>Ga0209283_10000232_pt1 | contig 27604 bp, 27 predicted proteins | sample CZO8metaG_2_FD_188354 | JGI IMG/M metagenome (GOLD analysis project Ga0209283, IMG submission 188354) | Vadose zone soil microbial communities from the Eel River Critical Zone Observatory, Northern California, USA - CZOApr15con2H1.8 metaG... | ecosystem: Environmental > Terrestrial > Soil >...
CTTTACACCGGCTCCGCCAGGGGATCTGTCGTTTGGCTCCGTCCGGGTGAACGACGTTGGCCCGGCCTTGTACAGTTTGCAGCGCAGCGGGGATGTTGTCATTGTTCGGCACCGCACCGGGGTGCCCGAAGTTCTCTTTTGAGCCAGCAGTGACGTAAGTTTACCCGATTCCAGCCTGTCTCTCCCTTACAGTAGTACCCCGCATCCTGCCGCATCCAGACGAGTCCCTCGCCGCGAGTAGAGGGAACCACTCAGAGGGAAAGCAAAGAACAAGGGCGATTTGGGGGTAGGGCATGGGTCAAGCCGTGGTCCATCCACCCGAAAACGAGCGGCCGATCGGTTTCCTCGGCCTAATGCGTAACCGAAACTATGCGCTGTTATGGTGGGGGCAGCTGGTTTCGGAGATGGGAAACCGATTTCACTGGATCGCCGTTTCCCTATGGGTCTTCAACTTAACTGGATCCGCTTCAGCAGTTTCACTCGCCATTTCGTCAATGTTCGCGGGGAGTTTCGTTGTCGGCCTGTGGGCAGGGGTTCTCGTAGATCGACTGAATCGGAAAGCCATTTTGGTTACTTCCGACTTCGTGCGCGCGATCCTTGTTGCACTCATCCCGCGGCTCATTCACATAAACATCACCTTAGTTTACGTGGACCTATTTTTTATTTCTATTGCCACTGCGTTTTTCCGTCCTGCAATATTCGGAATCATACCTGCCGCCGTCGGTCGCAAGGATCTTATGCCCGCGAACTCCTTCTTCTCAGCCATGGATAGTGGCACTGAGATTTTTGGTCCTGCTTTGGCTGGTGTCTTGGCATTTGTTTACGGGTACGCTCCCCTCCTCTACATCGACGCGGCGACATATGTAGTCTCCGGTCTATGTGCCCTCGCAATGTCTGTCAGGGCAAAACCCCAGGGCATTGAGAGCGAGAAGGTCCAAACCCTCTCTGGCGGATTGGTCGAGGGCTTTCGATACATCAGGCGGGACCGTTTGCAGTGGGGGCTGTTTGTACTGATCTTTCCGGCATACCTAGTGGGAAGTGGGTTAAACTCCCTTCAAACCCCTCTGGCTCGGGGTGAGGTTGGAATCACAGATGCGCAGTTTGGAACGTTCAATAGTATCTGGGGCGTGGGTTACACAGCTGCCTCGCTTATCCTGGGTTGGTTTGGCGCGAGTGTGAGGAAGAGTCTTATCGTCCTCGGCGGGTTTTTTCTCCAATTTATTGCCACCGGCCTAATGAGTCTCAGCAAATCCTTTGAATTCCTACTGATAACGGGTTTCGCTGTGGGTTTCGCCAACACGCTCAATGCTGTGGGGCTAAGTACCATCCTAATGGACCACACCCCATCAGGATTAATAGGCCGGGTGGCATCAACCCGCCAGGTTGGAGTAGGTTTAGTTAGGATTGTGTCCCCGCTAGTATTTGGGGCAATCGCCGACCAGTATGGCATCCGTTTGTCCATGCTGGGGATGGTTATCGTGGGGGCGCTTGGCTCGGCCTTGGTTGTTGTATCACACCCATCTATATTGACGTTCGATGCTGGCACCCGGAGTTCTTGGCGCGAACAACTGTTCGTACTTGTGCGGCCCGTCATTGGCCAGGTTAATCCTGAGTTCGATGTGATGCAGCAGAACTGGATGAGCCTACTCTCGCTCCTGATCGTATTTCTCGGTTGGCTGGGACTTTTCTACAGATCTCCAGTTCGAGCCTTGGGAGTGTTCTCAGTTATTCTGATCCTGGCTTTGGCGGGAGTCGCCATACACCGGAGAAAGTGGCTTCAGGGAGGCCGAGGCCAAACGTGAATGCTCACAAAGACCGCGGGAAGCAGGAATAACGCCCTATTCGAAGAACAGAGGAAACAACCGGACCGACAGCATGTAATTGCAGCGACTCCAACGCTGCTACTATCCGAGTACCGTTTCCTGGGACGATGGGTTCCCTTAGGTACTCGACAACTTCCCAAAGCTTCGCGAGCGCTTCGTGACTGACTACCTTAGACTGGTGAAGCGTGAACGCGAGTCGGCGGATCAGGTCTCTGTTTATCGGTTTTGGTTCTGACAAGGGTCCTTAGCTGCGGTTCGGTTATTTCTTTTCCCCCACTTGAATGGAAAAATTGCCGAGACGGTTTCAATTCTACGCCCTGGCTGTCACTGCGGTCGCGTCAGGTGCACTGTGGATTGGCGCCCCCTCCATATCTTGGGATCGATGGCCCGAGTTGCTAATGTTCACCGTCCTTATCACCTTGGCTTCAATGTTCCCAGTTCCCAATCCACGTGGAGGAGTCATCACCATAACAGCAACGCTCTTCTACGTGCTGCTCTGTGTTCACAACCCCGCGACAGTCTTACTCGTTTCAGGTGCAGGGTTTGGTTTGGGCCAAGCAATCTCTCGGGGGTGGGTTCCATGGAGGACGATATTCGCGGGCGCGCAGTTAGGACTCAGCGCGGCCCTCGCAAGTTCCGCGTTTCGTTTACTGGGCGGTTCATTGGAGAATCCCGGTGTTCTAAGTCTCCTCCTCCCTCTCACCCTCGCATCCTTAGTGCATCAGGCGAGCAACAACCTGTTCATTTCTTGGTATTTCGGCTGGCTTCGCAGGATGCCCTTCCTGCGATCGTGGATTGATGAGTTTAAGGATTACCTCTGGGATAATCTCCTCACCGTTCCAACGGCGGCGCTCCTCGCGGTGCTCTACATCACGGTTAGCCCGCTGACTTTGTTGCTTTATCTAGTTTCATTGCCGGCGCAGAGATGGGCGATCGAACTTTACCTCCAGCATCGGCGGCTCTTCGGCCAAGCCATAGGCTCCTTGGTTCTGGCGGTGGACGCAAGCTTTCCCCAGGGTAAGGGTCATTCAAGGCGAGTAGCCGACATTGCGGTCTCAACGGCGAGGGAATTGGGGCTTACAGATTCGGTTGTGGACGGGATTGAAATCGCCGCGCTGGTCCACGATGTAGGAATGATAGGATTGGACGAAACAGTTGAGTCGAACGAAATAGGCGACTCGTCGAAATTTCTTGAACATGTGAGAGTAGGTGCTGAGGTAGCACGCGAAATCCCTCGTCGTGATGTTGGCGACATAGTCTTGTACCATCATGAACGCTTTGACGGCACTGGATACCTGGGCTTGAAGGGAAGCCAGATCCCGCTTGGTGCTCGCATAGTGGCGCTTGCGGAAGCTGTAGAGCCACTGATCCGCTCGAGTCCGCCGAGTTCGGGCGACAGTCTCGATGAGTCCGTCATCAGAAAAATTCGCGACGGGGCAGGGACTCTGTTCGATCCACGAGTCGTAGATGCTTTCCTCACAGTAGCGAAAGATGATCCTAGCCTATTGCACTCGGGTTCAGATCCGTCAGCTTCTATGCTCGTCGCTCAACCCGAAACAAGGAGTTAATTGAGCGCGTCCGGCCGCATCTACGCAGCTATACTTCGAGCGACAGGCTCATTTGCCATCGTGGGGGCAGCATCTCTGGTCCTCTGGCGAGGGGTCACGCTACAAGATTTCGTAATCGTAGCCCTGATGGTCCCAACGACTTGGGTGCGCATCAACCTCGAACCGAAGGGATACGTAACGTTAGCACCTCTCGTGGTATTTACCGGGTTCTTGCTTGCTGATACTGCAGTGGCGTTATTTGTTGCTGCAGTCTCTCCGCTTGTGGGCGCTGCAGCTTCGGGTCGGCAGCAGTGGACCAATTCACTAGGAGAAGCTGGCGGAGAGGCCATTGCTGCACTCGCTGGAATTGTCCTGGTTTCCCTGGTTGGCCTTCAGCTTCGGACTCCAGGCAGCGTGGGTTGGTTGGCACCGTTTGTGCTTGCATCGGCGAGCTACATCTGCCTGCGGTTCCTTCTTGCGGCAGTTGACGCCAAACTTTCCGAAGGAGTGAGGCTCCTAACGTATTCGAATGCCGCCGGTAAATCAATTGCGGAGAATCTTGCCCTGCTTGCTCTTCTCGCTGTTGGAGTTAGCTACCTTGGTGCAGCATACGGGCAATCAAACTACTTCATGCTCGCGATCGCCACGATCGCTATAGTAGAAGCATACAATCCATTTAAGCAGCTCAGCGACCAGCGCGATGTTCTTTTCGCCAGTCTCGGAATGGTTGCGCACGCCATTGATCTGAAAGACGCATACACGGGTAGACATGCTCGAGACGCGTCTGATATAGCGGTAAGGATCGCGAGGGCAATGCGACTCTCGGAGCCTGAGGTGAGGAAGATCAAGTTCGCGGGCATGCTGCACGATATCGGCAAAATTGGGGTGAGCGGCAAGATCATCCGCAAGCCGTCTAGCTTGAATGTTGCAGAGATGACGGAGATGAGACGGCATCCCGTCATCGGTGCGGAGATCATGCGACCGGTGGAATTGTTGGCTGAAGCTTCCGAAATCGTTATGCATCATCATGAGCACTTCGACGGTAGCGGTTACCCTGATGGTCTTCGAGGAGAGCAGATTCCAGTGGGCTCACGTATTGTGCTTGTGGCCGACGCTTTCAATGCCATCACAACAGATCGTCCCTACCAAAAGGCGAGGAGCAAGGCCGAAGCCTTGAAAGTCCTGAGGTCGCACGCGGGAACTCAGTTTGATCCCCAGGTTGTCAAGGCGCTTGAGGGAGTTATCCACCTAGTGCCATAGAGAATAAGCGTTTCCTATTCTGCTGATTTCCTCCGTACCGCCGGAATCGATGCGACTCGTTGGTCTGCGCGTTTGTTCTGATTCTCGATGGTAGGCTCTTTCCAGGTGAGGTGAGGGTCAATGAACAGTCGCCCGATCAGGCTCCTTGGGAGTTTTTCACTCGAAACTGAAAACGAGACAGCGCACTTCCCGACGCAGAAGGCCATCGAGCTATTCGCATATTTGCTGCTCGCGCAGAAAAGAGTCACGAGGGAGATCGTTGCCACTGCTCTGTGGCCTAATGCTGATGAAGGGGGTGGAAAAAGACAGCTAAGAACGACTCTGTGGCGACTGCGGCAGGTTCTGCGCGCTGTTCCAGACACACGGCTAGAAGCTGACGGTTCAACAATTTTTCTTGACTGCTCATTGGAGGTCGACGCGGTCTTGTTTGAAACTCTGGTTACGTCGATCGATCATTCGCCTCTACTCGACCAAGATCCAATCATGCAGGAGGCCATGCACTTGTACCGCGGAGAACTGCTCGAGGGGCGCGTTTACGACTGGTGTGAGGAACAAAGAGAATACTTCAGAGGTCTCTACACGCGCTTGCTCAGGAGACTAGCCAAAAATCATAGGGCAATCGGCGATTTTTCTGCAGCCATATCTCATGCGGTCAAACTCCTGGAAATTGATCCGTGTGATGAGGATGCTCACAGGGAGCTAATTCTTTCATATCATCTTTCTGGTGATAGAGATGCCGCCCTCTCGCAGTTTGGCAGGCTTAGGGCTGCGCTAAGGACCGAGTTAAGCATAGAGCCATCCCAATCTAGCATTGAACTCTGGCAGTATGTCCAATCTCAGGGGCAGCACCCTATTCCTTCAAACGCACTGAGACTGCGCGATGAAGACCTGACTAACGATCTTGGTCGGGCTCCAATCGTCGGTAAGCAAGAGGCGCTGAGCACTCTCACGAGCCTCATTAACCAAGTCGCCGCAGGGGCCGGTTGTGCAGCCATAGTCTCAGGTGAGGCAGGGATCGGTAAGAGCACATTGGTTGAACAATTGGCTCTTGAGGCTGGGCTCAGAGGCTTTGAGGTACTCCGGGGTTCTTGTCCGGGTCTGCCGGATTCCTCCCCGTACCAGGTTTTCGTGCAGGCTCTATGGCCGCGTATTACTACCGCCGAGCGCGATTTGGCAAATGCCCCTTCGGCACTCAAGGTCCTCTTGAGCACACTGACGCCCTATGGCGTGACTCCGGTTTCTTCAGGTGAGTTCTCCACCTCAATCGCGCTTAACAGCGCGATCGTGAATGAAACTCTATTGGAACAACTGGCAGGAAAGTATGGAGCGAAGCCGACGGTGCTCATTCTCGAGGATCTACATCAGATGGACAAAGCGAGCATTGGCCTGCTCGCCGCCTTGCTGCCCAGACTGAGGCGCCTTCGTCTCCTCGTTCTTGGGACGGCGCGGGAAGAGGAACCTGGGAGTAGAGAGTTGCTATCTCAGTTGGCCGCTTTAGGTGCAGTGCTTGTCCAACTTGGACCACTCTCTGAGGCTGAGGTCGCTGAACTGATACAGGGAGTGCTTCGTTCCAAGCACGTTGCGAATGATCTCGTCACGTATACTTGGAGAGAAACCAGCGGCGTTCCGCTATTCATACTTGAGCTGCTGAAGTTCCTTAGATCTCGTGGGCTCCTCGCGCGGGATCGCTCTGGCCGGTGGATCCTGGTCCAGACTGGCAGCAAAATGCCTTTGAGCATCCCTTTGCGCGTCCACGATCTAATTCAGCGAAGAATAGAGATGCTCGAGGAAGTGGATCGCGATGTGCTCTCCGCCGCGGCGGTGCTTGGATTGGAAATGCGATTCGACGACCTTCAGGAGCTTGTTGGTCTTTCTGAAAACGATCTTGTAATATGCACAGATCGCTTGGTGCGAACACATCTGCTAGCAGAGAAGGCAGATGGGTTTCGGTTTCTTCACGAAAGTGTACGTCTTGTAAGAATTTCCTCAACTAGCAAAGTCAATCTGCGTGCCCTCCATTTGAAGGTGGCGAATCTTCTAGAGCTAAGAATGCCGTGGCTGAAGGAAGATTTGGCATGGCACTTTGAGGAGGCAGGGTGTAAGGAAAAAGCTCTCTCCTGTGCAGAAGCTTGCGGAGATAAGGCGCGATCTGTTCATGCGAATGCAAACGCGGACGAGTGGTACAGCAAAGCTCTATCAATGATTGAAAGTTGCCGTAGCAGCGAGAACGATCTTTATCGCCGCGTTGAGTTGCTCAAGAAACGTCAGGAAGTGCGTGAGCTACTTGGGGATCGTGCTGGACAGGCGCGAGATGTAAATGCAATCGATGAGGCTGCGTCCGAATTAAAGGATGCCCGCCTACACGGAGAAGCTGCTGTTCTCCGGAGCAACCTGCTCATAAGAGGGAATAGGGGGCGAGAGGCGCTGGGGGTGGCTCTGCATGCAATACATACCTTTGAATCGATTGGTGACGTCGCTGGCGAATCTCGAGCCCACGAGATCGTTGGACTTGTATATTTGAACGTCCGCAGATACGACCTCGCGCAAGCCGCATTCCAACGAGCGTTGTCGATGTGTCGTACTATTAAGGAGCGGGCGGGGGAAGCAAGGTCACTAACACACTTAGCCACGGTCTTGGCTCATCGAGTGCAGAACCTCGACGCGATAAAGTACCTTGATAGGGCGGAGGTTCTCCTGAAAGAGCTGGAGGACGATCGCTCGCGTGCTTTTGTGCTGTTACAAAAGGGAATCCTGTACCGCTGTTCGGGCAAAGTGGTGATTTCGGAGCAGTTCCTTCAAGGCTGCCTCGACGGATTCCGGAGAATTGGCGATAAGGTCGGTGAAGCACGCGGACTTTCGCAACTTGCTCTCACGCACGCACTCATGGGGAGACTGCGAGAAGCAGTCCACGAGAGTGAGGAAGCTTTACGGATGGTTAGGCGCGCCGGAGATGTGAGGGCAGAGATCCTGCTCCTGAACAACGCGGCCTGTGGAGTTCTCCGCCTCGTGGGCGAGTTCAAACGCGCTCAAAGGTACGCCACGCGCGCCATGAGACTTGTTGCGGAAGACCGAGGTAGTGAGAATGCGACGTTGTATGCGGATTCGATGGCTGCTGTTCTGCTGGAGGAGGGCAATCTGGACGCCGCGTATCACTGGGCGAAGCTCAGCCTGTCGCTTTCCACCCCAGGAGGAATGCGCGGTACCTGGATTGATTTGAGCGCGCGCTTTACACTTGGCTGCGTCTGCCTTGAACTCGGCCGGCCTGCCCGTGCCCTCAGGCACCTCTCAACCGTTCGCGCGAGATTAAAATCCTGTGGGGAATCAGAGCTTGAATTGCGGGCGATAGCCGCTATAGCGAGAGCCCATCTTGCTCGCGCAGATTTTACAACGGCTTTGGGGTGTCTACACGAAATGCGGGGGCTGCTCGCGAAGGTGGATGGTGCCGAAAGGATGCAGGAAATCCACTGGACTCGCTTTCGAGTTTTACACTCGTGCCAGAATTTCCCCGCGGCGAAGAGAGCTCTCCATAAAGCTTATGAGTGTATGATAGGCCAGCTGATGATTCTCAAGGGGCCTATGCGCCGCCGATTCATGGCGATTCCAATTAACGTGAAGATTGCAGAGGCTACGGCGAAAGTTCTGGGTAGGCGCCTGGATCTCGTACCCGCAAAAGCCGTTCTCGCTACTCAGAATGCGAACCGCCGGGAATTTACCGGGAGTTCTCGACAGATGCCTGATGGAGGAGTTCCGTTAGATCGGGAAGTGTTGCCCAACTTGTCTCAGAAGGGGTTGCGCAAGTCGGACGAAACTCCGCATATTCCCGCAACTCCTGCGGGGCAATAAGAACCGATTCCGGTGCCCTTGTGACGGGCATGAGACGCCCCAGTGGTATTGTTTGTGTGCCACACGGGAAAGGCTCCGGATCCCTCCGGCACACAGGATCGTCGGTCCGGGGCTCTTAGGACATCGCCCTCCTGTCCAAGAGCACGTGCCGTGAGGGATCCGTTCCTTCCCTAGTAATGAGTTTCGGGCGATTGCTGCGCAAAGTTCGAACCTTCGTTCTCTATGGGTAGCGTTTCTGCTGCACTCGTTTGTATGCCGGGCAGGTTTTATCCTCAATTCAACACGGATACGCTAAGGTTGGACGACTTCACCCGGCATGGAACTTAATCCCGCTAGCGAACCCTATCCTGAAAGAGGCGTCTTTGGCTCTGCGCGGAAGGTCTCAAGCTAGCATGAAGGGGTTTTCTAGGCTTGTCGCGGTAGCGGTCGTCGCCACGTATATCCTCATCTTACTGGGCGGATTGGTGCGTTCCAGCGGTGCGGGGCTCGCCTGCCCGGACTGGCCGCTGTGCCACGGCCGGATCATTCCTCCGTCGGACCCCTTGGTGGTCATTGAGTGGAGCCACAGGTTTGTGGCTGCCATCGTCTCGCTGTTGACTGTGGCCGTTGCGATGTCTGCATGGCGGCTCCGCAGCGCCCACAAGAGGGAGATCCCTGGGCTTGGGCTCTTGGCGCTGGGGCTAGTGGCTGTTCAGGTTGGATTAGGCGCCCTCACGGTTCGACATGAGTTGACAGCCTGGATTGTGGCAGCCCATTTGGGCGCGGCGATGGGGTTCTTCGCCACCTTGATTGTGCTCGCCGTCACGGCGATGGTCCGTCAGCCTGCGGCAAGACGACGGGACCCCTTCCGCACGTTGGCGATCTGCACCGTTGCGGCCACATACTTCCTTGTGCTCATCGGCGGCTACGTCAGTGCCAGCGGAGCTGGGCTCGCCTGTCCCGACTGGCCTCTGTGCTACGGCCAGCTCGTTCCATCGCTCACTGGTCACGTCGGCGCGCACCTCCTGCACCGCTTTGCGGCCCTTCTCACCGGCGTGCTCATCATTGTGACTGCTATAGCCGCATACCGCACTCAGACTCGTCGGCCTGAGTTGCAGGCAGCGTCAGCAATTGCCGTGGGCTTGCTGATCGTGCAGATGATTCTTGGCGGATTGAACATTGAATACCGACTCGCCGAGGCCGTAACCGTCGCCCACCTCGCGACGGCGGGCGCACTGTTTGCCACACTCGTCGTGCTTGCTGTGCTGGCACATGTGCTTCCGGAGTCGGAGGCCTATCAGCTTGAACATGCCGGGAAACCCGGTCGGCCGCGCGTGCAGCGCGTGATGGACTATGTCGCCCTGACCAAGCCCCGCATCATCGTCTTGTTGCTTGTTACCGCGTTCGCCTCCATGCTCGTGGCCGCTCCTGGGCGAGCCTCGCCGTGGCTGATTATCTTCACGCTGGCCGGTGGCGCGATGTCCGCAGGGGCAGCCAATGCTATTAACCAGTTGCTGGAGCGGGACATCGACGCCCTCATGACCCGCACGAGGCGGCGTCCGATTCCTTCGGGCCGAGTCGCCGCACCGTTTGCATTTGCGTTTGCGGTATTGCTCGGGACGGTCGCCTTCGTGGAAATGGCCTCCTTAGTAAACTTGCTGGCCGCCATGCTGTCCCTTGCCGCGCTACTTTTCTACGTCTTCGTGTACACCGTGTGGCTCAAGCGCTCCACCCCGCAGAACATCGTCATCGGGGGCGCCGCCGGCGCCGTGCCTCCACTAGTAGGGTGGGCGGCGGCCACGGGGCGTTTGGACCCCACCGCGGCGGTCCTTTTTCTCATCGTCTTCCTGTGGACGCCCCCGCATTTTTGGGCGCTGGCGCTATTCCGTCACGACGACTATGCCCGTGCTCGGGTCCCGATGCTCCCGGTGGTCTCTGGCGAAAGTGAGACGAGACGGCAGATTCTGATCTACACGGTCGTCCTAGTGCTCTCCACGCTCTTGCTCGTTCCCATGGGAAGCATGGGCACCGTGTATGGGGTGTCGGCTGGTGTGCTCGGGGGACTGTTTGTGGCGCTGGCCATGGGCTTGTGGCGCCAGCGGACTCCGAGGGCTGCGATGCGCGTCTTCGGCTACTCGATCGTCTACTTGGCCTTGTTGTTCACGGTGATGGTAGTTGACCGTCTCCTCCGAGCGTAACGAAAGTGGGACGTTATGCCTGAGGGCGAGCAGGATCTGCGACAAGCAAGATTACCGCGAGTAGAGTGACTGCGGGGACCAGCGCAAACGCCCACTGCACCCCCGCTCCTGCCAGAACTCCGCCGAGGACTGGACCCACAAAGAAGCCCAAATCGGCCGCCGCGTTCAGTCCACCCATCGCTGCGACGAGATTCTCGCGCGGCGCGCCATCCGTGATGCGAGTGGAGAGCGCTGGCGGAACCGCGGCACCCAGGATGGAGGTAAAGAAGTTTACGGTAAACAGCTCCCAGAACGACCCCAGCCACGGTGTGATCCCCACGCCGACCCCACGCGCGAGGAAAGAGAGAACCAGCAACCGCTCGGGGGACACTCGCAGTGGAAGCCTGTGCAGTATTACCTGTGTGATGATGAAGGCGACGCCCCCTCCGGTGAACACAAGACCGACTTCTTCCGGACTGCGCCCTCGGCCGACGGCATACAGAGGAAGAAATGTCGTGTAAACGCCAAACACGACGGTATTGCAGACAATTAGCAGCCACGCTCGCCAGACAGTAGGCGACCGCCGGAGCAACGCAGCATAGGAGGGAAGCGGGTTAGGACTCACATCCCGCACTGGCCGAATAGCGCCTACAGCCGCAGCAGTGGCCAGCGACACAACGGCTGCGCCGAAGAATGGCGCTGTGAGAGAAATCTGCTGGCCTAACCACCCGCCGAGTGCTGGCCCGAGCAGCTGCCCGACTCCGAAGTACAACCAGAACAGGGCGAACAGCGCCGTGACCCGTGTCGATGAGCCGGCTTCGGCGACCTCGGCGAACAGAACCGGCCACAGGAGCCCGCGGGCGGCTCCCAGGATCAGCCGCGTGGCATAGAGGGCAGCCAGCGATCCCGCGAGAGGGAAGCAACTGAACATGATCGCACTGCCGCCGAGGCTTGCGAGCACGGCGAAGCGACGGCCTATCCAGGAACTCGCGCCCAGCGCGAAGACCTCCGACACGATCAGAGCTAACGACATCGCCCCGATGATGCCGCCGATGTGCACCGTCGACAGGCCGAGGCGGCCTAGGTAGAGCGAGATGACCGGTGTCGTGAGTGTGATCGAGAAGACTGCACCCAGGCCGATGAGGCCCAGGCCGTGGATGCGCGGGGGCGTGGGGGGAGGAGCAGAGGACGGCTGGACGGGAGAGGGCATGAGTAGTGGAATCGAACGGACCGGCGGCCGGGTCGGAACCGCCCCGCCGCCATGTCTTTGTTCATGATATTCAGGGAAGGAGACTAGTGCAACCCCAGCTATTATCCCTAGGTAGGAGTTAGAATATCCAATATGCCGGACCTCAGTCAGTTCGACTGGGCTAAGTTGATTACGATTTCCTTCACGGTCGTCCCGGTAGTCTACAAGTACCGCGCGGCGCTCCGCAAGGTAACCGACGTGCTGGCTGAAGCGATCGGTTTCACCGCGCTCGTGGGCGGACTCTACATCTACACTCGCGTGTTTCCCGAGGTGCACCAGGCGACGGCGCAGCTGAGGGCGGATCCCTCTTTCAGCCTCGCCGATTACGTCCGGACGTTAGACCTCCTCTACTTTGGCTCGATTGGCCTCATGGTACTGGGCGGGCTGGTATCGGTTTTTGGCTTGATCGGAAGGCTCGAAGGCGCCGTGCGCGACCGGCTCAAGCCCCCACCGCCACCCCCGTCCCCTAAGCGAAGGTAGCAATCTGCGAAGGTCACGCTAGAGGTCCGGTACCATCCCGAATCTCATGGGCGTGGAAGTCTTGGACCGCCCAAGCGCGGGAGCTTGCAGGGGGTTGCCCTTGAATCCCGCTGCGGCCACTGGTAAGATGAGGTGTTGTCCTCAACAATCCCACCGAAGTCCCATCTGGGGTGACGACAAGTGATTAAGCCGCCTCTCGAGGCGTTGTTGGGCCGAGTCGAGAACAAATACGCGCTCGTGATCGTGGCGGCCAAGCGCGCCCGGCAGCTGAAAGAAGGCGCGCTGCCGATGGTGGAAGTGGATTCCGCCAACCCTGTCACGGTCGCCCTCGAGGAGATCGCAGCGGGGAAGATCCGCTTTGAGATGCCGAAGCTCGGCATCAAGTAATGTACCCCTCCCACCGAATCCCCCGCGCGCGTGGCATGTATTGCCCAGAACGCGCACGGCGCCTCCTGCGTATTCTCCGGTAGGACCAAGTCGGAGGAGTGATGGCCGTGCTGACGCGATGGGTGATCACATTTGGGGCGGTGATTCTCACAGCAGCTGCGGGTCCGGTGAGCGTGGAGCATGTGGAAGGACACCTCCGCATCGACGCCTCGCTTCCCCATGCGGTGTACGGGCCGGGACAGCCTGTCGAGGTGGCGCTGCGCGTGCGCAATGCCGCCAGTGCTCCGGTGTCTATCACCTTCAGCAGTGGGCAGCATTTTGACCTGGTGGTCCGGCGTCCGCGCGGGGACGAGGTGTGGCGGTGGTCACATGATAAGGCCTTCATTCAGGTCTTCGAGACTGCCACGTTGAGGCCCGGCGACGTCTTGGCGTATCAGGTGACGTGGGACCAGCAAGACTACCAGGGGCGCCGGGTCGATTCCGGTACCTACCAGGCTATCGCGATCTTCACCGGACAGGTGGGGACCCGACGTGATATCAGACTGCCGCCCCTGGAGGTCACCATCGGAGCACAGTAGTATAATGACTAGGATGGTTACGTCGTGGCGGCGTAGCTCAGTTGGTTAGAGCACGCGGCTCATACCCGCGGTGTCGGGAGTTCGACTCTCCCCGCCGCCACCACTTCGAGGGAACACCTACCTGCGGACTCACGTACGGTCGGTAGGTGAGGATCGGGAGGAAGCACACACCGGAGGGCGACACAGCGTCGCCCCTTTTTGTTGGCGGCCTGGGGCCGGGGATGCGGCCGCCGAGAGAATAACGATGAACGATCTGCAGGAGAAGGTACGGCGCACAATTGAGACCCACGGGCTGCTACGGGCCAGGGATACCGTGGTGATCGCTGTCTCGGGGGGACCGGACTCGGTTGCCCTGCTGCACCTCCTGACGGCGATGCGCACCGAGTACGATCTGACCCTACACGTCGCCCATCTGAACCACCAATTGCGCCCGGGCGCAACTGAGGATGCCGAATTCGTGCGGAGGTTGGTGTCCCAGTTGGACCTGCCCGTACACATCGCATCCGTCGATATCCGCAAGCTGGCGACGGACAAGAAGCTTTCGCTGGAGGATGCGGGCCGGCAGGCCCGATACGCACTGTATGCGCGCGTGGCTGCGGCCACGGGTGCATCCCGGGTGGCCACAGGGCACACCCGCGACGATCAGGTCGAAACGGTGGCGATGCGCCTACTGCAAAACGCCCCCTGGGGTGTGCTTGCCGGCATCCCCGTCGCACGCCCCTTGGGAGCGGTGATGGTCGTCCGCCCGCTGCTTGAGGTCCTCCGCGCACAAATCATCGAATACCTTCATGCCCGACGCTTCATCTGGCGAGTTGATCCTAGCAACCGTGACCAGCGATTTGTACGCAACTGGGTGCGCGAAGCCTGGTTACCCTCCCTTGACACCCGGGTCCCCCAAGGCCGGCGGCTGCTGTGGGAGATCGGCGCGACAGCGCAAGATGCAGACCGGCTGCTCTGGGCGGCGGCTGCCCGAGTGGTCGCGGGAGCGAAGCAGACGCGATCCACGATCACATTTGCCCTCAAGGCCGTGCAAAGTTTGCCGCCAGAGGTCGTCCGGCGGGCCCTGCGGCTAGCGATCCGCCAAATTGGTGGAACAGAACTTCTTCCCCGCGACGTTAGTGCAGTAGGACGATTTGACATCGCCTCCCGCCGGGTGGGCCAGGAAATCAGAGTGGGGCGGTGTACGGTGCGGCGGGGGTACGAAACGGTGGAAGTAACTGTAGCGGGGCCAGATATTATGAATACGTACGAACTGCAAGTTCCTGGGCGGGTTCATGCGCGCGACTTCGGCGTCGTCGTGACGGCTGAGGTGCTTGATCGGACTCTACTACCGCAAGAGGTCTCCGGCGGGTCCGATGCCGTGTACCTGGACGCGTACGCTGTCGGCGCCGCCGTCGGGGTGCGATCCTGGCGCCCCGGAGACAGGGTGGCGCCCTTGGGTCTGCGGGGCAGCAAGAAAGTGCATGACATCTTTGTAGATGGCAAAGTTCCGCGATGGCAGCGGTCGCGCGTTCCGCTCGTGACCGATGCCCGCGGGCAGATTCTGTGGATCGTGGGCCATGCGATCGCCGACTCGGCCAAGATCACCTCGGCCAGCACAAAGGTCGTCCAGCTCCGGGTTGGTCCCTAGGGTCACCACTGACTTGATTGCCGGGGCCAGCGGGTGTATGGTGGCGCAAACGCCCATCAGGGCGAGGGGCGATCGCTCCGAAGCGCAGGGTAGTGCAACGCTTCCGACGAGGTGTTACGGTGGGCAGGAGGTTTGACGCGTGATTAACCGGTACGTGCGGAACCTAGTGTTGTGGGCGATCCTGTTAGCGGTCGTCCTCTACTTTTTCTTGCCGCAGCTGCGCACCCCCAAAGCGCGCGAGGAAATCACGTACAGCCAGTTCCTGACCTCCGCGCAGGCCGGCCGCATCGCCGATGTCACGATCGGCGATGAGGCGATTACCGGTCATTTCAAGGACGGGCAGACGTTTCGCACGTTTGCGCCGCCGAACGACACCTCATATATCGAAACGCTACGCTCCCACAATACCCAGATCACCGTAGAGCCGAAGTCCAAGAACGCCTTGTGGCCCGGCTTGCTGTCCACGATGCTCCCGTTCTTTCTGTTGATCGGTCTGTGGCTGTTGATGCTCCGCCAGGCCCAGAGTGGTAGCAATCAGGCCTTATCCTTTGGCAAGAGTCGCGCCCGCTTGCACACGGAGAACCGGCCCAAGATCACGTTCGATGATGTCGCCGGCGTGGACGAAGCCAAAGAAGAATTGCAGGAGGTCATCGAGTTCCTCAAGCACCCCAAGAAGTTCCAGGCATTGGGCGCGAAAATCCCGCGGGGAGTCCTGCTGGTCGGCCCGCCGGGCAGCGGCAAGACCTTGCTGGCCAAGGCTGTGGCCGGGGAAGCTGCTGTTCCGTTCTTCTCCATCTCGGGATCGGAGTTTGTGGAGATGTTCGTAGGGGTCGGGGCCAGTCGCGTAAGGGATCTCTTTGAACAGGCGAAGAAGAGCGCCCCGTGCTTGGTCTTTATCGATGAGATCGACGCCGTCGGCCGCCAACGCGGCGCGGGACTGGGCGGCGGGCACGATGAGCGGGAGCAGACCCTCAACCAATTGCTGGTCGAGATGGACGGATTTGATCCCAATGCCGGGATCATCGTCATCGCCGCCACGAACCGGCCGGATATCCTTGACCCGGCGCTCCTGCGGCCAGGCCGTTTCGACCGACGCATCGTTGTCGACAACCCCGACAGCAAAGGGCGACGGGAGATCCTGAATGTCCACGTGCGCGGCAAGCCGCTCGGGGAGGGAGTCAACATCGACCTGCTCGCCAAGCACACAGTGGGCTTCTCCGGAGCGGACTTAGCCAACCTCGTCAATGAGGCGGCGCTGTTAGCGGCACGGCGGAACAAGAAGAAAATCACGATGGCCGAAATGGACGAGGCCATTGAGCGCGTCATTGCCGGGCCGCAGCGGCGCAGCCGCATCCTCGGCCCGAAGGAGCGCGAGATCGCGGCCTTCCACGAGGGAGGCCACGCCCTGCTGGGGAAGTTGCTGCCCAACGCCGATCCCCCGCACAAAGTGACCATCCTGCCTCGCGGCATGGCGCTGGGCTACGTCATCTCCGCTCCACCGGAGGACAAGTACACCTACACCAGGACGGAGTTGCTGGATCGGATCACCGCGATGCTAGGCGGCCGGGTGGCCGAAGAACTCGTCTTCAACGAGGTGACCACCGGAGCGCAAAATGATTTCGAGCAGGCCACGGATCTGACCCGCCGGATGGTGACCGAATTTGGCATGAGCGAGAAGCTCGGCCCCCTGTCGCTGGGCAAGCGCCACGGCCCGGTGTTTCTCGGGCGGGACCTGATCGAGACCCGTAACTACAGCGAGGAGATTGCCTACGAGATTGACAAAGAGGTCCGCCGCATTACCGACGAGTGCTACATCCGCGCGCGGGAAATCCTGATGGCAAATCGCGAGAAACTGGAGCGGGTGGCCAGGGCCTTACTGGAACGGGAAAGCCTGGAAGGTGAAGAGATCAGCAAGGCGATGGCCGGGGAACCGCTGCCCGAACTTCAGGGGGCGCCCGCCCCAGAGGCTAAGGCTGAGCCGGCGCGTCCGGAACCGCAGATGCCTGCGTTGAAGCCTAAACCAGAAGCGTCGTAGTCCGGGATTTGAGAGAACACGGGGGCTGCCTGATACAGGCAGCCCCTTGCATTTCGGAAAGGAGTGCTCTTCCCCCCCGCGAACACAGGGAGAGCGATCACGAGAGACGAGGCCGACCTGAGCATGCTTCTCCCACTCGCCTCCGCGTGGTCCGTTCGTCGTTTTGGGAACATTACCAACCCTGGTTAGCGCGACGCACAACAGCGCTCCACACGCTTTGTAGGGCGAATCCGACTCGGGTCGGTCTAGCCGACGCGACTTGATCTCCCGCGCTCGGTGTCGCGGTGAGGGACAAGCAATTGTAGAGCTGGAGGTGGAAGGGTGGCACGTGCAGACCGATTGGCAAAAAAGACCGGCCTCAGCTGGCTCGCGGTGACCATCTATGTCGCGGTGGTGGTCGTCGCGGGTGCGGGGTTGTTCACCTGGGACTACCTATACCGCCGGAGGCAGGAAGAGGCGATGCGGCCGCCTGCACCCGATGTCCTGGCCAAAAACTTGGTGGAGAACATCATCGGCCGGGGGGCCGTGAAAGGAATCAAGGTCGACGAGGCCGCAGGGATCGTGGACGTAAAATGGGAGTCGGCGACGTATCCCCCCGCAGCGCGGTCCACCATCATTGGCGAGGTCGTCTCGAAAAATTTGGATCAGGTCATGGCCGGCTTGCGCGTGGTCAAGGGCGACCCGCTGGTCTACGTCCGAACGACCACTGGGGAAGTCAAGTTAGCGGCCTCGGCTGACCGCACAGGCCGCGTCGTCCAAGTCCTCGTGAAGCCGGGAGACAAGGTGGTGGACAATCAGGCCGTGGTGCTCATCGAGCCGGAGAACAAGGTCGACGCGCGCAAGGATTTAGAGACCGAGGGACTGTTGGCCTCTCAGATGATCATGTCCCAAATGAGTGCTATCAAGACAGTGAATGCGAAGATTACGTACAAGGACATTACCCTTGCGACCGTGATCGGCAAGCGCGGTGACAAGAACGTGACCGCGACGTATCACCCGAGCCTGGAGTAACGCCAGGAGCGTAGAGAAACTGACGCGGTGAGGAACAGACCGCGTGAGTGAGGGGGCCACTGTGTTTGCACTCAACTTCTATTCCGCGCTGTTCGCCGAGCAGTTGCGAGATGGTCGCAAGACAGCCACTATCCGGCTGGGCGACAAGACGGACAAGTACCAGTCTGGCCAGATCGTCTGGCTCACGGTCGGCCGGCGTTTTGGCACCCGCAAGAAAGTGGGAGCCGCCATCATTGACGCGGTGGACGTGAAATCGCTGCGCGACGTTACCCCGCGTGAAATCCAGCGCGATAATCCAGAATTGCGTCGGCATGAAGAACTCATCGAATTCCTCAGCAACATCTATGGCCGGGAGCGGGAAATCTCTCCCGAAGACACTGTGACCGTGATCCAGTTCTCACGCGTCGATGAGTAAGCGAGCACGCGGCCGAGGACGCGCAAAACGCCGCGCCGCGCCGCCTCCAGCCCGGCGCTCTCGGGAAAAAGCGATGCAAACTGCGGTCCATCGGCTCGTCAACCTGTTGACCGAGGTGTTCGAGGAAGAGACCTGGCAAGCGCCGCTGACCGCCTCCCTTGAGGGGCTCACGGCAAGCCAGGCGGCGTGGAAACCTGAGCGCGCCACGAACTCAATCTGGATGGTTGTGAACCACTTGTCGCTGTGGAAGGAATACCATGTGGCGCGGTTAACCGGCGAGCCTCCGCGGCCATCCGGGTGGGCCGAGAAACTCGACTGGCACGAGATTCGTGACATGAGCGAGCGAGCCTGGCAGGCCGCGATGGAGCGCCTGAGGATGGCGCAGAAACGCCTGGTAGCGGAACTCGCGACACGGACTGACGAGGACTTGGCACGGCCCTTGCCAGGTGGCACATCCCCGCTGTACAAGATCCAGAGTATGGTGCCACATGACGCCTATCACTGCGGGCAGATCCGCCTGCTGCGCGCATTGCAAGGCGTCCCTGCGAAGCCCTTCTGATAGCCCACCCTGGCTAAGGCGGACGTCGTCGCTACGGGTTTCCCTTTAGCGGGCGCGGCCGAGAAAGAAGCTTCGCCCGACCCCAGTTTGCATCCCCAGGTCTCGTTCGGCGTCAAAAGCGGCGAGTTCGGTGAACCCCGCCGCGCTTAAGGCGCCGGTGATTTCCTCCTCCACATAGCAGCGCTGGTGCAGCGTCAGATCAGTCCGCCGCCACGCACTGTGTTCTAGCCGGAACATCGTGATAGCGGCGCGTCCGATTCGGCTGACCGCATCGAAGGAAGATCGGTAGACAAGCGCGTGGTCGTCGCCAGCAAGACCGAACGACCCTCGCCAGCGTGCCTCGAACCCGGCCTGCATATTGAAGTCGCAGAGGAACGGTCCGCCCCGTTTGAGAGCGGCTCGAACGTTGACGAACGCCGCGCCAAGGTCGGCGGCCTGCATCAAGTGGTTAAGACTGTCGTACAGAGACACGGCGGCATCGAACCCAGAGGGCAGAGAGAACGATCGCGCGTCTGCATGGATAAATTCGACACCCGGTGCATGGACGCGGGCATATTTGAGGATTTCTGCCGACCCGTCGACCCCCGTGACGGTGTAGCCCCGCGCGGTCAGGTCCTGCGCCAGTTGCCCGGTTCCGCAGCAGAGGTCGAGAATGCGGCCCCCCTGCCGCACGTGCGGCAGGATCAGCCGTTCGAGGACCGGGAACACGTGCGTGGAAAACGACGTCGGCCCACCTCCCCAATATTTGTGGTAGAACCAGGCAAAATCATCGTATTGGGACGGGACGGTCTCCATGCCCATTCTCTCCCTCGCCTCAGGTGCCAGGCCCGTGTTTCCCTATGGGACGCGCAAGAACGCCGGTGGCACGTCCCCGCTGTACACGATCCGGAGCATGACGCCACTCGACGCCTATCACTGTGGGCAGATCCGTCTGCTGCACGCATTGCAAGGCGTCCCTGCGAAGCCCTTCTGATAGGCCACCCTGGCTAAGGCGGACGTCGTCGCTGCTGGTTCCCCTCTTAGCTGAGGAGACGCTTAACACCACGGAATAGCCCTGAAGGCCGTGATAGCCTCAGGATCCCTCTGGAATCGCGACAGTCCTCGCTTGAGCGCAGCGGCGGGATTGCGTGAGCGACGACAGCCCGATTCAACGGGCTTTGTCATCTTGGATCTTACTCGGCGAGACGCCTACTTCGCCCGAAGTTGGGTGAGCGCTGCGAACCAGTTCTCCATATGATACGTCTTCCGGATCTTGCCGCTCTCGATCGTCTGAATGTCGATGGCCATGATCCTGAAGCTCTTGCCGCTGTGGGGGATCAAGCCGCCGAACAGGGCTCCAGCGGGCGTGCCGCTTACCTCGCCACGCACAATCACACGGTTTCCCGCGACGAGCACTTCCTTGATCTCGAACTTCATGTCCGGAATTGAGGTCGCGAAGCTGCTGATCACTTTGATCGACACATCGCGGCCCCAAGACTCGCCAGTGCCATCTCCCGTGAAGGACTGGTAGTCTGGCGTGACGGCTTTGTCGTGAAGGGCTGCGATGTTTCCCCGAACTGGCTGATTGAACATCGAGTACCACGGTTCGATAATCGCGCGCGCTTGCGGTTCAGTTAGGTCGTCTCGTGGGGAACTCATGATCCCTCTCGTGACATGTCTTAACTGGGATTTCCATTTTAGGTTCCTGCCCTCCTTTCATCTACGAGACGCGCAAGAACGTGGGTGGCACTTCCCGCACGAGGTAGACCGTTGGCGAGGCTTGGTAGAACAGAATCCCGTATCGTGAGCCCCCCGGGCCTGAACGGTCACGACCACGGCGTCGGGCCTGTGGCGCTGGCCGATCGTCAACGCATCTTGACCAGTCACGGAGAGGTGGATGAACTGCCGTCCCTGCGGCTGCAGTCCCTGCTGTCGGAGCGCATCCAAAGCAGCGGGCTCGGTGCCATGGTACAGCCACTCCGGGGGGACGACCTCTTTCCCCGGTGTGGCGATGGGGATACTGTGGCCATAGCGCGCGCGCACCCGGTCGCCGGAAATCTCATAGCGTTTGGCGTCTTTCTGCGTGGCCGCCCGGATCGCATCGGCAATGACTGAGGCCCAGCCAGGCTGCGCGGCGATCGCCTGGGCCAAGACCGCCACCTCCAGAAACCCCGCTGGGTCCAGAGTAATGCCGACGCTGTCGGGTTTGTGCCGCAAGACCAACGCGAGGAACCGGCCCAACCGGTCCGTACTCTGGTCGGTTCTAGCGGGACGACCTCTCGTCTCGTGCATGAGCAGCTGTGCCGTGCGTGTTCGCTGCTGCGGCAGGTGCTTCCTCCGGTCGGACTCCCCGTCGGGCGTGGGCACAGGCCACCCGAGGAGAAGATTCTAGACGCACAGAAATTAGGGGGCACTTCTTTCGGAGACATGCGTGAGCCAGCCACTCGTGGAGTGTATTCCGAATTTCAGTGAGGGGCGGCGTCGGGAGGTGATCGCCGCCATCGCGGATGAAGTGCGCCGCACGTCCGGTGCGCGGCTGCTCGACGTGCAGGCCGATGCGAGTCACAATCGGTGCGTCATCACGTTTGTGGGCGGCCTGACCGCTGTCAAAGCCGCCGCCCTCGGTGCCGCCCGCCGCGCGGTCGAGTTGATCAATATGACGACACATCGCGGGGAGCATCCACGGCTGGGGGCGGTGGATGTCATTCCTCTGGTGCCCATCTCCGGCGTGACGATGGACGAGTGCGTGACGGCCGCCCGAGACCTGGGGCGGCAGCTCTGGGAGTCGTTACGGGTGCCGGTGTACTTCTATGCGGAGGCCGCGACGCGGCCCCAACGGCGCTGGCTACCTGATATCCGCGCGGGCGAGTACGAGGGGCTGGGGCAGAAGATGGCCGATCCGTCCTGGGCGCCGGATGTCGGGGCGCCTACTCCGCATCCGACAGCTGGAGCCACCGTGGTCGGGGCCCGTCGGCCGCTGATCGCGTACAACATCAACCTGACAACCACCGACGTGGAGATCGCCAAGAAGATCGCGCACGCCGTGCGGGAGCGCGGCGGGGGTTTGATGCACGTGCAGGCCATGGGGGTCATCAGTGAGAGCGGGCGCGCGCAAGTGTCCATGAACCTGCTCGATTATGCGACTACGTCATTGGCCCGCGTGGTCGACGTGGTGCGGACCGAGGCAGCGCGGTACGCGGTCGAGATTGCGGACAGCGAAGTGGTGGGGCTCATTCCCCTCGATGCAATGGCCGATGTCGCTCGCGACTACCTCCACCTGAAGAACTTCCGCCGGGAGCAAATCCTGGAAACACGGTTGATGGAGTAGGGAGGCCCGAGGCCATGCCGTCCTTGGTGGGCTCCTCGATGACGACTGAGGTCGACCTGCTCGTCGTGCACGCGCGCCAGCTCGTCACACTCGCCGGCCCGAACGAGAAACCGCGCACAGGAGGAGATCGCGAGACCCTCGGCATCGTGGTGGATGGCGCGGTCGCCTCCGCGGAGGGCGTGATCGTGGCGGTCGGCCCAACGTCACAGGTTCTCGCTGAAGTCGTCCCCGCGGCGTCGTGCGTGACGGTTGACGCAGCAACACGCGTGGTCCTTCCGGGGTTCGTCGATCCCCACACGCATCTGGTCTGTGCGGGCTCAGGCGGAGGGTTCGTCGCGACCCTGCAAGCCACGCGCGCAGCGACAGAGGATCAGCTCGCAGCCCTCGGGCGCGAGCGGCTGCAACAGATGCTGGCGCACGGAACGACGACAGTCGAAGTGAAGAGCGGATATGGGTTAACCGTGGAGGATGAACTGAAGTGCTTGCGGGTCGCCCATCGGCTCAGCGCCGCGCTCGAGGTAGATGTGATTCCGACCTTTCTGGGCGCGTACGCCATCCCACCGGAGTATGCGCAAGATCCGGAGGCCTACCTCAACGTAGTTACCGACGAGATGCTTCCCGCGGTGGTCGAGGAAGACCTCGCCGAGTTTTGTGACGTGATGTGCGCAGCCGGGGTCTTCACGCTTGAACAAGCCCGTACCGTGCTGGAAGCTGGCCTGAACGTCGGCTTGGATCCGAAGATCCACGCCGACCAGTCCTCAGATCTAGGCGGGGCCGCGTTGGGTGCAGACGTGGAAGCCATCTCGGCGGACCACCTCGTGTACTCGTCAGATGCGGGGCTGCGAGCCATGGCCGAGGCCGGCACGATCGGGGTGCTGCTGCCCGGCCCAGCCTCAGGGCGTGGTGTCCGATATGCACGGGCGCGTCGGATGGTTGATCTGGGAGTGCCCATCGCCTTGGGCAGCGACTACCATCCTCAGACCTCCCCGACGTATTCCATACCCATGGTTGTGGCGCTGGCGTGTCGGGCCTTGGAACTGACTCCGGCGGAGGCGATCGTCGCCGCCACGATCAACGCGGCCCACGCCGTCAGCGCTGCGGAGGAAGTAGGGAGCCTGGAACTCGGGAAGGCCGCAGATATCGTGATCCTCGACCTGCCCGACTACCGTCAGTGGCCGACACCGTCCGACGCCAATCCTGTGGCCACGGTGATCAAACGGGGCCGCATTGTCGTTGACTCGGAGACAGCCCGGCGAGGGAGCCGTTCCGATCGAGGACGAAAGCGGCATGCCTGACCACGTCTTCCTCTCGGGCATGCGGTTTCGTGCCCACCACGGTGTGTTGGCTGAGGAGCGCACCCAGGGCCAGGACTTCCTCGTGGACGTCGACCTCGAGGCGGATCTCCGGGGTGCAGGACAGAGCGACGACCTCGATCGCACTATTGACTACCGGCTCGTCTACGGGATTGTCAAGGATGTCATGCTCGGCACGAGCCACAATCTCGTCGAGACCCTGGCAGAGATGATCGCGACTAAGATCTTAGCCCTCGACCGCGTCACGGCCGTCACGGTGCGCGTCCGCAAACCGCAAGTGAAACTGCCCGGTCCGCTTGAGTCCGCAGGGGTGGAGATGCGTCGTGAGAAGCGATGAAACAGCATGAGGTCCCTTCCGCGGCCAGCCCCTTCCCACGGAGCCTCGGTTCCCTCGCCCGTCACCGTCTACCTGGGCCTCGGTTCAAACCAGGGCGACCGCGTTGCGATGATCCGAGAGGCCCTGACGCGCTTGGAGGCCTCCAGACGTATGCGTGTCAGGAAGCAATCCTCGCTGTACGAAACTGCCCCGGTGGGGGTTACTGAACAACCGTGGTTCTTCAACCTCGTTGTGGAAGCGGATACGGATTTGCTGCCGCTTCCCCTCTTGGATCTCGTGCTGGCAGTTGAACGGGGCCTTGGCCGCGTGCGGACGCAGCGGTGGGGGCCGCGGACGATTGACATCGACATCCTGCTCTATGCTGATCTGGCGATGACTACGCCGACGTTGGTGATCCCCCATCCAGAGATGACCCACCGGCGATTCGTGCTCGAGCCCCTGGTCGAGATCGGCCCTCACGTCAGGTTGCCCGGGGGCCAGCGCGTGGCTTCGTTTCTGGACGGAGTACGCGATCAAGCCATCCGCAAGGTCCCATCCTTGTGACCCGCCCCGGCATGGACTACCGTCCGCCCCGCACCCGCCAGCGTGCGTTGATTCCAGAAGAAGGCGATCGACGGCTATTCGTCGCTATCGAGGGGCCGATCGGCGTCGGGAAAACCACGCTGGCCCGGCTGCTCGCTGAGCCTTTGGCGGCCGAAGTTGTGCTGGAGGTGGTCGAAGACAATCCCTTCCTGCACCACTTCTACCAGGACATCCGCGGGTATGCGTTTCAGACGCAAATCTTCTTCTTCCTCAGCCGCTACCGGCAACAGGACGCTCTCCGCCGGGCGCGCGAACAGCGTCGTCCTGTGATCAGCGACTACATCTTTGCCAAGGACCGGCTCTTTGCTCGGATGAATCTCGACACCCAGGAGCTGGATCTGTATGATCGGCTGTTCCAGTTGATTGCCCCGATGACCCCGCAGCCGGACCTGATTCTTTACCTGACCGCACGGCTGGACACCCTGTTGCGGCGGATTGCCCTGCGGGACCGGCCCTTTGAGCGCACTATCGCCCCTGACTACCTGGATCGATTGTGCGGAGCCTATGAAGAGTTCTTTGACGCCTTTGAAGACACGACGGTCCTCCGAGTGGATACCGATGCCGTCGATATCTTCCGCCCCGCTGACCTGCAGGGGATTTTGCGCTATGTGACCGAAGAGGTGGCCGGGTAGTGCCGGTCCGGCGATCCGCAGTCGGGCAGAGCCGCCGCCACACGCCAGATCTCCGGAGGGACTGCCGTCCCGTGAAGTGGTTTGTCGCCGTCAGCGGCAACATCGGATCTGGGAAGTCCACGGTCACCACCTTGCTCAGCGAGAAGCTGGGCTGGACGCCGTACTACGAGGTGGTGGATGAGAACCCGTATCTCTCCGACTTCTACGGCGACATGAGCCGGTGGAGCTTTCACTTGCAGGTCTTCTTCCTCAGCAAGCGCTTTCAGCATCACCAACAGATTGTGCGGGCCGCAAACTCCATCGTCCAGGACCGGACGATCTATGAGGACGCCGAGATCTTTGCCCGCAACCTGTACCTGCACGGCCAAATGGATGAACGCGATTTCCGCAACTACCATGAACTATTCATGACGATGCTGCAGTTCTTGCGCACGCCCGACCTCATCCTCTACCTGAAGGCGTCGGTGCCCACGCTTGTGCACCGGATCAAGACGCGCGCCCGGGACTTCGAACAACGGATTCCCACCGAGTACTTGGCGCAACTAAATGAATGCTACGCGGAGTGGGTCGAGCACTTTTCCCTCTGCCCGGTCGTGACGATCGACGCCGACGCTCTGGCCCTTGAAGAGTTAGACGGCCTGGTGGCCGAGATGCAGTCGCGTCTGGGCTCCCTGTTCCCGTTGGTCGAACGATGACGCCCACCAGAATCTCGCGGGGGCGCAACAATAAGGTCTCGATCCTTAAACCACGCGCGGCGTTTCCCGAGAGGCCACCCATGTCGGGCCCAAGGGCTTGCGGGGGGCAGGCGCAGTGAGGGAGGACTTGGCGTCTGCCATCCAGGCGGGGCTCCGGTCCCGCCGGTTTGGACAGAGCTTGCACGTCTATCCGCAGGTGGGGTCTACCAACGATGAGGCCGCAACCCTGGCCGCGCAGGGGGCGGCAGAAGGGACCACCGTCCTTGGGGTCGAGCAAATCGGAGCACGCGGGCGACGCCAACGAGCGTGGCTTTCCCCGGCAGGAGGCCTGTGGCTGTCGGTTGTGCTCCGTCCTGCTCTCCCCACCGATCAATGGCCGTTGGTCGGGTTCGCCGCGGGCGTCGGCGCGGCACGGGCAGTGGAGGAGATTGCCCACGTCACGGTGGGATTGAAGTGGCCCAACGACCTGATGATCGGTGAGCGGAAACTCGGCGGGGTATTGATGGAGGTGCGCGGGCCAGCGGTAATCGTCGGGATCGGCATTAATGCGAATCTCGCCCTCGACCACTTCCCCCCCGACATCAGGTCCATCGCCACTTCCCTGCTCGCGGTCCTGGCACGCCCCGTGGACCTCGCCGCCCTCGCGCGAGCGCTGTTGGAACAGTTTGAACGCGCCTACGACCTCCTCGCCCACAACCCCGAGGAGGTGCTCGCCGGCTGGCGAGAGCGGGATCTCACGCGAGGTCAACAGGTAAGGCTCTCGGGTGCAGAGGACCTCGAGGGAGTCGCTGAAGGCGTGGACCGGACGGGGGCTCTGCTGGTCAGGACCGGCGCCGGGATCCGGCGCATCGTGGCTGGGGATGTGTCCTTGCGCTCGGTCAGTGTCCCACACCGCTAGCGATGCCGCAAATCACTGACATCACCGGGATTACGGTCGGCCACGCCTCCGATGCGCATGCCGCGACCGGATGCACGGTTGTGGTGTGCCGACAGGGCGCAGTAGGCGGGGTGGATGTGCGCGGGGCAGCGCCAGGGACACGCGAGACCGATGCGCTGCGTCCGATGACGCTCGTTGAACGGGTGCACGCGGTGCTGCTAACCGGGGGCAGTGCGTTTGGCTTGGCAGCCGCCGATGGTGTCGTCCGCTACCTCGAGGAGCAGGGGATTGGATTCGACGTGGGCGTCGCGAAAGTACCAATCGTTCCCGCGGCAGTGATCTTCGACCTGATGATTGGTAGTGCAACCGTGCGTCCTACTGCGGAGATGGGCTACGCGGCTGCACGCGGGGCGTCTGCGGGCCCAGTCGATGAGGGCAGCGTGGGAGCGGGCAGCGGAGCCACGGTGGGCAAAGTGATGGGCCCCCAGGCGGCGATGAAAGGCGGAGTCGGGACGTGGGCGATCAGCCTATCCGGGGGCGTGATTGTTGGGGCTCTGGCGGTCGTGAACGCCTTTGGGGACGTCATCGACGACCGGACCGGGCAGGTGCTCGCGGGCGCACGCGATCCGCACACAGGTCACTTCCTCAACACGGCGCAGGCGCTGGTCAGGGGAACACGCGCACCGGGATTTTCGGCGAACTCGACGGTGGGAGTGATCGCGACGAACGCGGCGCTCACAAAAGAACATGCCAACAAACTCGCGCAGCTCGGTCATGACGGGCTGGCGCGCGTTATTTCGCCCGTGCATACGATGTTCGATGGAGATACGGTTTTTGCGTTGTCTGCGGGTGACCTGAAAGCGGACTTCATGGCGGTCGGCGTGGCCG
>Ga0209283_10000233_pt1 | contig 27550 bp, 24 predicted proteins | sample CZO8metaG_2_FD_188354 | JGI IMG/M metagenome (GOLD analysis project Ga0209283, IMG submission 188354) | Vadose zone soil microbial communities from the Eel River Critical Zone Observatory, Northern California, USA - CZOApr15con2H1.8 metaG... | ecosystem: Environmental > Terrestrial > Soil >...
CCGTTGAATTAACCGAAGGAGGCAGGTGGGAATGTCGAGTCGAAGAGAATCGCTACGGGGTTTGGTGCCGCCGCTCATCGGAGGCCTGCTGATCGTCGTCGTGTTCATCGGCCTCATCGGGACCGCCATTCGCAGTCCACAGCCGCACGACATCCCCGTGGGCTTGGTCGGACCCGCGCCCGCCGTGCAGCAGATCTCGTCCTCGTTCGGCGCCAACGCGCCCGGCGGGTTTCAGTTCACGACGTACGCCTCTGAGCAGGACGCGCGGGCGGCGCTCGACGATCGGTCGGTGGACGGCGTCCTGGTCCTGGACAGCGGGACGCTGATCGTGGCCGGGGCGGCCGGCGATGGGGCGACGGGCGTCATCACGGTAGCTTTCACGAACGCCTTCAAAGCGCAGGGGAAGGCCCTGACCGTCGAGACCGTGCACCCATTCGCGAGTGGCGACGCGCACGGCCTGATCCTCTTCTTCGTCGTCGTCGCGACGCTGATCAGCACGTTGGCGTCTCAGGCGATCCTGTTCGCCACCGGAAGGCCTGTGGGTCTGGGCATGCGGCTGGGATTCATCGCCGTCTACGGCGTGCTCGTCGGGTTGACGGCCATGGGCATGGCGACGTGGATCTCAGGCGGCTACGGCGACGGGTTCTGGGCGGCGGCCGGTCTGGTCGCGCTGGCCTCGATGGCGATCGGCTCCCTTGTCGCCGGTCTGGCTCGCCTTCTTGGACCGCCCGGCATCGGGTTGGCGGCCCTGCTTATGCTGCTCAGCCTCGTGTCGTCAGGTGGACCTATCGGCAGCCAGTTCCTGCCCGACTTCTACCGCGCGCTGGCGCCATGGACGATCGCGGCCCAGGTTTACACCGCTCTGCGAGGGGCCCTCTTCTTCGGCGGCGCGGCGCTGGCCACACCCACGGCCGTGCTGGCAGGATGGCTGGTCGTTGGATTGGCGTTGATCTTGCTCGGCGGGCTGGCCGCCGGGCGCAAAGCCAAGCCGGGAACCGTTCAGGCGTAGATGGCGCGCACGGGCCGGCGCCCTGGGCTAGGCGGCACTCGGGAGCGGATCTTGGCCGCAGCCAGGTCCGACTTCGGCAAAACCGGCTACGAAGGCACCACGATCCGGGGCATCGCCGCGCAGGCCAAGGTCGATCCAGCCCTGGTCATGCACTACTTCGAATCGAAGGACGGCGTCTTCCGCGCCGCGGTGAAGTTTCCAGTCGATCCGGCCGAGTTCATACCGAGGTTGGTGGCGCCTGGCCTGGACAGGCTCGGCGAGCGCCTCGTGCGCTTCTTTGTCGAGACCTGGGACTCGCCCGCCGGCAGCCCGCTGCTTGGTGTTATTCGGTCCGTGGTCGGCAACGAGGCCGCGGCGGCCCTGTTGCGTGAATTCGTTACGCGGGAGGTGCTGGGCCGCCTCGCGCGCGCGCTCGAGCTCGACCAGCCCCAGCTCCGTGCGGGCCTGGTCGCCAGTCAACTGATCGGGCTGGCGATGCTGCGCTACGTCGTCAAGGTTGAGCCACTGGCGTCGGCGAGCATGGACGAGCTCGTCGCATGGCTCGGCCCGACCCTGCAGCGCTACCTCACCGATCCGAAGGTCACGAAGGTCAAGAGCCGCTCACACGGGCGGCGGTAGTGGTTTCTGCTTGAAGTCGAAGCAGTCCGCCATCCCGTCATCCGCGGCGGTGCGGGTATTCAGCGAGGGCAGGCCGAACGCGTTCTCGCAAAAGCGCAGCAGGCTGACGTGCGAGTGAACCGCGTGCGAGATGAAGCTGCGCTTTGCGTACGGACTGAGCACCAGGCACGGCACCCGGCCGCCGTAGCGGAACTGCGTTCCGTCGGTCCAGTTCTCGAGCAAGGGCGGATTGACGTGGTCGTACCAGCCGCCCCAGTCATCCCAGGTGACGAAGATGGCCACCTTCGGCCACAGCCCGCCCTTGACCACCGCGGCGACCTGCGCTGCCGTCCACGCGCTGCCTTTCGTCACGTTGCCGTTGCCGGCCTTCACCTCGGCCGGGGTGTCGGGCGGATGCTCGGACAGAGGCGTGTCTGCATAGAGCCACGACACGGTGGGCAGCTTGCCGGCGGCGGCGTCGACCGCAAACTGAGCCGGGGTCTTCTTGTTCTTGCCGTTCGTGTACTTCAGGTAGTCGAACACGTAACCGCCGTAGTTGGCCCAGCTGAGCCCGGCCTTGTCCAGCTGTGCGGGCAGTGAGGGCAGGTCGAACAGAGGCGCTGGGTGCGGGTTCTCGATGATCGGTGAATCGGCGCATACCAGCATCAGGTGGTTTGGGGTCGACGGTCCGGCCACATCGGTGAAGTACGAGTCGCATAGGGTGAAGGATCGTGCCCACGCCCAGTACGTGGGGATGTCCGCCTCCAGGAACTGCACGCGCGGCGCCGTCTTGGCGCGCGTGAGCCACGCCGGGTGCCGGTGATTGGGGTCCTTCTTCGGCGGGTTGGGACTGTGGGCCATCGCCAGGCCATTGGCGCTGGGGAAGGTCCCGAAGTAGTTGTCAAGCCCGTGATTTTCCTTGACCACGATGACTACGTGCTCGATCGGGGTGGTGGCTGGCATCAAGGCCAATGTTAATGCGACGTCAACTGACCCCTTGACGAAGCGGTTCTGACCGGCGAAGCTTCGGTTGAGTGGCCGGCGGTGACGGCCGGGGCTCCGGGGGATCAGGAATGGCCAGTGTCTTTCACCGAACAGGTGTTGTAGCTGCCGCTCGCGCTGTCATACAGCCCATTCAACTGAAGGTGCCGGGCAACCTCCGAGGGCAGACGCAGCACTTTGCGGTCTACGTCGACCCCGCTCTCGGAACTGGTGGCCAGAAAGATGCGGACGTCGTGCTGGCCACATGTGAGGCGGATTACGCCAGGATTTCTGGCTACTTTGGCGGGCTGTCCGCCGGTCCGTTCAGCGTCATCCTTTTCTCCAACCCAAACGGCGCCTTTCATATGACCTGCGCCGCTACGGATCTGTTCTGCGACGCAACGATCAATCCCGCGAACGGAAACCACTCTGAGTTTTTGAATATCGCGGAGTTTGTCGAGGTCTTCGAGGCGGTTCAGAAGAAGGGGTGGGATTGCGGAAAGAGCAACGGTGAGGGACTATCGCGAGTGCTCGCCACGGACTCCTATCCCGCAGAACTCGATGGCTTTGCGACTGCTCAGAGCTGGCTCGATTCGAGGCGCCCAAATTACGTCGACCGGACGCTCAGCAGCGACACCAACTCGGCTGGTAATGGCTGCGCCGTTCTCTTCCTGAATTGGCTTCATTTCCAGCTCGGGAATTCGTGGGTCCAGATTGTGGCGGCTGGAGCACCGACCCTTGGTAAGACGTACACAAAACTCACAGGCAGGACCGACGGCTTCAAGCAATTCAAGGCCTTGCTCAATCTCCACTTCCCGGTTGGCCGGCCGTCGGGCCTGACCACCGATAACCCATTTCCGCTTTAGGGAACCACATCGAAGGCCTGACGACCTCGATATCGGTAGACGCCAAAGTCCGAGTCAAGCGTGAACACCCGCTTGAGACCGCGTGCCTCAGCCAGTGCAACCAGGGTCGCGTCGGCAATGTCCATCGGCGCGTCGCGGTACTTCTCCATCAGCGCTCGCGCCCTCGCGATTTCCGACGCTCGCAGCTCTGCAACGTCGAGCGCCCCGCGTTCGGCCATAGCCCACAGCGCGCGCTGCGCCGGCCATCCCCCGGCGTCGCCAAGGAGGTACATCGCCTCCGTCAAGACGGCCCATGTGGTCAACATCGGGGCGTCGAGATGCTTCAGCGCCTCGCGGCACCTATCGTGGTCGCGCTCTCCGGAGTCGATGAGGGCGACCAGCGGCCCGGTGTCAGTTAGGGTCGCGACTTCGGAGCCCTCGCGGAGCGTCGCTTGAGCAGTTCGCGGTAGCGCTCGTGGGCCTTGGTGGCGCGTCCCCCCTTCGAGTTGATCGTCCCGATCAGTCCCGTCAGGCGGCCTTCGAGTCCGCGCGCCAGTGTGGCACCGCTGCGCTCGTCGATAGCGGCCCGAATGAACTCTGACTCCGAGACGCCGGCCGTCCGCGCCGCCTCCTTGAGCCGGGCTTGAAGGTCCGCATCCAGCCTGACGCTTTTCACGGAACGACTGTATCACAAATCCAAGCCGCTGTATTACGCTGGGAGGGGGCCACGGCCTGGACCTGCTTCTTGATCTCGCCCTTTCAGCGCGTTGATACTTTCATTACCAACCCGCCCGGGGGCCCGTTGATGATCAGTGGGCCGTGCCCTCCCAAATTTCCTCAGCAAGCTCACATCCGCCGCTCAGGGCGGACCCAGCAGCGTAACGGACGCTTGCGCTCATGGGCCGAAGCGTCGCCGCGATGCTTGCGGTGGTGACCGTCGCCCTGGTCACGTCGCCGCTGATCGTCAAGGCGCATACGGCCAGGCAGGTCGCGCCGTCGGTGGCGACAGCAGCAAGCTTGGCCCGTACCAGCGTGTCGACCAGCGCAGCCGGCACGAGTGCCATGGCGGCCGCACCCATGGGCGCGCTCCGCGACTCCAGCGTGCTGGTGGCGGCCTTGCAGCAACTGGCTGCGGCCAGCGGAGCCACGGTGGGCGTGACGGTGGTCGAGCTAGGTGGTTCGGACCCCCTGAGCTGGTCGCTCGACGGAGGCGCGGTCTTCACCGCTGCCAGCACCTACAAGCTGGTCGCGCTGATGATGGAGGCCCAGAACATCGCTTCCGGCAGCACCGACCCCAACGGACTGGTCTGCTACCAGGACTCCGACTACGAGGCCGGCTGGTTTGACGACTACGCGCCGGGCGAGTGCTTCACGCGCAACGAGCTGGCGTCGCGGGCGGCACAGCAATCCGACAACACCGCCGGCCACATGCTCGTGCGTGACGTCGGCGGCGTCGCCGCGCTCAACGCTTGGGCGGCCTCCGTCGGCACCACCGACTCGGCATTCTCCGACCCCAACACGACGACCGCCGCCGATCTGGCCGTGCTGTGGACAGCCGAGGCGAACGGTAGGCTGGGCGGCGCGTCCGCTCAGGCGTGGCTCTACCCGCTCTTGACCGGCACCACCACCGAGGCAGGTGTGCCGGCCGGGGTTCCCGCCGGATCAACGGTGGTTCACAAGACCGGCGCCATCGACGCAGTGGAGAACGACGCGGCCCTGGTGACGACAGGGCCCGACGGTGCTTACGTGCTCGTCGTCATGACGGACGGCCTGGGAGGAGCGGCCGGCTGGGAGTTGATCGCCGGCATGTCAGCGGCGGTCGGGCAGATCGAGGCTTCCCGCGTAGGTTAGCTATTCGTAACGAAGAGCCTCCGCGGGGGCGATCCTCGACGCTGACCGCGCCGGCAGGTAAGTGGTGACAAGCGTGGCCAGGTAGGCGCCGACGAGGATGAGGGCGATCTGCACCACCGGCACGTTGAAGATGACGGTGCCGAAGTTCTTGTCGATGACGAAGAACCGGTACGACTGCCACACGCCCACGAGCGCTCCGATGATGAGGCCTAGGATCGCGATCAGGCTCGACTCCATGAGGAACGATCGCTGCACCAGCGAGCGCCGGAAGCCAAGGGCGCGCAGCATGCCGATCTGCTGCCATCGCTCCACAACTGCGCGTGTGCTGATCACGCCGAGGCCCGCGATGCCGACGATGAGTCCGAGCGCGAGGAATCCGGTGACCAGGTTTAGCAGTGTGAGGATGCCGCTCAGCTGCTGCGCCAGCTGGTCGGCGACGATCACCGGCTCGAGCTGGTCCTGCACCAGCATCCGGCCGAGATCGAGGCGCGCCTTGGTCACGTCCACCCCCGGCTTGACCGCGAAGTAGTAGCCGGTCGGCGTGAGCGGCCGCAGGCTGGAAGGCAGATCAGAGCCCGGTTGTGAGCCCGATGGGGCGGTGGTGGCAGCCGGCGACGCGAACAGGCCGCTCTCCATCGCCGTAGCCGTCGAGACATAGACCCCGCCCCACAGGGCGTTGGACTTCATGAAGCCGACCACGGTCAGCGTCCACGTCGAACTGCCGTTCTGGCGGAAGGCCGGCGCGCGCACCTGGAATGGCTGGAAGGTCGAGTCAGTCGGCTTGATGCCGACGATGTCAGCCGAGCCCCCGGTCCTGGCGTCGAGGCTCGAGGCGTTGATGATCGCGTAGCCGGGGTGGTCGCGGACGGCATCCCAAACGGCGCGGTCGGATGAATAGCCGACCGCGCGCAGCTGCAGCGAATACCCGCTTGTGGACAGATAGCCGTTGTCGACCACATGCAGCGCATAGCCGCTTTCGCGCTGCAGCTTGGCGACGGAGCCGTCCGCTTTGATCTGCTGCAGCTGGACCCCGACGGACTGGTTTTCCCACCCCACGCCCCTGAGCTCGGCGGCGACGTTGGGGTTCGCCTGGACAAGGGTGGCAACATCGGGCGGGAAGGTCGTCTTGTCCGTCTGGATGAAGTTGTTGTCGGGCGTGCCGGCTGCGATCTGCCACCCACCGGACACCGCATCCACCTGCGCGAAGTTCTGGACCAAAACGTCCTTGAAGACGGACATGTACACGATGATGAAAGTGACGATCGCGAACATCGCCACGGCCATCCCCGTGCGGAACTTGGTCGACATCGGGTAGGACATGCTCGTGCGCGTGACCGCGGCGAGTCCGCTGATGCGGCCGGTCAAGAACATGACGGCGCCGATCAGCAGGTCGCTGTTGTACATGACGAGCCAGATGGCGCCGAGCAGGGTCATCAGCGCCGAGAGGATGAACACCTCGGGTCCGCCCACCAGCTGCTTTGTCTGCAACTGTTCTTCGAGGTGGAGGAGCGCCTCGACCCTGCCGAACGGGCGGCCCCAGTACATGAGCAGCCCCAGCGCCGCCAGGGTGAAGCCGGCGCGCGCCGCCACCAGCCTGCGCACGCGGGCGATGGTCAGGATCCATCGGAGCAGCAAGCCGGTGCCGATGATGATCAGAGAGACGCCGGCTGAGTAGACGACCTCCCAGTGACCTACGGGACTGTTGTCGCCAAGCAACGTGACGGAGACCAGCCCGACGCCAAGGAGGATGGTCAAAGGACCGCGGCGGAACAACGCCCACCAGAAGGTGCGTATGGCCGCGAGCGTGCCCAGCGTCATGCGGCCAAGGAACACCAGCGGGTGGCCGCGGACCAGCTGCTTGATCGCCGCCCAGCCAACCTTGAACGGTGCAACGAACATCGTGAGCATGCCAGTGTCGCGCTGCTCGCTCTCATCGAGGTCGCGGATCGCGGCCACGATGTTGAGGCGGCTCACCCTGTATGCGGAGAAGGCGACGACGATGAACGTAAGCAGAATGCCAAGGCACATGGCGATTACCAGGCTCGTCCACTCGTAGTGGAACGACAGCGCGATGCCTTTGTAGAAGCCGCTGAAGATGCCCGAGAGCACCCGGATCATCAATGCGGCGACGCCCACACCGAGCGCCACGCCGACCACGCTCGCCGCGAGAGTGTAGGCCGTGCCTTCGAACAGGAACATCTGCGTCAGGTGCCGGCGCTTCAGGCCGACTGCTCGGCTCATGCCCATCTCCGCACGCCGCTCGGCCGCGAGCATCACGAAGATGAGGAAGATCAGAAGCACGCCGACAGCGATCGAGAAGAAGCTGACCCCAAGCAGCGCGGCGGTGATGAACAGGCCGCCTGTCTGGGCGAAGGTGACCGCGTCCGCCTTGTAGGCAGAGTAGTTGTAGAGGTCGAGTCGGCCGGAGATGTCCTTGTAGGCGGCCAGCTCCGCTGGGTCGATGGCTGCAATCGCCTGGCCCAGCTGCGCCTGCAGGTCGGGGCTGCCGATGATGGCCTTGAACTTGGGGGTAATGTCCGGACGCTGGACTTCCGCGAACAGGTCAGTGATGGCGGTCCGCACGGGGTCGCCTTCGGGCAGCGTCAGCGCGAGCAACGTGAGCGGGCCCTGGATCTCCGGCCGGCCCAGGAGCGCCTTCAGCTCGGCGGCGGCGGTGCTGTCGACTTGCAGGACTCCGACGAGCAGGATGAGATTGTCCTGCGCCGCCTGCGCGGCCTGAGGTCCTCCGGACGCGGCCGCTGAGCTGGCCACGGCGTCGCCCATGATGCGGTCGACGAACCTGTTCCCGGCGAGCGCCTTGAACTCGTCGGTGACCGCCGCCTGGTTCAGCTCCACGAGCAGCTGCTGGCTCAGGTCCTTGGACGGGTCCAGGAAGTTCGCCTGGTCGTGGAACTTCTTGATTTGGGCCTTGATCGCCGGCGTGTTCAGGTAAGCCCACAGGGCGGCGGCGGCCTGCGGGTCCGTGAACTCGACCCGAAAGTGCTTCGTGACCTCGTTGCCTGTGGTCCCGCCGGGGCCGAGGTCGTCGAAGCCGCCCGCGCCGCGATTGTGGACGAAGATGAGGTTGTAGCCGCTGGGGCGCTGCATCACCCCGCGCATGGCGTCGAGTGGCATCAGCACCGAGTTGACGATGGGGCCGTGATTGGCGATGCTCGGGTTGACCTCGGTGTCGAGTACGCCGCGCACGGTGACCGACGTGAGGTGGCCGTCGATGTACAGGTCCAGCCGATCGCCCGCGCGCGCGTTCAAGGTGGTGCCGAGCTGGTCGCCGACGTACACCTCATTCGGCGCCAGGGTGGCGACGTCGAGGTTGCCGCCAGTGCTGCTGTGCAGTTGCCCCCAAACGCTGCGGAAGTCGGCCGGCACGCCGAAGACGGCCACATTTTCCGACGACGACTGGCTGGTGGTGGTGTCGATCATCGAGCCCGACGCCGCGATCACGCCCACCGCCGCAGCCACGTTGGAATCCTTCTTGCTCCGCGAGACGACGTCGGCCGCCTGAGCGTCGCTGAAGAATTCGGTGTCGGCCGTCGATGCGCCCTGTACGTACCCGAGGGCCTGGTGACGGGTGAAGGCTTCGTCGATGCCGCCGATCTGCCGCAGCTGGATCGCCTGCAGCGAAAAGCTCAGCGTGTCGCCGACCGATAGCGACGCGGTAATGATCAGCGTCGCCAGCATGAGCCCGAAGAGGATCAGGACCGTCTGCGCTCGCCGCCGCGGGATGTTGCGCAGCGCCATCTTCAAAAGGACGCGGTTCACCGCCGCGAACAGAAGCAGGCCGACCAGCACGACCGCCACCGCCGCCGCCATCCAGCCGGCCAGCGTGATCGGTGGGATGCCGAAGAACGAGGTCAATCCACCCTCGCGATGGCAGCATCCACGGGCGCACGCGATCCATCGAGCTGCATCGCCGCTTCGCCCGTGACAGCGGGCATGGAGTCCGAGACGATCTGGCCGTCGCGCATTCGAATCAGGCGTTGCGCGAGAGCCCCGACCTCCTCGGCGTGCGTGACCCACACGAAGGTCTGCGCGTTCTGGCGGTTGAGCTGGACCATCAGGTCCATGATCCCGGCGCTGGTTTCCGTGTCGAGGGCGCCGGTGGGCTCGTCGGCCCAGACGATGGCGGGCTTGGTCGACAGCGCACGCGCGATCGTGAAACGCTGGCGCTGCCCGCCGCTCATCTCCGCGGGCCGATGGCGCGCCCATTCGCCGACACCCACCATCTCGATGGCTTCCTGTGCGCGCTTGCGCGCCTCCGAGGGCTTGACTCCGCCGACCAGCATCGGCAGCTCGACGTTCTCGATTCCCGTCAGCACCGGCAGCAGGTTGTAGGTCTGGAACACGAAACCCATCTCGCGGGCGCGGAAGTCGGTGCGCTGGTTGTCCGTGAGGTCCTTCAGGTCGCGACCGGCGATCTTGATCGTGCCCTCGTCGATCACGTCGAGGCCGCTCAGGCAGTTGAGGAGTGTGGTCTTGCCGCAGCCGCTGGGGCCCATGATGGCGACCACTTCGCCGCGACGCACTACGAGGTCGAGACCGCGCAGCGCTTCGATCTTGTGCTTACCGGCGTCGTAACGCTTCCAGACGCCCTTGGCATCGATGATGGTGTCAACCAATTTCATAACCTCGTGAGCTTGATCGGGCGTTGTGTCGAATCTATGTCAGTTCGTGCAACTCTGGCCGAAACCTGTAGCCGACGCCCCACACCGTTTCGATGCAATCGCCAATCTCGTCCAGCTTGCGGCGTAGACGCACGATCTGGGTGTCGACCGCCCGATCGAGCCCGTCAAAATCCGCACCCCACAAACGCTCGAGGAGGAATTCGCGCGAGAAAGTGCGGCCGGGATGCTGCAGCAGCAGCTCGAGCAGGTCCATCTCGCGCCGGCTGAGGTCGAGCGCGGAGCCGGAGAGCGTGGCGCGGTGACCCACAGGGTCGAGGACGAGCGGGCCGAATGCGATCGGCTGCGAGCTGTCGGAGCTGACCGCGGCGCTGTCGAGGGCCACGCGCCGGAGCAGCGAAGCCACGCGGGCAGAGAGCTCGACAATCGAGAACGGCTTGCCGAGGTAGTCGTCGGCCCCCACCTGCAGCCCGGTCACCCGGTCGGCCACGTCGCCGCGCGCGGTGAGCATGAGAATCGGCATCAGGTGCTTGCGCCGCAGCTCGCGGCAGACGGCGAGCCCGTCGAGGCCGGGGAGCATCCAGTCGAGGATCACGAGGTCCGGGCGGGCGCGGTCCGCGGCTGCGAGCGCCTGCCTGCCGTCGAAGGCCTGCTGGACTCGGTGTCCTTCCTTTTCCAGGTGGGACCGGACCAGGTCGGAGAGAGCGACCTCGTCTTCCACAATGAGGACCGTCGCCATTTGCTAGTTCGGTTCGGCCCGGCGCAGGCTGATCCAGAACGTGCTGCCGAGTCCGGGCTGAGAGCTCGCGGAAAGGCTGCCTCCCATCGCGTCCACGAGCTCGCGCGCGATCGACAGTCCGAGCCCGAAACCGCCGGTGTTGCGCGTGCGCGAGCTGTCGGCGCGGTAAAAGCGCTCGAAGATGTGCTCGAGGTCGTCGGCCGACATTCCGAGTCCAGTGTCTGCGACCGCGATCTGGACGTGGTCGGCGCTGCTGGTCAGGCGGATCGAGACGACGCCACCCTCCGGCGTGTAGTTGATCGCGTTGCGCACAAGGTTGGTCAGCACCTGCGCGAGCCGGTCTTGATCGCCGATGGCCCAGATGCCGGCGGGCAGGTCGTCCAGCTTCACGGTGACCTGCCGTTCGTTGCGCGCCAATGGCGCCAGCGCCTGGACCGTCTGCTCGACGATGGGGCCCACGTCGACCGGGCGGTTGGCGACCTTCAGCTCTTGCGAGTCGGCCCTGGCCAGCATCAGGAGGTCCTCGATGAGGTCCGACAGCCGGCGCGTCTCTGCCGCGGTCACCCGGAGTCGCCGTTCCGTCTCCTCCGCGTCCGGGCGATCCGCTTCGGGCAGAAGGAGCGAGTCGACGTGGGCCTGGATGCTGGCGATCGGGGTTCGGAGCTCGTGGGACACGTTCATGATCAGCTCGCGCCGGCTTCGGTCCGCTACCTCGGCCCGGCGCCGCGACTCCCAGACCTGGCGCTGCTCTTCGCTCACCCCGAGCATTTCGGCCGCAAAGCGGCCCCATGTCCGGCCCACGGCATTCAGCACGTGGAACGAGATCGCCAGGCCGGCGACGGCGAGTGCGCCCGGGACGATCAGGTTTCCGATCGCCTCCACGCTCGGGCCCTCGAACACGAGGCGCCCAATCGGAAAGATGATGCCGGCAAGCGATGGGCCCAACATGGCCACGGACAGCAACGTGGCGAAGATCCCGAACGGCAGCTTGATGAGCAGGTAGACCATCGACCTCCACGTCGTCGGCTGCCGCAGGTGGCGGACGAGCATCCGCCACGGTGAAACCAGCTCCGTGTTGGGCAGCGAGTGCGGTGGCACGTCGATGCCCAACAGCACGATTACCAGCTCTCGTTCGAGCAGCGCGAATCCCCAAGCCGCGACGAGGGTCGCCAGGAGAAACAGGAGGCCGACCAGGATGATCCCGGTGAAGGCGCCCGTGATCGCGCCGCCGACCAGGACCAGGAAATACGTGAGGCCGAGCGGGAACGCTGTCAACAGGTAGAGCGCGTTCAGATAGGACCGCGGCTCGATGACGACGTGCAGAAATCGCCCGATCCGAGCGGAAGTGGGTGATACGGGGCTCGAGTTTGGTACTGGGGCGGTGGTCTCCAAGGCTCTGGTCGAGAAGGTAGCCGACAGCTGTGTCAAAAAGGTGTCCGCGCCGGCGGCTTGCTAACTCCTTTCCGCAACGCTGAGAAGGCGGACGCCACGCGTGCCGCCACGCGCGCGTTGTTGACCACCAGGTCGACGTTCAAGTCGAGGGATCGCCCTCGGGACAGCTCGGCGATGCGGGCCAGCAACCGCGGGGTCAGTTCCGGGCCGCGGACGTCGGCGAGCTCGCGGACAGCGCGTTCCACGAGCTCCTCGGCGCCCTCCAGCTCGGCGGGCGGCGGTATCGCCACGACCACGCCGCGGCTTCCGGTCGCCCACGACGCCTGCAGCATCCGCGCCGTCTCGTCGGGCGTGTCGACCCGCGAGCTGACCGGACTTCCGCTGCGCCGGGAGTAGAACGCGGGAAATTCGTCGCTTTCGTATCCGAGCACGGGGACTGCGAGGCTTTCCAGCCGTTCGAGGGTGAGCTTGAGATCAAGGATGATCTTGGCGCCCGCGCAGAAGACCGCCACAGGAGTGCGGCTCAGCTCGATCAGGTCGGACGACTCATCTTCAGGATGGCCGCGGTGCACTCCACCGATGCCGCCGGTCGCGAAGAATCGAACCCCCGCCATGACGGCCGCACGCATCGTTGCCGCCACCGTGGTGGCGCCCACGTCCCCACGTACCAGCGCCCATCCGAGGTCGCGCGAGCTCACCTTGACCGCGCCGTTGGCGATGCGCTCCAGGTCGGCATCGGTCAGGCCGACGTGCACGCGACCGTCGAGCACGGCCACTGTGGCCGGAATCGCGCGCTCCTCGCGAATGGCCGCCTCGCATTCCCGCGCCGCGCGCAGATTATGGGGAGGAGGCAGCCCCTGGCCGACGATCGAGGTCTCCAGCGCGACCACCGGAAAGCCATGAGCCAATGCGTCGGCGACCTCGTTGGAGACACGAAGCACCTCGCTCACGGGATGGCTTCCGGGCGCGCGCCAACGTGAGTGACTGCACCCGCGGCCACCGCCACCGCGTACTGTGCCGCCTCGATGGGGTTGGCGCCGCGCAGGTACGAGGAGCAGAACGCGGCGGCGAGGGCATCTCCCGCGCCGGTGGCGTCGATCTCGTCGACGGGCGGCGACGAAATGAACTCTCCGAGCACCGTGCACCCAGACGCGCCGAGCTTCACGACCGGGATCGCCGCCAACCGCTCCAGCCGGATGCCGAGCGCCTCCGCTTCTGTCCGCGTTGCGAACAGCAGGTCCGGCGCGAGGTCCTTGAGGACGTGGGCCATGCGGGCGGGCCCGTACTCATGGATTCCCGCTGCCGACGAAAGGTCGATCGCGAGGAGGCCGCCCCCACTACGCACGAATGAGACGGCAGCTCGGGCCGCTTCTGCCAGCGGTTCCTCGAACAGCGAGTAGGCGGGCACGTGGATCAGCTTGACGCCCTCGAACCACGCCTCTCGTAGGTCATCCGGGCGCAGGCCGATGGCGGCGCCGCGCTGGGTGGCCATCGTCCTCTCCCCATTCGGACCGACCAGGACGGCGACCACGCCCGTCGGCTGTGACGCCCAGATCGCGTGCACGTCGACACCCAGGGTCTCCAGCTCCGCGACCAGCAGGTGCCCGCCGTCGTCGTCTCCGACCCTGGTGACCAGCCGGGCCGGCTCGCCGATCTTGGCCGCCCAGGCGCAGAAGTTGGCCGCCTGCCCGCCGCCGCCCATCGTGATGCTCGCGGGGTTGTCGTCGTCGGCCCGGAGCTGCCCCTCGGTGACGATCATGATGTCGAGGACCAGGTCGCCGATCGACAGCATCATCAGGGCACGAGAATAGCGATAGCCCCAAAAGGAGGACGCGGATGCCGAAAGAGATTCGCCGAGAAGAGGTCCGGAGGCTGGTCGCGGCCGGCGCCCAGCTCGTGGAGGTGCTGCCGAGCCCCGAATACGAGGAGGACCACCTCCCCGGGGCGATCCACCTGCCACTCAGGAGGCTCGACACCGAGGCTCGCACCATTCTCGATCCCAACCGCCCGGTGATCGTGTACTGCTGGGACACCACTTGAGATATGTCACCCAGGGCCGCGTGGCGGCTCGAGTCACTCGGGTTTGGCGATGTCTCCGACTACGTCGACGGCAAAGTCGATTGGATGGCAGCCGGCCTGCCGACCGAGGGCACGAACGCCCAGCACCCTCGCGCAGGTGACGTCGCGCGCAAGGACGTGCCTACGTGTGGGTTGACGGAGAGGCTCGGTGACGTCAAGTCGCGAGCGAGCGCGCAGGGCTGGGACGCCGCCGTCGTCATCAACGAGGAGCGTGTGGTTTTCGGATTGCTTCGCAGCAAGGAGCTGGACGGCGATCCGGACCAGCTGATCGAGAAGGCGATGCGGCCGGGACCAAGCACCTACCGGCCGTACGTATCGCTCCATGAGATGCTGCACGCCATGGTCGACCACAAGCTGGTCAACGCACCGATCACCACCTCGGACGGCCGGCTCGTCGGCCTACTGCTGCAAAAGGACGTGGCTGCGGCGCTGGAGAAGGAGAAATGACAGGGGCGACTGCCAACAGGGAGAAATGCAAACGCTGCGGTCGAGAGATCGAAGTCTGCTCGTGCTGCGAGGAGCCTGGCTGCTCGCACGCCATCTGCTTCGGCTGCCTGAACCAGGAGCTCAAGCAAACTCTGCGCCAGCCTCACGCGCACGGCGGTTGATGGGACACTCCCCTCTCCCCGCAGGGGAGAGGGTTAGGGGAGGGGCGTGGCTTAGGCGCTGGCGGGCGGTTCAAGGATGGTGATGGCGACGTCGATGTTGCCGCGGACGGCGTTCGTGTAGGGGCATCGGCCATCCGCGAGTGACACCAGCTCTTCCGCCAGCGCTCGATCTTTGATCGACGGCAGCTTGATGTCGAGCTCCGCCGTCAAACCGAACCGGTTCTCGATCGGGCCGATGCCGATCCTGGCCGTGACGATCGAATCGTCCACGCCCGAAAGGTTCTTGCGGCGAGCGATGCTCATCATCGCGTTCTGAAAGCAGGCCGCGAACCCGGTCGCAAAGAGTTGTTCGGGATTCGTGCCCGGGCCTCCGTCGCCGCCCATCTCGGTCGGGGAGGAGAAGTCGACGTCGACGCGGCCGTCGCTGCTGCGCCCGTGACCTTTCCGTCCACCCGTAGCGGTTGCCTCCGCGGTGTATAGGACGCGAACTTTTTCACTCGGCGTTGTGCTCATGGTCCAAGGATAGGATCAGCGCGATGGTGCTGACCGCCTCGGCCCCGATCGAAACCGCGCCGGCAATCCTCGAGATCGGGCTGGTGCTCCTGCTGGCGGTGGCGGCCGGCTGGCTGGCCCGGCGGCTAGGGCTGCCCGCTGTGCTCGGCTACCTGATCGTCGGCCTGGTCGTATCTCCTTTCACGCCGGGTTATGTCGCCGACCGGCGTCAGCTCCAGCTTCTGGCGGATGTCGGCGTGGTGCTGCTCCTGTTCGAGGTTGGCATCGAGATCGACCCGGTGCGGCTGATTCGCAACCGAAGCGCGGTCTTGTGGACGGCGCCGGTGCAGGTGCTGGTGACAACCCTGGTCGTGGGCGCGGCCGCGCTCGGATTGGGGGTAGGTTGGCGCGGAGCGGTCCTGGTCGGCCTGTCGGTCGCGCTGTCGTCGAGCGTGGTCGTCATCAACATCACGCGGAGCCGCCGCCGCACCACCAATCGCGCGATTGAAGAGGCGCTTTTGAGCTGGAGCGTCATGCAGGACATGATCGGCGTCGCCCTCGCCCTGCTGGCGATCGCCTTCTTCGGCCTCGGCTCCCGGCCCCCGCTCGCGGCGGCGGGCGCAATCGTCGCTTACGTGGCGCTGGTCATCGTGGCGGCGTGGGTGCTGCCGCGCTTGCTGCACTTGCTCCACGCCGAGCACGACCTCTTTCTCATGCTTTCTGTCGGCAGCGGGCTGGCGCTGGCCGGAGTTGGCGCCAGGTATTTCGACGTGCCACTCGCGCTGGCCGCATTCGTGTCCGGCCTGGCGATTGGGGAGAGTCCGGCCGCGGCCGAGGCGCGCCAGCGCATCCTCCCGTTCCGAGACCTGTTCGCGGTTCTGTTCTTCGTCCTCCTGGGCAGCCTCATCGATCCCGGCGGCCTTCCGCGTGCCCTGCCGTGGATCGGATTCTTGCTCGCCGCGGTCGTGGTCGCGAAGGCGCTACCCGCCGCCGGCCTCAGCCGGCTCGCCCGTCTGCCCGACGTCCGTCACTGGCAGCTGGGCATCGGCCTCGGTCAGGTGGGGGAGTTCAGTTTCGTGCTCGCCGGCATCCTTCTCGCCCGAAACTTGATCCCGACCGAGCTTTTCACGGCAATGCTGGCGACGGTGGTGTTGACCATCGCCGCATCAGCGGTGCTCGTACGGATTGGCAAGCGATCGGTCGATCAGGCGGCTGCGGTCTAATCCGGCCCGCGCGCTAAGCGCTGGTACGGAGTGATCGGCGGGATGGCCAACATACGGCCGTCATCCGCGCGCACGATCTGCCATTCGCCCTCATGCACCATCCAGTGGTGCCGGTAGCACAAAAGTACGAGGTTCGAAAGGTCTGTCGGCCCGCCGTTGATCCAATGCACCAGGTGATGTCCGGAGGTCCAAGTCGCCGGCCGGTCGCATCCCGGCCAGACACACCCACGATCCCGGACCGTGAGCGCCTTTCCCTGCGAACCCGAGATCGCGCAGCTGGCACGGCGAAGGTGGTCGCGAGACCGCCGCGTAATAAGTAGACGGGGCGACCTGCAGCGTCTGGCAGATCGGCTCGACCCCGAAGCGGTCCCGGTGTTGGTCGATGAACTCCACTACTTCGGCAGTCGCGAGTCGAGCTCCCGCGCGAAGAAAGCTGAGGCGGCTTTGAGGATCTCGTTGGCTCGCCGCAGCTCACGGTTCTCCTTCTCCAGCTCAGCGATGCGTTGCTGGTCCTTGGTCGTAACTCCCGGTCGTTCGCCCTTGTCGATCTCGGCCTGCTTGACCCAGTGACGCAACGTCTCCGAGCTGAGCCCAAGCTGCACAGCGATTCGTGTCACCACGCCGTGACGCTCGCCAGTCTCCTTCATGGTCTCCTCGACCATCCTCACCGCCCGCTCGCGGAGATCAGGCGGGTGTCGATGTCCCGATCCTTGCTTCGACGTTTGATGTTTCGATGCTGCCATGGGCTACATCCCCCAAAGAATGCAGCCTCCATCGAACCCAGGGCGGTTCAAGGCGTGCTCCGAGCATCCCTTGCCAATTACCAAAGCGCGCTGTCGACTCCGGACGCGGTCCTAGTCTCCGGGCCGGCCCTAACTCCTTCTTCCCAGCCTTTCCCTAGCTGGACCCGATCTCGACGTGCACACCCTGCGGCACGCGGCCGAGCTTGACCCGAGTGCCTTCGACCGCGAAATCCACACGATGGCCGGCGAAGTGCAGGCCCGTGACCTCGACGCGCTTCCACAACGCCGTCTCGACCGGAGCGATCCGCAACCGCCCACGCGACGCATCCGCCTGGAGGCCGAGCAACGTTGCGATCGCCGAGAAGGCGGAGGCGGCGCCCCAATTCTGCGGCCGGCAGCTTGCCTCGTATTCCTCGGGTGTCTTTCCGGGCGTCCGCTCGGCGCCGGAGAACAGCTCGGGCAGCCTGCGATCGAGGTATGCCATCCCCGCCTCGAGCGTGGCCCGCGCCACGAGCTCCGCCGCGGCGGGGAACCCTGACGCACGAAGCCCGGCGGCGGTGATCGCATTGTCATGCGGCCACACCGAGCCGTTGTGATAGCTGCGCGGGTCGTAGTTGATAGCGCGCGCGGAGAGGGTGCGGATCCCCCAGCCTGAGAACAGCTCTGGCGAAACGAGCCGCTCCGCGACGCCGTGAGCCGCGGCGGCCGTGAGGATGCCAGCCCAAAGGCAGTGACCGGGATTGGACGTGATCGCGTCCACTCGCCGCTTGCCGCTGTCGAGCGCCTGGGCGACGAAACGCTCATCCGGGATCCAGAAGTCGCGATCGAAGCGATCCTTCAGCCCGGCCGCCCGCTCTTTCAGCTCAGGTCGCTTGCGGGCCATCCCGAGCAAGGCTCGATACAGGTAGCCCTGCACCTCGCACAGCGCGGCAGGCCGCGAAACATCCGTTCCGTCGACGTTGGTCAGCGAGTCGTTCGAGTCCTTCCAGCCCTGGTTGCGCAGCTCCGCGCCCGCGGAGTACTCGAGGTAACCGTCGCCGTCTTTGTCGCCGTATTTGTCGCACCAGGCCAGCGCTGCCTCGGCGGCCGGCCAGAGCTCGTCGAAAAGTGCGGTTTCGCCGCTCCAGTCGACCGTCTCGGCGAGGAGGCATAGAAACAGAGGCGTGGCGTCCACAGTGCCGTAGAGGATGTGCGGCCACAGTCCCTTCTCGACCACTTCGCCGCCCCGGACCTCGTGGAGGATCTTGCCCGGCTCCTCTTCGGTGCGCGCGTCGAACCGGCGCCCTTGGTTCGCGGCCAAAAAGCGCAGGGCGCCACGCGCCACCTCCGGGTTCATCGGCAGCACAAATGACGATGCGATCAGGGCGTCACGACCGAAGGGGACCGCGAACCAGGGCATGCCGCCGGTGGGGTAGATGCCGGTCGGGTAGCGGTCGAGCAGCATGCGCATGTCGTCGCGGCTCTGCTCGAGCACCTCTTTGAGGGTGGGGTTGTCGGTCTCGAACGTTGCGCAGTCGGCCGCCCATGAGCGGTAGGAATCGCGGATCCGCGCAAGGCCCGCATCGAAGTCGGAAGTCTCCGCGCCAGCGCCGGCGGGAACATCGATGACGACACTGAAAGCCTGACCTGGACTCAGGTCGATGTGGTGCCGCTTGCCTCCGGGCCGAATGCGCACCTCAGGCTCGATAGATGGCGAGGCGGGCAGGTCGCGGACGACGCCGCGGACGGCGAGCATGGCGGCGAAGTCCGAAGCGAATTCGAGTTCGATGTCGGCACGGACCGGCGACGCGCCCCGATTGATCAACGTGATGCGTTCGTGGAGGCCGTGGTCGACGGAGCGCTCCCGGATCACCTGCAGGTCACCGGCCGCGAGCTCGAACGCGAGCGAACCTGCCTCGCCGCGAAGCCTGACGGCCTCCGGCTCGATCCCATCCACGAGCAGCCGAAACTCCGAGAGCAGGCGCGTGTCGCCCAGCCACAACCCGTGGCCGTCCGGGTTCGCCGCCGTCATGTTGCCGTTGAGGGCGGAAACGGCGAAGCATCGGTCCTCTTTGAGGACCGCGCGTTGGCCGCTCAGGAGGTTCGGGCCTGGACCGGGGGAGCCTGCGGCTGGGCAGCGTCGAACGCGGGTCGGGTACCGATGGCGTAGCCGGTCCACTGACCCCGCGCGAGCAGGTCGACCGCCATCGCCTCGAGGTCGCGCACCCGCTGGTTGGCCCTGATCGCCTCGCGGATCGAGAGGATGCCGACCGCCGGATGGCGCTTCTCGATCACGTGGCGGAGCATGTTCAGGTGCGCGTTGTCGGGCACGCCTGGCTCGCGAATCCTCCGCACCGCCGCGCGCACGGTCGCCTGCGTACCGTCGATCGCCTCGCCTCGCCCGAAATCGAACTTGTAGCTCGGGCTGCGACCGCCCGACCGCCGCTCGCCGCTGAGCTTGATCCACTTCGCGTTCTCGGCGCCCTTACCGACGTCGATCACCAACCGGACCGAGCGGCCGTGGTAAGGGAAGCTGCCGTTCATGCGGGCGTAGCTCTCGCGCTGTCCCTGCAAACCTTCGTGCCGCCCGACCAGCAACGGCGATTCTGCATCTAATCGGATGTGGTCGATCGGCGTCAGCAGCGAGATGATCGCGAAGGCATGCGGGATGAGATCCGCGATCACCCCGATGTCGGCGGCCGCACCGGTCAGGGGCTGCTCCTCCAGGATCTCGATGCGGATTTCTTCGACGCTTTCGAGGAAGTCGCGCAGCGTTCTCTCCTCGGTGAGCAGCAGTTGCAGCAGGCGGACCTCGAGCTTGAAGTAGTAGTGATCAGCGGCGACGATCTCGACGCCGCCGGGCGCGGTGTCGAGGAACTCGCGGTAGGCCTCAGGCGGGGCGCCGAGCGGTTTCTCGATGAGCACGACGTCGCTGAGGTCGTACCAGAGCGCAAGCGTAGGCAGGTGCGTGGCCGCGGGCGTGGCGATATAGGTGATGACGTATGAGCTCGACTCGAGCTCGCGCTCCAGCTGGTCGTGCGCCGTCGACGCAGGGCTGTCCCAGTAGAAGCCATCGCCATGGCCCCGCACGTCTTCTTCTTTGGAGCCGATGCGCTCCCGCGCCGCCGGCGAGTCCTGCTCGACGACATGGGTCCGGAAGTTGAAGAACTGTTTCAGAGTGAGCAGGTGCTGGTACGCCTTCTGCCCCCATTGCCCGAACCCGATGAGCACGAAGTCCTTCTGGAGGTGGCGCTCCTCCTCAGCAAGCGCGTGGAGGCGCGCGTTCTTGATCGCCACCGCAGCCTGCAGCGCGAGTCCCTGCGCGCGCTGGACCTCGTCGGGCGTGAACGCGCGCAGCCGGTCGCGCTCCGCGAGCACCGCGGCACCGATCGATTGTCCGTCCGCCACCAGCGGTAGCGCGAGCAGCGAGCGCACGCCGAAGGCGCGGGAGTACGTCGGGCTCACGAGGCCGTTCTCAGCGGTGTCTTCGATGACCACGGGTTGGCCGCGGTCGAGGACCTCGAATAGGAATGAGGGCTCGGAGCGCTCGCCGTGCTGGCGCCGCCACTGGTCTTCCTGGTCGGATGCGGCCGCGCCGAACCAGCCCTCGCGATCCTCCTCGTACAGCGCGATCTGGCACATCGACGCGTTGACCAGGCGCGCCATGTTCTGGGCGACGAGTCGGAGGGTCTGGTCGAGGTCGATCGACGATGCGATCGCACGGCTGATTTCCGCGCTCAGCTCGAGCTGCTCGCCGTGGCGCCGGGCGTCTTCGTAGAGCCCAGCGGTTTCCACCGCCATGGCCACCTGCGCGGCCGCCGCGCGCAGCGCCTCGATCTGACCCCAGTCCGGCCGGCGCTCGTAGGAGCGGTGGTAGCCGACCTCCAGCACGCCGCTGGCGATTCGTGTCTCGTCCGAGCCGAACGGCAGGAAGATCCGGATCAGGTCCGCGTGGCCGCCGCTCTGGAACACCTCGCCGGCAAGGGTGAACGGCGCCTGGCCGCGACCTGGCCGGCGCTCGTCGGCACCCTTCGGCTCGCCGATGAGGCAGGCCGCGACGTGGGCCCTGGTGGTGCCGTCGCTCCAGACCACCGGCACGTCAACCCACGTGACGGACTCGGGGATGGAGCCGCTGATGACGTCGCCACGGTCCGACTCCACGCCCGACGCGAGCGCCCCGACGACAGCCCCCTGGCGGCTCCGCGCGACGTACACGAGGACGTCGTCCGCGGCCAGCTCGCGCTCTTCGTCGAGCGCCCATCGGGGCACACGCTTGTGGGTGGAATGGGTTTCGGTGACCGAAATATTTGCTGTGGTCGCCGCTCCAGCGGCCATACGAACGACCGTGGTGCCGTCGGCCCGTTCGTCGAGCAGGTACACCGTGGCGAAGTTGAAGTCGAACTCGGGCACCGACGCGTCGGTCAGGTGGCCGGCGACGGCGTCGAGGACGGCTTGCTTGCTGGAGCCTGGACGCAGCATCGCGGTGGTCATGTCGCCGAGCGCGCCCAGCAGCCGGTTGCTGTGCTCCAGGCCGGCGATGAGCAATCGGCTCGCCAGCGCGGCGCCGATGAGGTCAGCGCCGGCCTTCAACAAGAGATCGGTCGGAGGCGGGCGACGGACGGTCGCGAGGGGATCGCGGCTGAGCACGACCAGGTACCCGTGGGGTTCTTCGTCGTTGCCGAGCGGGTAGGTGGCAACCACGTGCAGCTCGGCGGCGGCGGTCCCCGCGGCGACGGCTTTGCTCAGGGCCGATTCCCACGACACCGCCTGGTCGTGGCGCTCGATGCGCGGCGGCGCCGCGACCGGGGCGTGGGCGGTGACCAGCTCCAGGCTCCCACGCTGCGCCGCGAACTGATAGATGGCCGCGGCGTCGAAATCGCTCGCCAGGAGCAGATCGGCGAGGGCGATGGAGAGCAGGCGGCGCAACTCCGCGGCGTCAGTCTTGGGATCGCCGATCGGCTCAGTGAGCAGCGAGGTCAAACGGCCGAGGCCTTCCAGGGCCGAGCGTTCAGAGTCGGCAAGCACCCCCTGAATCGCAGTCGCCGCAGCATGGGCGCGGCGCTCCAGCTCCTCGAGCTGGGCGGCATCCGGCACGCGTTCGCGCGTGCGGTAGTTCAGGTAGACGAGCCCGAGCAGCCGGTCTCCCGCCAGCAGGGGGAGCCCGATGGTCGATTGGACCTGATAGCGGCGGATGAATGTGCTGTCGATCTCGGACGGAGCGTCCCGCGCGACCAGCTTCTGCCGCGTGATCGTCAGCCAGACCGTCGAACCGTAGTGATGGACGCCTAGCTCATCAGGGACCTTGCCCTGTTGCTTGTCGCCCAGGTAGCGGTCCAGCTGCTGGGTCATGTCGGCGAGGGAGTCCAGCAGGCTTTCCTGCGGCTGGCCGGTGGCGAACGGCGCGTAGTACTTCCGGCTCGCCTCTTCGTAGAGGAAGATGGAAACGATGTCCGCGCCCGAGGCGTGCTGCATGTCGGCGATCACGCCGCGAAGCACGGCTGCCAGACCGGACGATGTCTCTTGCGGCGGACGCATTTCTGCCCCCGCATCATAGGTCGCCGAAAAACGGCTCACCTGCCGCGGCCTGAATATCCGCGACCGTCATTGCGCCGCAGCCACTGGGTGAACTTGAACGGAGAGTGGGAGTTCGGCGCCCGCGATGTGCGGAAGTTCGACCGGCGCATCACGGTTCCGTTCGCGCCCCAGTCGGAGCTGTCCGGCGTCGGTGCCTGGGAGCCGAGTGACGTCGTGTGGTACCGGAGGCGTTTCGACGCGCCATCATCGGACCGGTTGCTGCTGCAGTTCGGCGCTGTGGACTACATCGCCACCGTCTGGGTCAATGGGGAGGAGGTCGCGCGCCACGAGGGCGGCCACACTCCGTTTGCGGCGGACATCGGCCACGTTGTCCGCGACCACGACAACGAGCTCATCGTTCGCGTCGAAGACCCCCAGGCCGACAAGACGATCCCGCGCGGAAAGCAGTCCTGGAAGGAGACTTCCGAGTCGATCTTCTACACGCCCACGACGGGCATCTGGCAGACCGTGTGGCTCGAGCCACTCCCGGCGCGCGCCATCGAATCGCTGCGTATCACGCCTGACTTCGATGCGCGCGAGGTCGAATTCGAGATTGGCGGCGAAGGACCAAAGCGGGTGGCAGTCACGTTCAGTGGGAGACCAATCGGCGAGTGGACCGGAGATGGCACCAAGGGGCGTATCACGCTCGAAGAAGTACACGCGTGGAGTCCCGAGGACCCCAAGCTGTACGGGCTCGACGTCCGGTGCGGCTCAGACCATGTGACCACCTATTTCGGGTTGCGAAAAGTCGAGACCAAAGGCGGGCGCTTCTGGCTCAACGGCCGGCCATATGTGCAACGCTTGATCCTGGACCAGGGCTACTTTCCCGGTGGGCTGCTGACCGCTGGCTCTGACGACGAGTTGCGGCACGACATCGAGCTCGCGAAGTCGATGGGATTCAACGGGGCGCGTAAGCATCAGAAGGTGGAGGACCCGCGCTGGCTGTACTGGGCCGACACGCTGGGATTTCTCGTGTGGGGAGAGATGCCGAACTTCCACGAGCATTCCGCTGCGGCCGAATCAAGGATGGCGTCGGAGTGGACGGAGGCAGTGCTGCGCGACCGCGATCACCCCTCGATCGTGGCGTGGGTGCCTCTGAACGAGAGCTTCGGATTTGCTGGTGTGGAGCCAGGGGCGCAAGCGCAGTTTCAGAACCGCCTGTACCGGCAGACGAAGGAGCTCGACGGCACCAGGCCAGTCGTTTCGAACGATGGCTGGGAGCATGCCTTTACCGACCTCTGCACCCTTCACGACTACGCCGGCGCGGGTGTCCTTCGGAGCCGTTACCGCAGCCTCGAGACCACGCTCGATCCGAAAGTGCGCCCAGAGTCGCCGTACCTGCCGGGTTACTCGTATCGGGGCGAGCCGGTCATAGTCAGCGAGTTCGGCGGCATTGCCCTCGCCGGCTCGGCGGGCTTTGGCTGGTCCGAGGCCGCCGACTCGGAGGCGCTCCTCAATGCATATCGGTCCATGGTGGAGGCGCTGATGGAGCCGGGTCCGGTGGAAGGCTTCTGCTACACCCAGCTCACCGACATCGAGCACGAGCAGAACGGCCTGCTGACCTTCGACCGCCAGCCCAAGGTCGCACCCGAGCTGCTCCGAAAAGTCACCGAGACCCCGAAGCAGTAGGGTAGCCGCCAAACTTCCTTCTTGACAGCGCCTCGAGTTCGGTATAAGTTCCGCGCTAAACCGCTTTACTAAAGCGGTTTACATGATTGGGGTAAGAGAGGCGCGTGAACCGTACTTCGCCATCCCGAGGGTCGGGTCTTGACGCGGGTCACCATCGCTGACGTGGCGGTAGCCGCGGGCGTGTCCAAGACCGCCGTGTCCTTCGCGTTCAACAGCCCGGAGAAGCTCGGCCAGGCCACAGTGGACCGAGTACTGCATGTCGCGCTCGACCTCGGCTACACGCCTCATCCCGCCGCGCGCGCGTTGTCGATGCGCCGAAGCGGAACCATCGGCGTCCTCATCCCGCAGCGCCTCAGCACCGTCTTCGCCAACCAGTTCATGGCTGAGCTCATGCAAGGCCTCGGAGAACTGGTCGAGGAGCATGACCTCACCTTGCTGCTGATCCCGCCGCTCGACGGCTCGCTGGAAGGCGCCATCCGCCGGGCGTCGGTGGACGGCTTCATCAGCCTGGGCCTCAGCCCGGACGACGAAGCGCTGGCGACCCTGGACCGGATCGGCATCCCCACCGTCTTGATCGACTCCGAGGGCTCCCCTCTGCACCCGGCGGTCAACGTCGACGACGCCGGTGGCGCAGAGGCCGCGGCTCGCCATCTGCTCGACCTCGGTCATCGCCAGGTCGGCATCATCCTGCTCCCTCCGACGCGCTCCCAGGCCGGACCGACGCCGACCGCCGCGCGCCGGCTCGCGGGCTATCAGGCCGGGCTCGCCGGCGCCGATGTGGCCGCCCCGTACCTGGTCACCGCGGGCGCGACCATGGCAGCGGGAGCGCGCGCCTTCGAATCATTTCCAAAGGGAAAGCGCCGGCCGACCGCGATCCTTGCGATGAGCGACATGGCCGCAATCGGGGTCCTGGGAGCGGCCGAAGCAGGGGGCATGCATGTGCCCGGTGATCTCTCTGTGATCGGATACGACGACCTGCCGATGGCGGCGTGGACCAGCCCCCCGCTGACCACCGTGAGGCAGCCGATCGTCGAGAAGGGCCGACTGGCGGCCGGCCTGTTGATTCGCCGCCTGCAAGGAAAGGTGGTCAGCTCGCCACCTCCACTCCGGACCGAACTGGTGGTGCGCGCCTCGACCGCGCCGCCGGCGCCGGCGCCGGGCCACCAAATTTCATCGGGAGGTAGATAATTGGTCGCGAATTCGGAACTCACAGGCTCGTGGTTTGGGGGTGTGAAATGCGCACTTTGAAACCTGGTCGAGGATTGCTCCTCGGCCTCGTCGCCATCGTCATTGCTGCCGCTTGTGGCGCGCCGGGCGCAAGCAACCCGAGCCCTGAAGCCTCGGTCCACGGCGGCACCGTGAGCGTGCTCGGCGTTTGGTCAGACGGAGAGCTCGACTCCTTCAACGCGGTGCTCGCGCCGTTCACAGCCCAGACCGGCATCACCGTCAACTACGAGACCAGCCGGGACCAGGACGCCATCCTGACCACCCGGGTTACGGCCGGCAACCCGCCCGACCTGGCGGCCGCGCCGAGTCCTTCCCTGCTGACCCGATTCGCCAACCAGGGGAAGGTGATCAACCTCGAGAACATCATGAACATGACCCAGCTCAAGTCGGATTACGACAAGGGCTGGATCGACCTCGGCACCGTCGGCGGCCACCTCGTCCAGGTCTTCTCCTGGGCGGACCTCAAGGGTCTGGTCTGGTACGACCCGAAGGTCTTCACGGCCAAGGGCTACACAGTGCCCAAGACCTGGGCTGACATGATCACGCTCCAGAACAAGATCAAGTCGGACGGCACCACGCCCTGGTGCATGGCGGTCGAGAGTGGAGCCGCCTCAGGCTGGGCCGGGAGCGACTTCCACAAAGAGATCGCTCTGAGCACGGTCGGTCCGGCCACCTACGACAGCTGGTGGCAGGGCAAGACGAAGTGGAGCTCGCCCGCGATCAAGTCGACGTGGACGACGTTCGGCCAGATCCTCGGCTCCGGTGACGCCAACGTCTATGGCGGCGCCAACTACGTCATCAACACCAACTTCGGGGACGTCGGGACTCCGATGTTCCAGAACCCACCGAAGTGCGCCATGTTGAACCAGGCGTCCTTCATCACCTCCTTCTTCACCAAGGCGAACCCCAGCCTCGTGGCTGGGACCGACTTCAACTTCTTCCCGCTCCCTGACGTCAACACGCAGTACGCCGGCGCGCACGTCGGCGCCGCATCCGCGTGGTCGATGTTCAAGGACACGCCGCAGGCCCGGGCGCTACTCCGGTACCTGGCCACACCCGAAGCCCAAGCGATCTGGGTGCAGCGCGGCGGCAAGCTCTCCCCGAACAAGAGGGTGCCCCTCAGCGCCTACCCCGACGACCAGACAAGGGCAATCGGCGCGTTGCTCACGAGCGCCAAGATCTTCAAGTACGACGCCGGCGACCTGATGCCGAGCGACATGAAGAACGCTTACTGGAGCGCCATCCTCGACTTCATCCGCGACCAGTCCAAGCTGGACTCGATCTTGTCCAACCTGGACAAGGTCCAAGCCACCGCATATCAAGCGACCTGAAAAGGAGAAATTGACACGTGGACCTGCTGATCCAGGACGTCCCTACGCTGGTCCTCGTGATCGTCGGCGTGCCGGCAGTGCTCGCCGCCTACATCGTGGGCGGCGAGTACCTCGTCCGGCTCCTCCCTGACAAAGCGCGCCCGTCGGTCCGGCCCTGGATCTGGGTCGGACCGGCACTTATCATCGTGGCCGCCTTCTTGGTGGCGCCCGCGATCGGCACCGTGATCCAGAGCGTCGAGAACCACGCCGGAAACTGGGTCGGGCTCACCAACTACCAGCGCCAGCTGGCGGATTTTCCGACCGGCGGCGCCTGGATCGCGATCCGCAACAACGTTCTCTGGCTGGTGTTGTACACGCTGTTCGTGCTCTTCTTCGGCCTCCTGCTCGCCGTCCTCTTCGACCGCGTGCGCTATGAGCAAATCGTCAAGTCGCTGATCTTCCTGCCCATGGCCATCTCCTCGGTGGCGCTGGGCGTCATCTGGAAGTTCATGTTTTGGTACCAGCCCGGAGATGTGCCGCAGACCGGCACCCTCAACTACATCGTCGTCAACTGGCTCCACCAATCGCCCAAGACGTGGCTGACCGACCCCAACATCAACAACTTCTCGCTG
>Ga0209283_10000235_pt1 | contig 27482 bp, 20 predicted proteins | sample CZO8metaG_2_FD_188354 | JGI IMG/M metagenome (GOLD analysis project Ga0209283, IMG submission 188354) | Vadose zone soil microbial communities from the Eel River Critical Zone Observatory, Northern California, USA - CZOApr15con2H1.8 metaG... | ecosystem: Environmental > Terrestrial > Soil >...
GATCGCCTCGGGCTCGAGCTGCAATTCGATGCCGAGCAGGATCCGATCCAGCTCGTCGTAGGAGATGCCGAGTTCCCCTTCGTCCGTTTGCCCCGGCCACAGGCCCGCGCTTGGGACCTTCTCGACAATCTCCGGGGGCAGGGAGAGATACCTGGCCATCTCCCGGACCTGCGTCTTGTACAGATCGCCGATCGGGAGGAAGTCCGCGGCGCCGTCCCCGAATTTAGTCATGTATCCGCAAAGAAGCTCGCTCTTGTTCCCGGTGCCCATGACGATGCGACCTTCCGTGTTCGCAATGAAGTACAGGACGATCATCCGGGCGCGAGCCCGAAGGTTCCCGCGGGCGACCTGGTCCGCCTGGAACCCGAGGAGCCGGTTTTCCAGGGAGTTCACGATCGGCGCGATCCCGGTAATCCGGAGGTCGATGCCGAGTGCCTTCGCGAACTTCTTCGCGTCCTTCAGGTCCTTCCCGCCCTTCCCGTCGGGCATCGCGACCGCCAGAACGCGTTGCGGCCCGAGCGCATCCGCGCACAATTTCGCGACGAGGGCCGAATCGACGCCGCCACTGAGCCCGAGGACGACGCCTTTCCGCCCGCTCTCACGGAACGAGTGGACGAGGAACGCCTGGATGATGAAGACCTGTTCCTCCTTGAACCGCGGGACCAACTCAGCCACGGGAACGCAACCTTCGCCTCGGTCATAAAACCTTGCGGCGCGGCGCGAAGCCTTTATCGCGCGCGGTCTCTTGGCGCCGCCTCGTTGAATGCGAACGAGGCGACCCTCGTGTGGGTCGACGAGTACAGCCGGATGGCGGAGGCGTACGACAAGAACGTGACCGGGCGGTTCGAGCCAATCGCTCAGGAAGTCGCGCGCCTTGCGGATCCGAAACCGGGCGAGCTGTTCCTCGACGTCGGCACGGGAACCGGGCTTCTGGCTTGCCTCGTCGCGCCTCGCGTCCTCCCGCAAGGCGTCGTCGCGATTGACCTCGCGGACGGCGCGATCTCCGTCGCCTCGTACCGAGCCGGGAACGCGGGCATCCGGAACATCCGGTTCGAGATGCTCGACTCGCGGAACATCGTCTACCATGGCAAGCTCTTCGACGCGGCGGTCAGCAACCTCGGGATCCCGGCGCTCGGCTACGACCGCGTGTTCCAGGAGGTCCACCGCGTCCTGAAACCCTCCGGGCGGTTCGTGTTCAGCGAGTGGCCGACAGATCCGAATCCGTCCTTCGCCGTACTGCGGGAACTGCTCGAGAGGCACGGGACGCGATCGCCGTCGAAGGACCTCGTCCAGGTTCGGGAGGCGGTGCGGCTCGTCCGAACGGATCCGGAGGCGAAGGCACTCGGAGACCCGCGTTCGGTCCTCAAGGCGCTCGGCGTCGCAGGTTTCGAGAAGCGGGATGCGACGACGAAGACGTTCCCGGTCCGGTTCACGAGCATGGCGGAACTCGTCGCCTTCGCGGGTTCGTACGGATGGTATGAGCGAGAGCTTCGCGAGATGTCCACGGAGAGTCGCAAGACATTCGACGTGGAGCTCGCAAACCGCCTGAAGCCGCTCACGACCTCCTCCGGCATCGAGGACACCTGGACGCTGAACTTGTTCGTCGCGCGCTCCGAGTGAGACTCGTAACGAAACCCTAAATATGCCGCGGCTCATCGAAACGACGCGCATGGATGTTGAGCCGATTATCCGGGGAGTCGACGCTCACAAAGTGTACAACTCCGGGGCCGTCAAGGTCCACGCCCTGCGCGGGGTGAATCTCGCGATCCCTCGCGGCGAGATGGTCGCGATCATGGGACCCTCCGGCTGCGGCAAGACGACGCTCCTGAACTGCTTCTCCGGCCTCGACGACCTGACGTCGGGCGACGTCCTCATCGAAGGCGTCTCGCTCGCCTCGATGGACGACAACGCGAAGAGCCGGTATCGCTCGCGGCGGATGGGATTCGTCTTCCAGACGTACAACCTGCTGCCCGTGCTTACCGCCGTCGAGAACGTCGAGCTGCCCCTCCTCGTCGCGAAGGCGCCCGCCAAGGAGGCGCGCCGGAAGGCGCTCGCCCTCATGGCCGCCGTGGAACTCGATGGATGGGCGGACCACAAGCCCGCGCAGTTGAGCGCCGGACAGCAACAGCGCGTCGCGATCGCCCGCGCCCTCGTGAACGACCCTGCGATCGTGTGGGCGGACGAGCCGACCGGGAACTTGGACTCGGAGACGTCGGCGCAGATCATGGATCTCCTGGTCCGCCTGAACCGGGAGCAGCGGCAGACGCTCGTCCTCGTGACCCACGACGCCGCCATCAGCTCGCGGGCCCACCGGATCCTGCGCATGCGGAACGGCGAGATCGTCGAGGAGACGCGGGGCGGGTAGGATGGCCCTCCCCGAAGCGTCCGCGTGGGCGATCCTGATCGGGGTCGTCCTCGTCGCCGCCGTCGTCGGATTCCGGCCGTTGCTCGCGCGCCTCGCGGCCCGGAACATCGGACGGCGGAAGTCGCGCGTCCTCATCGTCGTCGCAGGGTTGCTCGTCGGCACCGCGATCATCTCCTCGAGCCTCGTCGTCGGAGACACGCTGAGCTACATCTTCCTCGAGGACGTCTACGCGCGCCTCGATGCGATCGACGAGCTCGTCTCGAACACGTTCAACGGCCAACTCTTCTCCTTTTCCGAGACGAACTTCGCTCAGATCCGCGCGGACCTCGGGACCTCCGGCACCACGATCGACGGGATCGCGCCCGCCCTCCTGAAGATCATGCCCGTCCGGAACGTCGCGGGGAACAAAGGGAACCAGGAGATCTCCGTGATGGGCCTGAACGCGACCTTTGAGAGCGGCTTCGGTTCGCTGACGACGGCGGACGGGCGGGCGGTCGACACGAACGACCTCGCGCCGACGGAGGTGTACGCGAACGGGCGGGCCGCGGTGGACCTGAACGCGACGGCGGGCCAGGACCTCACGTTGTTCTACGGCACCACGAACCAGACGATCGTCCACGCGACCCTCGCCGGGATCGTGCGGGACGCGGGCAAGGCCGCGTACGAGGGCCGCGCGATCCTGTTCATGGACCTGCGTCGGGCCCAGGCCGCGTTCAACGAAACCGGCGCGATCAACCTGATCCGCGTGTCGAACCTCGGTGGCGTGGCCGACGGCGTCGCGTATTCCGATCGCGTGACGCAGGATCTGCGGCTCAGCATCGCGACGCGGCACCTCGCCTTGCGCGTCCAGGCGGTCAAGGCGGACGACATCGCGTCGGCGCTGCAAGTGGGTCGCGACGCGACGGACCTCTTCCTGGTCATGGGGGCGTTCGGGATCCTCGCGGGGGTCCTGCTCATCGTGAACATCTTCGTCATGCTCGCGGAGGAACGGAAGCCGGAACTGGGCGTCGCCCGCGCGCTCGGCTTCCTGCGGGCCGATCTCTTGACGACGTTCGCCCTCGAGGGGACGTTCTACGCGGTCGTCGCCGCGGCGTTCGGATCTCTTGCGGGCCTCGGCCTCGGATCTATCATGGTGTATTTCTTCGACAAGCTCGTGCCACACGGCGACGTCGCCGTGACGTTCCACTTCGACGTGTCGTCGGTGGTCACGGCGTTCGTCGTCGGGACCGCACTGACCTGGATCACGATCCTCCTCGCCTCGTGGCGGGTGAGCCGGCTCAACATCGTCCGGGCGATCCGGGACCTCCCGGAGCCTGGGACCCCGGAGCGGTCGCGGGACGTCCTCATCGCCGGACTCCTCGTGTTCCTCGGAGGGTTCGCTCTGACCACGTGGGGCTTCGCGACGGACACCGGAATGGGGAAGATCCCGGGACCGCCGGTCTTGGCGCTGGGCCTCGGCATCGTCGCGGCATCCCGCGGCTGGGCTCGGGCGGCGATGACGGTGGCCGCGGCCTTCAACCTCGCGTGGATCCTCCTGCCATTCACGTTACTGAACCAGGCAACAGACAACGTGTCGATCGCCTTCGTCCTCGTGGGCGTGATCCTCGTCGGCTCCGGCATCCTGATCGCCGTGTTCAATGTGAGCGAGACCTTGCGGGCGGTGCTCCGGAGGGCGAACCGCGGCGCCGGCCGGCCGGTCCTCAAGACCGCGATCTCGTATCCGATGGACAGGCGCTTCCGCACGGGCATGACCGTCGCCATGTTCGCGCTCATCCTGTTCATGGTCACGTTGATCTCGATGCTCCAGGGCCTCCAGGCGGCGAGCCTCGATTCATTCGTGCGGCAGCAATCCGGCGGATACGACGTCATCGCGTACACGACGACGTACGGCGAGATCCCGAACTTCCGGCAGCGGCTCCAGGAGAACTTCAGCGAATCGCTCTTCGCGGGCGGCTGGAACGGGACCTCGAGCGCGAGCGTTATGCCGGCGAAGGTCCAGGCCGTCGGAGGCAATCGGACGTACGACTACACGCTCTGGGGCGTGGATAACTTCCTGATCCAGTCGAACCAGTACGACTTCACGAGCTTCCTGCCGTCGTACGTCAACGAATCGAGCGGGATTCGGGAGAGCCTCGTGACGCGCGAGCAGGTCTGGCTCTCCCTCCGGTACAATCACACGCTGGCGATCGTGGACCGCACGGCCGCGGGCCCGAACCAGTTCGTGCCGGACGAGAGCCGCCTCCGCGTGGCGCCGGGAGACCGCATCCGCGCGTTCGACGCCGCCGGCCGGAGCGTGAACCTGACGATCGTCGGCGTCCTGGAGCAGGCCCTGCAATTCACGTCCGGGGTGTTCGTCGACCAGAGCGTCGTGCGCGGCGTGTTTCCCGTGCAGGAGCGCTACACCGCGTACTTCTTCCAGATGGCGCCCGGGGTCGACGTCGGCGCGTTCCGGACGGACCTCGAGCGCACGTTCTTCGTGTACGGCCTTCGGACGATCGACATCCGCGAGCAGATCGGGCAGGCGTTCGGTGCGTCGCAGGAGGTCCTGACGCTCATGCAGGCGTACCTGGGGATCGGGCTCCTCGTCGGGATCGCGGGCCTCGCGGTGATCACGCTCCGGGCCGTCGTGGAGCGGCGCACGCAGATCGGGGCGCTGCGCGCGATTGGCTTCACGCGCGCGATGGTCCTGTGGACGTTCCTCATCGAGATCGCCCTGATCGCCATCCTGGGGATCGGGATCGGGGTCGCCCTCGGGATCGTCTTGTCGTACAAGATCTACATCGTGTACTTCGCGGACATTGTCGTGTTCAGCGTGCCCTGGCCAAATCTTGCCTTGATCGTAGGCGTCGCGTCCGTCGCGGCGGTCGCCAGCGCGGCCCAACCGGCCATCCGCGCGTCTCGTATCCCACCGGCGGAAGCGCTGCGGTACATCGAGTGAGCCCATCGCGCGGCTACCCGGAACCGCCGAGAAACATACCTCTAAGTGGAGGTACGCTCCGAGGCGATGAGGTGCTCGATCCGGACCCGTCGCCGGGCAAACTCCTGCTCGGCCTTCCGGTGGTAAGCGGCCATGCGCCTCAGGAGATCCGCCTTCGCCTTCTCCGAGTCCACCCGACCCACGTACTCCTCGCGCGCATCGAATGGCCGTTCGCGCGCTCGTAGTGCCAGAAGTAGAAGTACCGCCGGCCGTCGAAATCCCGGACCCTCGCACCGCAGCCGATTTCCATCGTTTATACCTCTAAGTAGAGGTATATCGCACACGGGCTTGAAGCCTTCGATGAGGTGTGTGAATCGACTCGGGGGAGTCGCGCGGAACAATCCTTTTATGGGCTCCGCGACTCTCGACGAACGTCGATGGGTGAACCGAAACTCCGGGAGAAGGCGTGGGAGCCGGCCTACGAGGAGGACATCCTGAGGGCGTGGCGGGCCGAGCCGGACCTGGTTCGTTTCGCCCCGGAGCCCGGGCAGCCGACGTACGTCATCGATACGCCCCCGCCATATCCGAGCGGCTCGTGGCACGTCGGCGCCGTCATGGCGTACGCGATGATCGACATGATCGCCCGCGCGCAGCGCATGCTCGGTCGCGCGGTCCTGTTCCCGTTTGGCCTCGACCGGAACGGAATCAACATCGAGCGGACAGTCGAGAAGAAGACGGGCAAGGCTCTGCATCGATGGGACCGCGAGGCGTTCATCAAAGAATGCCGCAAAGAGATCGAGGCAATCGGCAACGGCCTCCTCGAGCTGGCGGTCCGCGTCGGAATGTCGGCGGACTTCGAGCACACGTACTACACGGACTCCGACGAGTACCGCGCCTTCAGCCAGGCGATTTTCCTCGAGCTCTGGCCGAAGGGCCTGTTCTACCGCGGCGAACGCCCGACGTTCTGGTGTCCCGTCTGCGAGACGCCGCTCGCGGAGGCCGACATCGATTACGAGGAGCGGCCCTCGAATCTCGTGTGGATGAAGTTCCCGCTGACGTCGAAGGGAGAGATCCAGGTCGCGACGACGCGGCCGGAACTCCTTGCGGCATGCCGCGCAGTGATCGTCCATCCCGACGATGCACGGTTCGCGAGTCTCCAAGGGAAGAAAGCCAAGGTCCCGTTATACAATCAAGAAATCCCAATCCTCGCGCATCCGACTGCCAAGCCGGAATTTGGGAGCGGCGCGGCGATGATCTGCTCGTATGGAGATATGGTGGACCTCCAGCTCTTCCGCGAACTGCGGCTCGGCCCCGTGAAGGCGATTGACGAACACGGCCGAATGACGGACGCCGCAGGACCGTTGAAGGGACTGAAAGTCGAGGCGGCTCGGGAGAAGGCGATCGAAGCGCTCCGAGCGGGCGGCTTCCTCGAGAAGCTCGAGCCGATCCAACACCAGACGCCGATATGCTCGCGCACCCTGAACCCGATCGAGTTCCTCTCCTCCGATGCGTGGTACCTGAAGCAGCTCGAATTCCGTGACGACCTCCGACGTCTCGCGGGCGAAATGGAGTTCCGGCCGACGCGGCACCGGCAGCTCGTCCTCGACTGGATCGACAGCCTCACGATCGACTGGCCGATCTCCCGCCTGCGGTACTACCACACCGAGATTCCGCTGTGGTACTGCAAGAAATGCGGCGAAGCGCTCGCGCCGCCTCCGGGGAAGTACTACCGGCCTTGGAAAGACCCCGCGCCGTTCTCGAAGTGCCCGAAATGCGGCTCCCAGGAGTTCGTCGGGGAGGAGCGCGTGTTCGACACCTGGATGGACTCGAGCGTTTCGAACCTCTACCTCACCCGGTACCGCACGGACCCGGACTTCTTCGCCGCGAACTTCCCGCTCTCGCTCCGGCCGCAGGGCCGCGAGATCGTCCGGACGTGGCTCTACTACACGATGCTCAAGTCGCACCTCGTGCGGAAGTCGAAGCCGTTCCACCGCGTCTTCATCCATGGACTGGGCCTCGACGCCCGCGGTCGCGCAATGCATCGCACCCAGGGGAACGTGATCGATCCGTGGCCCTTGCTCAAGAAACACGGAGCCGACGCGATCCGGCTGTTCGTCGCGGGCGAGACGAACCCGGGAGACGACTTCCGCATCAGCGAGGCGAAGATCGGGGGCGCCGCGAAGTTCGTCACGAAGCTCTGGAACGTCGCCCGCTTCATCTCATCCTTCGAGGAGCCCGAAGCCGGCAAGCTCCAGCCGTCCGATGAATGGATCCTCGCGGAGCTGAACCGCCTCGTCGAGTCGTGCCGCGGCGCCTACGAGGACCTGAATCTCTTCCTCCCAGCGAACCGAAGCCGCGACTTCCTCTGGAATCTCTTCGCGCCGCATTATGTGGAGATGGTGAAGGGCCGCGCGTACGAGGGCGACACGGGCGCTCGATGGACGCTGCACGCGTGCCTCCGAGATCTCCTGCGCCTCCTCGCGCCCATCACCCCGTTCTCGACAGACAAGATCTGGCGGTCCGTGTATGATGGGAGCGCGCACTCGGAGCGATTCCCCATGCCGCGGGATGGCATCCCCGCGTCCCGGGCGGACTTCACTGACGGACTCCTCGCCTTCAACGCGGACATCTGGAAGCGGAAGCGAGATCAAGGTCTGCCGCTCAACGTCGAGCTTCCCGGGATCGAGATCCCCTCGAATCTCCGGCCCTTCGAGGGGGACCTCCGTCGGATGCATCGTCTGGCGTGACGGCCCTGACGCGGACCGGGGCGGAGTCCATCAGCCTTTCCGCAGCACAATCGTGAGGACGTCGGAATCCTTCAGCGGATGGTCGAGGCCGACCTTTTGACCCGGGAACTGGGCGGACGCACCCCACACGTTCGCGTAGCGGAATCGCTTGCGCCAATCGCGGTGGATCGCGTCGCACACCATGCCGACGTCCGAGTCCTGCTTGACGATCATCGGATCGACCATGTCCGCGTCCTTCCCTTGCGGCTTCAGGAAGACGCGCATGAACCGGAGGGTCGAGTAGATCTCGTCCTTCAGCCGCGTGAGACCGACGCCTTTCTCCGCGGAGATCGGGACGAGCTTCCACCCCGGAAGCTTCGCCTGCAACTGCTTCACGTAGTCCGAGGACACGAGGTCGATCTTGTTCACGACGACGAACGCTCTCAGGTAGACGCGGTTCCCCGCGAGGACGTCGATGAGCTGGTCTTCCGTGATGTCCTGCCTCACGACGACAGTGCCGTTCAGGTAGCCCCACTCGCGGCAGATGTCCGCGACCATCTCTGCGTCGAGTTTGGTCAGTTTGACCGTCGGATTCACGGTGAGCCCGCCGCGGTTCGCCTTCGTCAAGGTGACGTCCGCGGGCCGCTCGTTCAGGCGGATCCCCGCGAGCTGCAGTTCGTCCGCGAGGACGTCGACGTGGGTCTCGAACACGTCGATCATCAGGAGGAGCAGGTCGCACGAGCGGGCGACGGACAGGACCTCTTTCCCCCGCCCGCGGCCCTTCGACGCGCCCCGGATGAGCCCGGGCATGTCGAGCACCTGGATCTTCGCCCCGCGGTGCTCCATGAGGCCTGGGATCACATCCAGCGTGGTGAAGTCGTACGCGGCGACCTCGCTCGTCGCGTCTGTGATCTGATTCAGGAGCGTGGACTTGCCGACGCTCGGGAAGCCGACCAGCCCGACCGTCGCGTTCCCGCTCTTCTTGACCGCGTAGCTCGGCCCGCCGCCGCCCCCCTTGAGGCGCCGCGTCTCCTGCTCGTCCTTGAGCCGCGCGAGTTTGGCCTTCAGCCTCCCGATGTGGTGCTGGGTCGCCTTGTTGTACGGCGTCTTCTGGATCTCGTCCTCGACCGCCTTGATCTGTTCATCAATCGCCATGCGATATCAAAGCGAGCGGGTCGGACCACTAAAAACCTTTACGCAGCGGAGCGTCGCAGGAAGAAGCCGTTGATCGGTTCCACATTCTGCAGGGTCTTCTATCTGAACGCTGACCCGCGGGAAGCCCACAAAACCTATTCATGCCCGGATGTCCTCAAGGAGCTCGTTCGGGGGGGCAAGAGTCTGGCGTGCGTCAGCCGAACCGTCCTCGCCTTGCTCGTGGCCGTCGTCATCCTGTCGGCGAGCACCGCGACTCTCGGGGTGCTTCTTCTAATAATCAGGCAACCGACTAGTCAATCGACTCCCGCGCGCATGCTCGCGGTCCAAGTCTCGGGAGTGGTGGACCGGTCGAACATCACCGACTCGTTCTGGTTCCAGTTCAGCATCGGCCGATTCGGTAATGTGTCCCATCCCGGGTCCGGAGGCGAAGTGTTGAGAGTCGTCAACATGAACGTGACGAATGGATCCTCGCCTTGGCCCTTTGTAGAGGCGACAGACTTGGAGGCGGGCAAGGACTACGCGTTTTGGATTTTCGTAGGCAGCCAAACGCCCGGAGGGCCGTTGGGGACGTTCCCGACGGCGTTCCTTGATTTGCAGTCGCCCGTTTCATTCAGTTTCAGAGTGTGGCTGGCAGGGTCGGATTGGGCGATTTCCGTGACGCGATCCCCCTCAACCTAGAAGGTCGCCTTACCACATCGTCCGGATGCCTTCGGGCTCTAGGCCCTTCAGCGCATACAGGACCATCCGCTGGGAGCGGGCCGTGTACGGTGACAAGTCGAGTCCGCCGAGGACACGGTGGACGAAGAGGCCCTCGGCATCGAGCATCTCCTTAAGCTCCGCGAGCGTGTACGCGCGGACGGACGCGGTGAATTCCCGAGTGCCTTTCCGGTCGATGATCACCTGGCGCGTCTCGAACCGGCCTCGGAGCAGGTCGAACGATGCGTCCTCCAGGACGACCGTTCCCTCGTCCCGCGCTTGCCAGTTCTGCGATGGCAACCTCGCGACCAGGCTGTCGCGGTTGAACAACTCCATCAGGAACTTCCCACGCGGCCGGAGTGCGCGGGCGATTCCTCGCAAGACCTCGCGATCTTCGTCCGGCCGATCGAAGTAACCGAACGACGTGAACATCGAGATGGCGGCGTCGAAGGCGTTGCGGTAGCGAAGGCGGCGCATGTCCCCCTGGACGAACGTCGCCTTGACGCCGGCTTGGCGCGCCGCCTTCCTCCCCTCCGCCAAGAGAGGCGACGACAGGTCGAGGCCGGTGACCCGATACCCGCGCTTCGCGAGCTCGATCGTGTGGCGGCCCGCCCCGCATGCGACGTCCAGAATGCGTCCGCCCTTTCGGAGATGGAGGATCTTGTCGATCGCCTCGACCTGGGCCGCGGTCTCCGGGTGGACGTACCGGACGAGATAGTCGGATCCGAAGAAGTCCTCGTACCACCGCTTCGGGACCTTCGCCATCGGCGCGCCGCGAACGCCGTCGGCGGGGAAAATCCTTCCGCGCTCACGTCCGCGCGAGTTGGGTGCCGGCCTTGCCCGCCACCGCGGGGACGAGATGCTCGAGGTCCGTGATGACCGCGTGCTGCCCGCCGTGCTCCAGGAATTCGATGACCGCCTCGACCTTCGGGCCCATGCTCCCGGGCGGGAACTGGCCATCCGCGAGGTATTTCTTCGCCTCGGCGACCGTCATGCGGTCGAGGAACTTCTGGCCCGGCTTGCCGAAATCCAGGGCGACCTGGGAGACGTCCGTCGCGATCACGAGGTGCTTCCATCCGATCGCCTGCGCGAGCACCGCTGCCGCGTGGTCCTTGTCAATGACGGCCTCGACGCCGACGAGCTTGCCGTCCTTGCGGACGACCGGAATCCCACCGCCGCCCGCGGCGATCACGATGCGTCTGTCGCCGTTCCCGACGAGCATGCGGATGATGTCCCTCTCGACGACGTCCACGGGCCGGGGAGACGGCACGACGCGGCGCCATCCGCCCCGCTGGTCGTACACCATCTTCCATCCTTTGGCCTTCTTAACGAGGATCTCGTCGTCCCGCAGATAGTACGGGCCAATCGGTTTCGTCGGATTCGCGAAGGCCGGATCGCTGGCATCGACGAGGACTTGCGTCACCACGCACGCGACGTCCCGTTGGATTCGGCGAGAGGCGAACTCGTTGCGAAGGGCCTGTGCAAGCAGGTAGCCGATCAACGCCTGGCTCTCCGCACCGCAGACATCGAGGGGCGACGGCGGGACCAGATGCCGGGTCTCCTCGTTTTGCAGGAGGATGTTGCCGACCTGGGGGCCGTTGCCGTGCGTCAAGACGACGTCATGGCCGGCCGCGACCAGGTCCGAGAGTCGCGATGCGGTCGCCTCGATCCGGCGCCGCTGGGCGGCCGCGTCCGCGGCCTCGCCCGCGGGTTGAAGCGCATTCCCGCCAATCGCCACGACAAGCTGCGTCATCCCTCAGGCTCCGATGGAAGTCTCGTCCTATTTTGCAGAATCTATTTGAACGTTCGGCCGTAGAAATTCGATTCCCGAACCGCGTTCTCCATGGGGCCGGCATAACTATTTATCGAAAAGCCCACATCGCATCGTTCTGTGAGTGACGAGACGCTCTCGGCGCAGGTATGGAAGCTCCTCTTGCGGTTCCGCAAGAACGTCTGGTTCCGGGTCACGTACCTCGTCCTCATGGGGATCATCGTCTCGTTCCTCCTCGTGTTTACGGCGGGCGGACTCGGCTGTCTGGTCATCTTGGCCGCGCCGCTCTTGGTCTTCCTGGTCCCCTACTACTTCGGCGAGCGGTCATTGAAGCGGTTCGCACTGAACGCGCTCCCGGTTATCCTGATCGCGATCCTCCTCGGCGGCGCGCTGCAGACTTCGGCCCTCTACTCTCAGAGGATCCCGATCCAGAGTGCGCCCGGACCCTTCATGAGCCCGACGATGGCGCTCTCGAACGGGACGGTCATCCCGCTCCAGTCGGACTCGCCAAGAGCGTTCACGTTCCGGGTGAAGCTGACGAGCACCGTCAATGCAACTCCGGACATGTTCGCCGTCTCCCTGAACCTCACGACGGTCACAGGCCTCAATGACTATCCGATGTCCAGTTCCCCGATGGTCAACATCACAGTCCCGGGCAGCTTCAACAACACCCGTCTCGGCACCTGGTTTGAGACGAGCGTCAACCTGTCCACCTCGATCTACGCGTACGGATTTTCCGTCTGGGACAGGCGTGCAAACTGGACGTTCACGAATGTTGATATCGGCCCGCTCACGGCGCCCGTCGCGAGCTACTACGGCCTCTTCGCCTACTTCACCAGTTTCTCGATGATCCTGCCGTTCGCGTTCTATTACATCATTCTGTTCATGTGGTGGTACACGGTCCGGCAGCGGGCGACGCGCACCCGCATGCTCGGCGCCGAGCCGCAGATCCCGAAGGAGAAGTCGAAGCCCAAGGCGGAATTGATCGAACCGACGAAGAGCGAGAAGGCCAGCAAGGCGGCCGCGTTCACGTGCACGAACTGCGGCGCCGACGTCGACGAGAGTGCCGAGAAGTGCCCGAACTGCGGGGCCGTATTCGAAGGGTGAACCGACGGGAAGCGGACACTTTCACCCACCTCCGCGGGCGCGCGTAATGTACCCTCCCCTCCATAGAAATGGCATTGCGAAACGGGCTGCGAAGCCTTAAATGGCCAAGCTCAAATACGCGGGGCCCAGGGATGGGAACGCCCACAATTCTGTTCGGCCGTCCCGCGTGATGCCATGCCATCGATCTCGATCGCGGAGGAACTCGCGAAGAAACAGCGCGAGATCAGCGTCTCCGAATTCTTCGAGCGGAACAAGCAAATCCTCGGCTACGACTCGGCGACGAAGGCCCTCCTCACGGCGGTCAAGGAGGGTGTAGACAACAGCCTCGATGCCGCGGCGGATGCGGACATTCTGCCGGACATCCTCGTCGAGGTCAAGAAGATCGACAAGGAAGAGTTCGTCGTTGTTGTAGAAGACAATGGACCGGGGATCGTCAAGAAGGAAGTGGCGAACGTCTTCGGACGTTTGCTATACGGATCACGATTTTTCAGTCGCGCTCAGCGTCGCGGTCAGCAAGGCCTTGGGATTTCCGGGGCCGTGATGTACGGTCAGATCACGACCGGCAAGCCGACGAAGATTCGATCGAAGGTCGCCGAGCAGGACGTCGCGTACGAAATCGAACTCATTCTGGACACGAAGAAGAACCGACCAAACGTGGTCGAGGAAGACTTCGTGGTGTGGGAGCGGGTCCACGGCACGCGGGTCGAGATCCCGCTCAAAGGCCGCTACAACGCGGGAAAGCAATCCGTGCCGGAATACCTGAAGGCCACGGCGATCGTGAATCCGCATGCGCGCATCACGTATCGGCCGCCGGAGGGCGAAGAGATTGTCTTCGAGCGAGCGACGGAGGAACTCCCTCCGAAGACGAAGGAAATTCCGCCGCATCCTCATGGAATCGAGCTCGGCACGCTCATGGCCATGATGAAGGAGACGAAGTCCTACAAGCTCGCAGCCTTCCTCGAGGAGGAGTTCGTGCGGGTCTCTTCCCGCGTCGCGAAGGAAATCTGCGATGCCGCCGGCCTCGACCCAGACAAGAAGCCGAAGTCCCTCGTCCTCGAAGAGGCGAAGGCGCTCCACGAAGCCATGCAAAGCGCGAAGTTGATGTCCCCTCCGACGGACTGCCTCAGCCCGATCGGGGAACGGCTCATCAAGCGAGGCCTCAAGAACGTCCTTGGAAACCTGAGACCGGAGTTCTATGCCCCGCCGCTTACACGGGATCCGGCGGTCTATTCCGGAAATCCGTTTCAGATTGAGGTCGGAATCGTCTACGGCGGAGATCTTCCGCCCGACCAACCGATCGAGGTTCTTCGGTTCGCCAACCGGGTCCCGCTCTTGTACCAGGCAGGCGGCTGCGCCCTCACCCAGGCCGTCGCGAACGTGGACTGGAGGCGGTACGGCCTGGAGCAACGCGGCGGACAGGGACTCCCGTTCGGTCCCGCGATCGTCCTCGTCCACCTTTGCTCGACGAAGGTACCCTACACATCCGAGGCGAAAGAGGCTGTCGCGACTGTCGACGAAATCATGACGGAGCTCGACCTCGCCTTGAAAGAGAGCGGGCGCCGCCTCAAAACGCATCTCACGAAGAAGGCCCACCGCGCGAAGACGAAAGAGAAGTTCGAGATCGTCCAACTCATCCTCCCGCGCATCGCCGACAAATCGGCGAAAATCGTGAACAAGAAGGTCCCGGTCCTCGACGCGACGATCACGAAGATCATGGGAGTCGTATGGGTCGACGAGCAAATCGTCTACGACAAGAAGGCAAAACGGCACACCGTTACGCTCAACGTCCACAATTTCACCGCCGCGGGCAAGAAGTTGAACCTCCATCTGCTCCTGCCGCGCGGCATCGAACCGAAATCGATTGAACCGAAGCCTGCCGAGGTCCGCGACGACGGCAAGGTCACGTGGGAGCTGAAACGAATCGACAGCGTCGCGAAGGCCTCCATCTCATTCGTCCTGGAAGGACTCGATGAAGCGGAGTACGACGAGTCCGACATCTACGTGAGCGGAATCAACCCGGGCCTCGTCATCGGCGCGGAACCGCTGCCCGGCGATTGGGAGTTGAACTACGCGGAATTCGAGGAGGAAGAGGCGCCCGTTGCAGAGCCCGCAGAAGAAACCGAAATCGACTACGACGAGACGGAAGAGGCGCTCGATGACGACTAGGAAGAAAAGCGGCGCGCCCGCATCGAACAAAGCCGTCGACGCTCTCTACGCGATTGCGGAGGAGATCTACGAGGAACTCGATGGCGGTCAGATCCCGAAGATGAAGATCCCGCTGCGGACGAAGGCGAACATCCGTTTCGACTCGAAGCACGCGGTCTGGAAGTACGGCAACCTGATGGGCGTGCGCAGCGCGAAGAAGCTCAAAGGCGCCCTTATGCTCCTGCGAACGATGTATGTCCTCGAGTTCATCCGGGACATGATCCGGGACAGCAAGTCCTCGACCCTGAGGGAGATGTACTACATCTCCGAGGGCTGGGACATCGCGAAGTTCCACGCCCAGGAGGAATCGAACCTCCTCGCGGAGGACCTCGAGGTCATCACGCAGCTCTTGCGGGAGGATTTCAAACTCCGTCCGGAGGAGAGCGGCGCGAGCGTCATCGGGAACCTGACCCTGGAGGAAATCACCCGGAACGGCGATCGGAAGAGGATCAACTGCCGCGACGACGTCGGCGATGCCGGCTACACGATCCCATACAACGTCGAGAAGGAGAAGGTCAAACTCATCGAAGCGGACGCGAAGTTCATCCTCGCGATCGAGACCGGCGGTATGTTCGACCGCCTCGTGGAGAACGGCTTCGACGAGGACGCGAAATGCATTCTCGTTCACCTAAAAGGTCAGCCGAGTCGAAGCACTCGCCGGTTGCTCAAGCGGCTGAACGAGGAGCTGAAGCTGCCATGCGCCACGTTCACCGACGGGGATCCTTGGTCGTTCCGGATCCATGCATCCGTGGCCTACGGCGCGATCAAGACCGCACACATCTCCGAATACCTCGCGACGCCGACCGCCGAATTCGTCGGCATCACCGCGAGCGACATCTTGAATTACGAACTGCCCACGGACGCGCTCACCCCGCGAGACGTCGGAGCACTGAACGCGGAGATGTCGGACCCGCGCTTCAACGATGAGTTCTGGCGGAACGAAATCCAGACGATGCTTCAGATCAACAAGAAAGCCGAGCAGCAGGCGCTCGCGAAGTACGGACTCGACTACGTCACGGACACATACTTGCCGGAAAAGCTCGGGCCCCTCGGTCTCATGTGATCGACGCCTTCATGGCGACTTCTCGAAGACGGAACCGAAGGTCCCTTCCATCCACATCGTGCGTTCGCGACCGGCGCCGTTCGACCGGACGTCGAATCGCCACATCGGCAGGAGGACGAGTTCCGGTTCCGATTCCGTCGGCTTCGCGCCAAGCGTCGTCCGCACGATATCTTGGGCCTGCGACGGCCCGACCTTCGCCACCGGAATCGCGTCGTTGACCGTTTCGGCCGAGACATGTTCGAGGGTGGACTTCGCCGCGAGCGGTTCGAGACGCACCGCATCCTTGCGGGGAATCTCCTCGAACGTGAGGCGTCCGTAGACCGCGTAGCCCACCTCACCGGTCACGGCGTTCACGTAGAACTGGCGGGCTGCCCGTCCATCGTTTCGGCCGCCTGAGGAGATTTCCGCCTCGACCCGCCAGAGCGGCAGGTAGTAGAAGTCCTTCCGAACGATCCGCTCGTTCGGAATCACGAGCATCCGCCGGCGGAGTCGGTCTCGCGCGTGCTTCGTTGCCTTCACCAACGGGAAGCGCAGAGGGAACCGCGCGAGGAGCTTCGGCGCACCCCGGCGCGGATCGAAGCCGATCGTCGGATCCCAGTACACCTCCCGACCGTCGATGTGTTCGACACGCAACAGGCGATGTTCGGCTAACTTGCGGAGGAGGATCGCGAGGAACCGGCCGTCGACCACGATCTTTGAGCCGATCTCCTCTGGACCATACATTCCTGGCCCGTCGTCGAAGAGGCCGAGGACCCGCAGGCCGATCCTTTCCTCGACGTCGACGGGGTCGACCGCCTTCGCGGCCCGGGTCGCTGCCGCGGCCGTCCGTCGCCGACGCGATGTGCGGTCGCTCGCTGCCGAGTCCGACTCGGAGATGGCCCCGGTCGCTTGAATCTCCCGGAACTTCTCTTCCGGGACGACCTCGTGCCGCGTCGCCAAGCCGCGAACCGCGAGTCGTTGCGCGGACTGCAGGTTGTCGGGCGAGAGCAGGATGAACTCCCCCGCCCGGAGGGCCGGGATCGCTGCGAGGACTTTGTCGGCCGGGCCCGCATGGACGCTCGCGACGACGTGCCGCACGCGGTCGAGGTCCTGTTTCGCCATGAGCCGACCCAGGGCCCAGGTGCTCGCCTGACCGAGCGCCTTGTAGTCGAGGTCCGTCACGTTCTGCGTCGCGACGATCACGCCGACGCCGTACTTGCGCGCCTGCCGGAACAGGAGGGATAGGAACTTCTTCGCGGGCGGGTTCCGCGGATGAGGCGGGCAGAGGCCTGCGACTTCGTCGATGTAGACCACGAGCCGCAAGTCCCCGCTCGGGTGCATGGTCATCCACGCGACAACGTCCTTGCACAACGTGGCCACAACGAGCTCTCGCTCGTGTGCGTTCCGCAGACCTCCCGTGTACACGACGTTCACGGGGACTCGGCCCTTCGGGGCCTGCAGCATCGCTTCGACATCGAGGGCTGGGCCCGCAGTGAACAGCAGTCCTTTCGCGCCGACGGTCATCGATTCGGCGCGGCGCACGAGGGAGGCCCGCTCCCGGTTCGTGAGGAGTTTCGCGGCCTCCGGGGATGCATCGTGCTCGAGGAGCCGCACGAGGCTTGGGATGTCGGGAGGCCAAGCGCCTGACTGGATCGCCCCTTGCAACGTCAAGAACAGGAAATCTTTCACGCGCGCGCCGACCTCGGCCCCGGGATCGTATCCCATCGCGGCCGCGAGGCTCTCGGCGAGGGCGTCCAGCGAGATGATGAGATCCTCCGAGGTCGCGGCGCTCGGCGGGCGCCTGAGCGGATTCAACGCGACGGGCGTCCCGCGCGTCGAGCCGGGCGTGAGGATGGATACGGCCGCGCGCGCCCAGTATTCGTCCGCGATCTCTTGTGGGACGGGATGCTCCTCGGCCGATTCCGAACTGGGTCGAAGGGCCAACGACGCGAGGTCGCCTTGCGGATCCACCGCGATCACCGGGACGCCTGCGCGGACGGCCTCCTCGAGGAACGCCTTCCCGAGGACCGTCTTCCCTGCGCCGGTCGCGCCGAGGATCACGACGTGTCGGAGGAGCGCGTCTTCCGCGAGGACCACGGCTTCCTTCGTCTGCGCATCGATTCCGATCTGGAGCGGCACGATTTCACCTCCGGTGGGCAAGACTGCGTTACCAGGGAGCGGGATATACTTTTGTCGGGCCTGCCGTCGGGATGCCTAAGGCGGCGGAGGTGGAGGGGGAGTCGCAGGGGGCGGTGGAGGCGGTAGCTCGGTCCGGCGACGTCGCCTCCGGACGGCCAGCGCGAGCACGACCAAGGCAACGATGATCGCCACCGCCGCGATGGCCGAGTAGAAGGCCAGCGCCGCGCCCGCGGAGAACGAGAAGTGCGCGGTCACGTCGGCGGGGCCAGCCACGGTCACCGTAACCCTCGACCGATTGGTCGACGACGCTCCGCTCCACTGCGTGAACGTATACGAGGAGGACGGACTCGCCACGATCGTTACGATCGTCCCGGATGGAACGTACAGCGTCTGGGACGAACCGCCCGCGACGGTTCCGGACGTGGATCCGAACGAGAAGGAGACGGAACCGCCATCACCCGCATGGATCGTGAGTCCCGGATACAGGACGGCGATTTCCGAGATCGGCCCGACGACGAGGATCGTCGGACTCGCTTGCGGTCCCGAGTAGGCGCCCGGTCCGCTACCTTCCCAGGTGCCCACGGCCCATCCCGCGGCAGGGTTGACCATCGGCGTCAAGGAGAATCCAACTTCGTACCAGCCGGTCGCCGGGGACATCGAGGACTCGGCGGGTCCTTGGAAGCCGAACGTGAGGAACGCCTGATGCCGGTAGACGATCTCGACGGTCCCGGACGCGCTGACAGTCCCGTTCCGATCCAATGCGTCGGACATCCAACGCTCGGTTGCGTTCGAGCCGCCCAGGGAGGAGGGGAATGAGTACGCGCTCCCCGCATCGACCCAGGTCGTGAGGTTCGCGTTGTTCGACCGCGCGAGTGCGAACTGCAGGTAGCTGACGGAAGGCGCCGCGTACCCGGAGCCGCCGCCGGTGACGCGGTAGTTGAAGGAAGCGGAAAACTGATGCGAGTAGTGGAAGGCGAGTGTTTTGGAGAACGTGGCAATCCCCGAAACCGTCTCGTTCGTCGCCCATCGTTCGTTCGCGCCAGAGCCGCCGAGGAGCACGGACACGGACCACGCGGTTCCCGCATCGACAGTCAAGATGGTGGGAGTCGTCTGCAACGCAACAGTCACGGTCTGACCACCCGCGACGTAGGTCAAGATGGGCGGGATGTACCCGGAACCGCCACCCTGGACCGCATAGTCGACGGTGAAGCGCACGGTCTCCCCCATCGCCGCGATGAACGTGCCCCATCCGCTCGCCGTGCCGTATTCCCCCGCGACCCAGACGATGCCCGGCTCCGACGGATCATGCGATGCACCGAAGTAATCGCCGTACCGGCACACGGAATTGCTGGGGCACCCGCTCGTCTCCGGGCCCTCGCCTGCACGGATGACTTGAGACGCACGAATCGTGTTCGGTGGGTCGTGCACCGACCGGGTGGCCACCCTCATTTCCGGATAATCGTTCGCGGATGAGTAGCCGAAGACGACGACCAGGTTCCCAACGGCATCGGTTCGCAGGGCCGGGTAGAAGGCGTACTTCCCCGAGATGCCGATGTCGAAGTCCTGCGCGATCGTGGCGTTCGGCGTGTCGACCTCGATCAGTCGGACGCACGACCGGACCTGGTTGTCGGCCGTCGGGGTGCACCCAACGCCCAACGAGAGCCACAGCCGGCTGTCCGCCCACATCGCGTCTTGCACCCGGTTGTCCGCCGTGTCGAGGGTGGACCTCGTTCCGAGTTGAGGCGCCCGAGGAGGAATCGCGGCCGATCGGATCCCGAGATTCTGTTGAGTGACAAGCACGACGCCTGGCGGGACGCCCGTGACGGTGAAGAGGGTCAAGGTGCTGGTGGGCCCGCTCCCGGTCGACACCATGAATTGCGTGTTCGTGGAACGGAGGGATTGGACCGGGTGCACGGAGAACAAGGTCGGGTCCGGACCGAAACTCATCGTCCGGGGCGTGGTCCCGCTCAGGAGATCCGTCTTGTTCAGCACCCAGTACTGGACGCCCAGATATGACGGGTTCCCGCTCGTGCACGAAGAGAAGTCGTTTGCCGAAATGAGGACGACAAGATCGGTGAAGCCGAGGAGCGGCTGATCCGCGCAGCCCGTGATCGTGGAGACGCTAGACGCATTCCACAGGCCCGTAGGGTCGTCCGACCTGGAGACCTCGAGCAGGACGCTGCCCGTTGTGACGTCGGTGATCGAGGCGAACCAACGTCCGCTGGCGGTGTCGAAGTGGACCTTCGGATCGCTGATGAAGTCCGTCGAGGGGACGCCGAAGAATGTGTTGAGCGGGAAGGTCCGCACCTCGATTGCCTGTCTCGTCCAGATCCGGCCAAGGACGTTCACCATCTCGACGACATGGTTTGGTCCGACCGCAACCTGGACGTCGGGAGGGGTGAGGCGATTCGTGTACGGACCGTTCGTGCCGAAATGGAGGCCCTCGAAGCCTTCGACAGGGACGGCGGCATCGGGCACCGAAGGCCATGGTCCGGCTTGGCGTGGACGAGTCGGGCGGTCTCCAGCCGCCGCTTGGGAGTTCACGTTTGATGCCAACGAGACTTGCGGTTCTGCGGGAAACGTCGCTTGGCGAGGACTCTCTTCGCGGGATCGGGTCGCCGTCTCGAAGGTCGATCTCGCAGGGGCAATCGCGAGCCCGACGATCACACAGACCGCAAGGACCAGCAGGCACGGGTGGGAGGACGCCATGCTTGCAGAACGATGGTTTGAACCGGGCTTAAATCCACTCCCGAAAATAGCCCGGCGGCCGCGAATCGCGACCGCAATGGACCGAGGCATTGTTCGGAGAAAGCGCCGGAGAGACGCCCGAGCTGGGATTCGAACCCAGGTCTGAAGCTCCGCAGGCTTCTAGGATGTCCAAGCTACCCCACTCGGGCGCATCGGTCGCATCGCGACGCCGATATAACTCTTATCGCTCGCGAGACGGCACGGACTCCTTGAGCACCTCGATCGCCCGGAGGAAAATCTCCTCGATCAAGCCGCTCGCGTACACTTCGCGCAGCAACCCGCGGTCCCGGTAGTACTTGATCAGCGGCGCCGTCTGCCTCTCGTACGTCTCGATCCGCTTGCGTACGACGTCCTCCCGGTCGTCCGCGCGAATGACGAGCGGGGTGCCGCACTTGTCGCAGACTCCGGCCTTCTTCGGCGGATTCATGAGGATGTGGTACACGGTGTCGTCCTTCGGACACACTCTTCGGCCCGTGTTGCGCTTGATCAGCTCTTCCGGCTCCAGGAAGAAGTTCACCGCGGCGTCCAGCTTCGTCATCTTGGACAGCGCCTCCGCCTGTGCAATCGTCCGTGGGAAGCCGTCGAGGATGAAGCCTTTCTGCGCGTCCGGTTCCTTCAGCCGGCGTTCGGTCATCGCGATCACGATGTCGTCGGGCACGAGCTGACCGGCGTCCATGTAGGCCTTCGCCTTCTTCCCGAGGTCCGTGCCCTGCGCGACGTTGTGCCGCAAGATGTTGCCCGTCGAGATGTGCGGCACGCCGAGGTACGCCGCGAGCTTCGCGGCCTGGGTTCCCTTGCCTGCGCCGGGGGGTCCGAGGAGGACGAGTCTCATGTCGCGGCGAGAACGAAGTCAGCGGTCAAAAGACTTTGGTCCCTTCGGGCCACGGATCATCCGCTCGGCCGGACGTTTCGGAAGACCGCATAGAAGCAAGCGATCGAAGCGAGGTAGAACGCCGTCGCCAGGAAGATCGGGATGTCCAGGTAGCCGGCGGCCATCAGGATTCCGCCGAGGACCGTCGTCACGCTGTTCGGCAGGCGCCAGATGATCGAGTTCACGGCACTCGCGAGGCCGCGCTGTTCCGGCGCGACGATCCCCATCAGGAACGAATCGCCGATCGGCGCGGACATGTTCATCAACGCGGCCCGGACCAGATACAAGCCGCCGGCGGCGAACGCGTTCGTGACGAACGCAAGGCTGAACATGAAGACCGTCGAGGCGCCCTGGGCCATGACGATCGCCCGCACCGGGCCGTACCGCCGCGCGAGGGAGGCGCTGACCGTTGCCGCGAGGCCGATCGTCACGTTCGCGAGGGCGAGGAGCGGGCCGCTCCACGTGTCCGCCACCCCGAACTTCAGGAACAACCACGTCGGCACGAGGGGGATGAAGAATCCGGCGCCCAGGCCGATGAGGCCGTTGATGCCGGAGAACTTGAGGAGCGGTTTCCAGTCCATCCCCTTCGGCCGCGCCTCGCGCGTCCGGAGCGTCTCGCGGACGTTCCGGAGGAGGATGTACAACGCGATCGGCATCACGAACCCGAGGCCGTCCGTGATGACCAGCGCGGCGACGTGGATCGTGTGGCTATCGATCCCGGTCCGACCCTGGATGAACGGGAACGACAAGGGGAGCGCGAACCCGATGCCGGAGAAGACGTTGTTCAGGACGAACGAGAGGGCGAACGCGGCGCCTCGCTGCTCCCGCGTCGTCTGGTCGGCGATGATCGCGTTCCACGACGAGAGGAAGGCGCCTTCCCCGACGCCCGCGACAACGGCCGCGAGGACCAGCCACCGTACGTCGGTCGTGAAGGCGAACACGAGGATTGCCGGCGGCAGAATCACGCTGCCGACCAGCAGGAGGCCTTTCCGCCCGCGGCGGTCCGAGTACACGCCGAGCGGCGCGGCGCTCACTACCATCGCGAGGCCCAGGGCGCCGAGCAGCAGCCCGACGATCTGCGTCGAGACGCCGATCTCCGGGAAATACGCCGTGATGAAGACCGTGACGTAGCCGAAGCCGATCGCACCGAACCCGTTCGAGAAGACGATCCATCGGACCTTGCGCGGGACCAGGGAGAAGCCGAAGCGGCTACGCGGTTTGCCGGTGGGCGGCTCGGGCGTCTGCATTCCAGTCCCTTCCGGGAAGTTGCGGGCCATCCGCGACCGCCGCTTCTAGTTTCCGGTAGACAAAACACACGAAAGGCACATCCGAAAACCCATAGCCCGCGGACGTGTTCGAGGCGGCCCGAGGCGTCGTGATGCGAATCGGAGTCATCGGAGCCGGACACATCGGAGGCACGGCCGCGAAGCTGTTCGCGAAGGCCGGGCACCAGGTTGCAGTCAGCAATTCCCGAGGGCCTGCCACCCTGGCCTCGTTGGTGTCCTCGATCGGCCCGAATGCGAAGGCCACCTCGGTCGTCGACGCCGTCGAGTTTGGCGAGGCGGTCCTCCTAGCCCTCCCCTATCGCAAAATGGATTCCCTTCCCCCCGGAGAGTCGTTCGCGGGAAAGATCGTGATCGACGCCATGAACCCATACAGCGCCGTCGGCCGCGTCATGGACCTTGGCGAGAGCACGTCGAGCGAGGAAGTCGCGAAGCGCATGCCGGGCGCACGCCTCGTGAAGACGTTCAACACGATGGGCTGGAACACCTTGGCGAGCGGCTCCCGGCCGGCGCACGAGGAGCGACTCGTCGTCTTCATCGCGGGCGACGATGCCGCCGCGAAGGCGACGGTGGCGAAGCTCATCGACGAGATCGGGTTCGCGTCGATCGACACAGGCTCGCTTCGAGAAGGCGGCCGCCGTCAGCAGCCCGGAACACGCATCTACGGTCGGCCGATGACCGTCCGAGAGGCGAAACAGATCCTCCGATGACCTCACGGGAGGTCGGGCGATGTCGTGACGGCCTCGGCGAACAGCACGCCGCGGACCGCCTTGAGGCGGTCGGTGAGTTTCTCGATCTCCTGAGGGCTTCCCTCCATGATGACGACCTCCAGACAGGTTTCTTCGCCGAGGTGGGCGTGCGCACTCGCGCGAATCGAGCGCAGGAACGCGTGCTGGCCGTGGAGGATGCGGTGCGTCACCATGCCGACGTCGTGGCGGTAGAGGAACGTGACCGTACCCACCGCGCGGCCTCCCGCATCGACCTTTCGACGGGCGAGAGACGTCCGGATCAGGTTCCGCAGCGCCTCCGAACGGCTCCGGTAACCGCCGTCCCGCACGAGTCGGTCGAACGCCTTCAGGAGCGGTCCGTCGAGAGAGACGCCGATTCGAGCAACGGGCATAGTCGACCTCAACCCCGGAAGACGCCTCGGCCACAAGAAGGACGCGGTCCCTGCGAGACGGTCAGCCCGCAAAGTCTTAATGACGTGCCAGTGTTACTTCTGAAACGTGCGTCATACTGATCACGCCACCATCCCAGACAGCACAATTGGCTCCGGGTTCGGCGTGTCCCGGAGCGAGCGCATCCGGATCGGGATTGTTTATGCGTTGATCCTTGTGACGACCGGCATCGGTTTCACCCTGTCCTTCATCATCGGACAGATCTCCCCGATCCTCGCGGGACTCGGGCTCGTCGCCTACGCGTTCGGTCTGCGGCACGGCGTGGATGCGGACCACATCGTGGCCATCGACAATACGACGCGGAAACTGCTCCAAGATGGTCAGCGTCCGTTCACGGTGGGCACGTGGTTTTCCCTCGGACATTCGGCGATCGTCTTCATCTTGACCGTCGCGCTGGTCATCGCGACGCGGGTGGTCGTCGCCGAGCTGCCGGCGGTCCAGAGCGCGGGGGAGATCATCGGGCTCGCGGTCTCCGGCACGTTCCTGATCGTCATCGGTCTGGTCAACGTCCTGATTGTCGTCGGCATCTACCGGGTGTTCGTCGAGCTGAAGGAAGGGGATCAGAAACTCAACGCGGCCGAATTGGAGGAGCTCCTAAACAAGCGGGGCGTCATGAACCGCCTGTTCCGCCCGCTCTTCGGACTGATCCGGAAACCGTGGCACATCTTCCCGGTCGGTGTCCTGTTCGGGCTCGGGTTCGACACCGCGACCGAGGTCGCTCTGATCGCCATCAGCGTGGGGGTCGGCGTGTCGTCCGCGGTCCCGGTCTGGGCGATCCTGATCCTGCCCCTGATGTTCACCTGCGGGATGGTCTTCGTCGACACGACCGACGGCGTGATCATGCGGTCGGCGTACGGCTGGGCGCTCATCAACCCGATCCGCAAAGTGTACTACAACCTGACGGTGACAATCGTCTCGGTGGTGGTCGCGTTTGGGGTCGGAGGCATCGAGATCCTCACCTTGATCGGTGCCCAGTTCCGGTTAACCGGTCCTTTTTGGGATGCGCTCGCCGGCTTGAACTTCGAGACGATCGGAGTCTCGATCATCGCCCTCTTCGTCGTCGCCTGGGCGTTGTCCGTCGGCTACTGGAAGTACAAGCGATTCGACGAGCGATTCGCGTCGAGCGAGCGGACGTGAGCCGCAGGCATGTGACCCGGAACGGAAGGAGCACGAAATCTAAAAGAGGGGCGGGAGCCCTCGAACGTCGCACGAGTCCCGCCCCGCCGCGTTCGGCCTTCACGCCGCGAGAGCGAGCCATCATAGATGCCGCCAACACGCCGGAAGAGGTCCAGCGGTGGCTCGAGTCGCTTCCGTACAATCGTGAAGAACATGGCGAGACCCTTCACACGTTTCGCGGCGTCGTCCGAGCGAACAAGGTGCATTGCCTCGAAGGGGCCCTCAGCGCCGCGACGATCCTCGAGCAGCACGGATATCCTCCGATCCTCGCGGACATGGAATCCCAGGACGACCTCGACCACGTCGTGTTGCTGTTCCGCCGCGGCTCCAAGTACGGCACCGTGGCCCGATCGCGAGATCCGGGGCTCCACGGACGCAAACCGGTCTTCCGTTCGGTCCGGGACCTCGTCTTCTCGTACGTCGATCCGTTCGTCGACCTGACGGGTCGCGTGGAAGGCTACGGGGTCCTCGACCTGCGCACGCTCCGTGTGAACTGGCGGCTCTCGACTCGGAATGTGTGGTCGGTTCAACAGGCCCTGATCCGGATGCCCCACCGGCCTCTGCGGACATCGAACGAGCGCTATGAACGGTGGCATGCGCGGTACGTCCGCTACAAGCAGCGACACCCGGAGGGGAGGCCTGTCTTCTACCCGGACCGTCACCGGTGGCTCTAGGTTCGAGCCCTGTTCGGCCGATTCCTAACGTTTTCCACGAGGTCTTGTCACAGGCGTGGCTTTCCGTGGCATGCCCGATCCGGCAGCACACGAGGCCCGAAGTCTTCCTTTTGATGGACCGACGTTGAATGGTACCGCGCTGCGATCGACGAAGGCCGGGCTCGTATCCCTAGGCCTCGTGTCGTTCGCGCTCGCGACGTTCGGCCCGTGGTTCAATCTGCTCCTCGGATACGGGCTGATGGCGGTCTCGATGGCGGTCGCGGTCGTCGGCATTGCGTGGGCGGACCGCGCCCTCCACAAGACCCGTCGAAACCCCGCCCTTACGAACGGGATCTATGCGAAATCGGGCGCGGCACTCTCCATCGTCGCGATGCTTCTCTCCATGTACTACACCGGCCTCCTACTCCTGGTCCTCCTCTTCCTTCCCATCGTGCTGATCGTCCTACTGGTCGCGTGGGCATTCCATCTCGCCTGGGTCGGATCGGACGTCCCCTCGGAGGCGCGGGCATGAAGGCCGCCCGGTTCGTGCTCGCGATCGGCCTCGTCGTGGTCGCGTTGCTATCCGCGCCCGGCCCCGCGGCCGCGTTCTGCGTCATCGTCGAGCCGCCGACCCCGCTCCCCACCCAGGTGAACGGGACCCAGGTCGAAATCCGCCTGACCGAAGGCTTCGCGCGGGTCGTCATCATCAAGGAGTTCTACAACCCGAGCGACCAACCGAAGCAGGGGCAGATCGCGTTCCCGCTCGAGAAAGGCCACGAGCTGATCACGGACCTCCGCCTGAAGATTGGAAACGTCACGTACGGTTCCTCGACGCAGAACCGCACCGATGCCCTGAATGCGTTCCTCGAGGCGATCGCAAAGGGCCAGGACGCAGCCCTCGTCCAGTACGATGCGCCGCGAGACGTCTACTGGATCGCGGTGACGATCCCGCCGAAGGAGGCCCGCACGACGATCACGACGCTCGAGATGCCCCTCACGAAGACGGACGGCTTCTACGATTACGGATACCGGCTGTCCATTGACGCGCGAGACAGCGTCTCGTATCTCCGCGTGCACGTCCACGTGGAGACCACCGCACCTCTCGGCGACGTGTTGTTGCCGGGCCACTCGGATCTCGCCGTCGCCCGGAGCGGGCTACATATGGCCGACGCGTTTCTGAACCAGACCCGGCCCACTCCCACAAGCGACCTGCAAATCCGATTCCGCGCCGCGGGCGCATCCCTCAGCCAGTTCGCCGAAGGCAACGGAGATCGGTACGTCCGCTTTTCGCTGGACGCGACCGATCCCGCGTTCGCGTCTTCCATCCGACCCACGCCCCGCGCTCTCCTCATCCTTCTCGACGGGTCCGGAAGCATGGGCGGCCTCGATCGTTGGGCTCTCGCGAAAGACGCCGTCCGACGGATTGCCAGCGATCTGCGCCCGGGAGAGT
>Ga0209283_10000239_pt1 | contig 27296 bp, 24 predicted proteins | sample CZO8metaG_2_FD_188354 | JGI IMG/M metagenome (GOLD analysis project Ga0209283, IMG submission 188354) | Vadose zone soil microbial communities from the Eel River Critical Zone Observatory, Northern California, USA - CZOApr15con2H1.8 metaG... | ecosystem: Environmental > Terrestrial > Soil >...
TGGACGAACACGTCCTCCCCAAAATTCGTTGTGCCGAACCAGTGCGTGGCCGATGGTGGCTGCAGGATATCTGTAGTAAAGGTATGCGGGTCCTGCCGCAGGATGATTGGCCCAAAGATGGCCAGCAGGACAAAGAAACCCACAATGATTAGTCCTGCGCTCGCCTTGCGGTTCCCCGCCACCAGTCGCCATACATCCTTCCAGCGATGCACCTGGGCGGGAACCGCATTGACTTCAGGAGCAGGTAAACTTACCTCTTGAGATTGAATACTCATACGTTCCTATTTTCCTCCCAGGCGCACGCGCGGATCAAGCAGAACATACAGGAAGTCGGCCAGGAAGTTCGCGCCCAGCACAGCAACGCTAATCACCAGGAAAGCCCCCTGCAAGAGCGCGTAATCATGGTTATCTACCGCTTGCAGGGTTGCCAGGCCAATGCCAGGATACGAGAAGACGATCTCGGTCAGCAAGGAACCGCTCACCACAAACCCCAGCGAGAGCGCGAACGCGGTAATATTCGGCAAGATGGCATTGCGGGCCGCGTACTGATACATAATACGCCCTTGCTTCAGGCCCTTCGCTTCAGCCATCAGGACGTAATCCTCCGACAACGTGGTAATCATGGCGTTGCGCATACCAAGCATCCAACCAGAAATAGAGCCAATGACAATAGTCAGAGCAGGCAAGATGGCATACTGGGCCGCGCTCAAAATGAAATCCAGGCTCCATCCTGGCACTGTGTTGTCGGTATCATATCCGCCATGCAGAGGAAACCAGCCGAGTTGTGCGCCCAGGACATAGAGCAATACCAGCGCCAGCCAGAAATAGGGGATCGCGGAAATAAAGGCAAAGAACGGAGTCCAGACGGCATCACGAATGGAGCCGCGCCGCCAGACGACGACCACGCCCAGAATCGTCCCGATAATAAAGCTAATGATCAGTGATGTCCCAACAAGGACAAGGGTCCAGGGAAGATCCTGTCCTAGAATCTGAGTCACAGGAGTAGGCAGATACGTCAGGGAGATGCCCAGGTTGCCATGCAAGAGATTATTCAGATACTGCACATACTGGACCCACAATGGGTCGTGACTCACCCCCAGCGAGATCTCTAGCGCGTGCAGCATTTGGGGCGAAGCATGCCCTCTCATGCGGGACATAAATATTTCCGCCGGGTCACCTGGGACCAGGTGGGGAACGAGAAAATTGATGGTAATCGCGGCCCAGAGCGCAACAAGATAAAAACCAATTCGACGGAGCAGATAACGCATGCCTATCGCCTTCCAACAGGGCGACCGCAGGGATCGCCCCAGCCGTGTATAGTAGGGGCGGGGCTTGCCCCCGCCCTGCTACTTTCTTGCCCCCGCCCTGCTACTTTGGGGCTTGCCCCCGCCCTGTTTGTTACTTTACTGAGCTAGCTTGCCCCCGCCCTGCTACTTTACTGAGCCGGTAGCAGGTTCAAGAGAACAATCTCGATGTCTGGATATTCCGCGGTCCCAGGAGCGGCATAGGGGTGTTGCGCATCGGGCCAGCCGACGAACTTGGCGGTGCTGTACTCATACCAGTAGGGTTCAGCCGTCAGCGGGATGCTGGGCAACTGATTCACCATAATCTGTTGCAGCCCGTCTAGCGCCTGCTTCTGCACCTGTGGGTCAGTACTCCCAGCATACTGGTCCAACAGCTTATCGGTGGCCGGGTCCATCCAGCGCTCGTAGTTGGAAGGAGCCGATTGACCGATGGGGGCGGAGTTGGTGCTGCGCAAGAGGCCATCGTAGATGTAATAGGGTGTAGGACCGGGGTTGGTCCACAGGATACCGGCATCATATTGCCCGTTACCCAATGCACTCGTAAAGGCATCATTGGACATGGCATTCACCGTGGCATTGATGCCTGCCGCTTGCAGGTCCTTCACCATCACCTGGCAGTCCGCCACATAGTCGGAATAGCCACTCACCACAATGATGGTAAATGCCAACTGCTTGCCATTCTTAGCGTAGTAGCCATCGGAGCCTTTCGTCCAACCATCGCTCTGCAGCGTTTCATCCGCCTGAGAGATATTCTGCGTAAATTGCATACCGGCAAACTGCGGGTCAATGTAACTCTGAATAGACTCTCCTACCAGCCCGGTCGGATTAGCCGGGGGCTCATAGCCAGCTTCGCCAAGTTTTGAGATGTTCTGGCGATTGAGCGCGAAGCTAATGGCTTTGCGCACCTGCAAATCGTTGAAAGGGGCTTTTGTCAGGTTGAGGTAGAGCATCACATCATCGCTGCTGGGGAACCAGTAGTGGTAGTGTTGCTTATCCAGAGCCACATAGGTCCTATCAAGGCTAGGAATAAACAGGTTCGTCCAGTCGATCTCACCCTTTTGCAGCGCCAGTGTCGCGCTATCGTTGGAGGCATAGGCCGGAATCTTGACCTCATCCACCTGCGGCTTGCCAGGCTGCCAGTATTTAGGATTCTTGACCAGGTCGACCAGTTGCGGGGTGAATGACTTGACGATATAAGGGCCGGTGCCAACGGGGTTGGCATCTGCATACTGTGATGGATCACCCTTGACGCTCGACCAGGTATGTTTGGACAGTATAAAGACCTGTCCGCCCAGGATCCACACGATGGGATTGAAGGGCTTGCTCAGCGTCACTATGACCGTACTGGCATCAGGCGCGCTCACATTTTTGACCGCAGCACCAATACCTGTCAGATCAATGGAGGGGTTTTTTAAGATCAGGTTGAGTGTAAAGACCACGTCATCACTGGTGAAAGGCTGACCATCCGACCAGGTCACGCCCTGGCGCAAATGGAATGTGATACTTTGCGCATCGCTCGCCAGGTCGTAGCTGGAAGCCAGCCACCCCTTGACACTGCCATCCAGGCGGTTGACATAGAGCAGCGTTTCATAGATCAAGCCTTGTGTGCCGCTGATCACACTCGCCGTATTATATGGATTAAAGTTCTGGGTATAAGCATCCTGTTCATTCGCCAACATGGTGATCGAATTTGGATGCAGGGGCTTGTGCGTAGTCGTGCCAGTACTTCCGCCACAGGCGGCCAGCAAAACGACGAGAAACACGAGTAAAGACATCCAGTAGGTCTTTGCTCCTCGCTTGAACTTTCCGGATGAGCGAGTATGGGGTGTCATGAGCAACCTCCTTAAATAACTTCAAATAACTTCTTTGCCTTTCGTCATTGAAACCGGGATTTGAAAGTCAGCTCCACAGGATGCACGCACTACAAGATTGGTAGGAAGTTGAATACGCATAGGCTGGGCAACGACAGGGCGCGTTCTCTCTGATGCATTGGAAGTCCACCTGCTTGCTGTAGAATTTTCAACGGTGTCGAGCATAGATAACAGCAGTTCGATACCCCGCTGTCCCATCTCAAAGTTGGGTTGCCTGATGGTGGTGAGCGGTGGATGAACATGGGCAGATGGGGCGTCATCGTCAAAGCCAACAAGGGCGACATCCTGCGGGATAGACAGGCCATACTCTTCGGCGGCAGCGAGTACACCGTAAGCCATCTGGTCCGCTGCCGCAAAAATAGCCGTAGGCCGCTTCTCCCGCGGAAGTTCAAAGAGCCTGGCGGCAGCGGCCCGCCCCGAAGGTGGCATGAAATCACCCCCCAGCACCAGCTCGGGATCAGGTGTGATTCCAGCTTCTTGCAAGGCTTGAAGATACCCCTTATAGCGATCATGTGAGACAAGATACTCGTGCGGCCCCTGAATGTGCGCGATACGTCGATGGCCCAACCCGATTAGGTGACGAACTGCGATATACGCTCCAGTAACGTTATCCGTTCCCACCCAGGGAGTGGTCTGTTCTCGCTGGTCGTCGATGATCACGACAGGAAAACCTTGTTTGTAGAGTCGCGTCAAATCCTCGGACGCTTCACCTGGATATACCGCTAAGAGACCTGCTGTAAGTTGTGTCGCAAGCACGCGGTTGATAACCTCGCTGCGGATCTTCTTGAGCTTCGTTTCCTTGATGCTATAGAGTACCAGCTCATACGGGGTTTGCTCTACAACCTCGGCAACTCCGCTCATCAGCTCAGGGATTTGTGGCCAGGTAAATGAAGGAACAAGCATGCCAATCAGGCTACGACGACCACTGGCTAATCCTGAGGCGGCGATACTTGGAACGAACCTTTGCTCTTCAATAATACGCAGAATGCGCTCGCGCGTATCTGAATCAACATCGGGCTTGTGATTCAATACTCGAGAGACGGTGGTTTTGGATACGCTTGCTAACCGGGCAATATCGATCATCCGAACACGCGAAACTGTCATCTCCGGTACTTCTGCCGGGCCCGCGATATTGAGGTCCTTGATGATCTGACGAACACGAGCATAACTGGGTGAGTCCCATCCCTGCTCTTGTGCCATCGCTGTTACCTGGCGGTGAATAGCGGCGGTAGAACGTGGAGGGGTTTGTAAGGCCAGCTCCTCCACCAGTGTGATGGCATGCGGGGGCAAGCGATGCGACGTTCCTTTGTCGGAACGGGTCTTCGTATCCGCCAAACCATACAGGCCCTTCTCACGATACCGTTTGACCCACCGCTGCACCGTGCTGGGAGGAATATTATGAGTACGCGCCACCTTGGCCTGGGTGACACCATCTTCCAGAGCCGGACGAATAATCATAAAGCGGGTGTGTGCTTGTGCTCTTTGGCCCTCTGAAAGGGCCGTAGGTGGGACAGGTGGTTCTGTCATGGCAAGCTAGCTCCCGTATGGAAGGAACCAATAACACGATCTCATCCTTAGTATATCTAATCACCCACATAATTGTCAAGTTTTCGCTCATAAATTTCAAAATTTACTAGCTGAACAATCTGTATCCATCACAATTCTACGAACCCTACCCGTACTACCCAGGAGTGATCTTCACTATTCCGGGCAACCATGATAGTGACAGCTTCTCACAACTGCCCGACCTATATGTTGAGTTGTGGGATTACAACAAGCAGACAAACAGGCTTTTGCGCATGACAGTCGATTAAGGTACTGTCATGCGCAAAAGCCTGTTCGCAGGAACACCGTCAGCTAAACCCAGGCGCGACAAGGGCTGTTTGGTTTAGCCGTACTCTTCGTCTAATTCAATCCCGACACGCGGCTCTTTGCGCTGGTGGATGTTGGCTAACGGCACGCCCATCGCATCCATAAACTGTATCAGCTCTGTCTCTATCATCCTACGTTCGTGCCTATTTTCAGGCGCGACAAACGCTTCTAAAAGACGCCCGCTATGATGCGCCTCACGATTATGCGTGTTCTTACTCTGCCCAACATAATACTCTTCCCCATCATACCTGATATAAATTCCAGGCTTTGACGTTCCCGCCATATTTTTCTCTTTCTCCTTTTGTGACAACTGATCTTGTAACGATACAGAGAACGATAACAGGGTGTCACCTGGTTGCTGCTACCCAGGTGACATAGCTAATCAAATGGTATACTCAACAACAGGAACGGAGTCTAATGGGTCAGTGTCGCGGTTCAGTTGCGCTTGCCATGCGCAGTGTTCCGCCTCCCATGCCTGCCATTCCTGGCTTGTCGCGGGAAACAGGGACACACTTAGACTACCGAGAAGACACCCGATGCAGTAGTACCACGAGGCAGGTTCATCGGGGTAGCTCATCAGGTCTTGCGCACTCTGACACAGTTCCTCGATCAATCCACTATCGGTCACGATGCGCGATTCCGAGTAGTAGAAGTGGTCACGTCGCCCGACGGAATAGCCGTGCCTCGTGTCGCGGTGCGTGAATGTGACCAGGGTCGTCACGTCGCGGCGAAGCTGGCCGTTGCGAGGGACGAGAATCCCACCGTGGATCATGCCGAAGTAGAAACCGAGGGAATAGAGCGAGTCGTTATGCTGGCCGTCAAACGTGCCGATGCTGACTTCTCGCTTGAGGTTGTCTACGAGGTAGCTATCGGGGAGGGGTTTGTGGTCCTGATACTCACCATAGAGTGACCACCAGAGCCCATTGCGGTAGGAGCCAGCAAAGGCGGCACCCTGCATGTCAAGTAGTGGGGTCACATACAGCTTGTTGGTAATGTGTAGGGTCGCTGGCATGTCGTCTGCTCTCTCTTTCTGGTTGACACCGTGCGGTGTCCGTGTCATACTGCTAACGAGAACAAAGCTACGGGTACAACGGTTGTGGACGTTCTCACTCGCTAGCCTGTCGTCTGCTCACGACAGGCTAGTATGGTATCACTCCCTTTGAAGCAAGCTAGCAACTTTTGCAACTTTTGCAACTTTTTAGGCCTATTAGTAACTATTAGAAGTATTATAAACCGCTCAGAAGCGTTTGTCAACCCTAAACACCATTTAGAGGTGTATTGACTGATCCTACGCCATAAAACCGCTCAGGAACAGTTATCAACCCTAAACACCCTTTAGTAACAGGTTAATTGACTCAACGCCTTAGTCGTTGTACAATGCGAAAAACTTAGTATTGGGGAGTGTTATATGCCACAAGGCGAAGACTGGCTGACAACTGATGAGATAGCGAAAGATTTAAAGGTAAACGTCAAGACTGTTCGGAACTGGATAAATTCGGGCGAACTTGCGGCGATAGACGTGGGTGGTGAGTACCGTATCTCTCGTAAGGACTATGAGGATTTCATAAATCGTAGGAAGATAGATAGAGGAAGAAAGGAATAGTCTAGCTACCAACTCATTTAGATGTGTAGAACCGCACGAACTGGTGGTCAAGCTCAGATAAGCCACTAAATCAGGCTGGAAGTAAATCACCCCTGGCGAACCGGCAGAAAACATCTGTGTTCCTGTCAAACGAACTATCCTTTTGAGCATGGGGATTCCTGCGAAAGTGGTACAGCAGATACTAGGGCACAGCAACATCAGCACTACGTTGAATGTCTATGGTCACGTGCTGCCAGAGATGCACCGCGATGCAATGAGTAAAATGGATGACTTTTTCGGAGAGGAATAGAGCGGTAACAATAGTGAGACGACCACTAGAGATACAAGGTGTGGTCGCCTCACTACCGTAGCTTCCTGAAGTTAGCCCTTTTGTCGTTTGAAAATTATGACAGTTGCCCCCATGCCACCGGGTCCATGGTTAAGATCGTAGGCTACCAATTCCCATCCCTCTTCCCCGAGTTCATTCAGATATTTGAAATCGAGCGGGTTTCTTAAATCACTCTCTGCCTGTTGAGAGAGAGCCCAATAATTTGGTTCAGATGTTGATACTGGTTTTAGCTGTTCTTGGTTATCTACTCTACGGACGCGCCCCTGCCATGCCTCTATCACTTTGTATTCCCATTTCTGCATGTTGCTTCTCCTTGCTATTTCAAACTGGCATTACCTAGAGAAACGCTCCAGCGCAAGAAAAACGGATATCCACGTGGTTGTTAGCTTAGAGGGGAACAGTGGGGATTATAGGTGTTTTTCCGTCAAATTCGACAGCGTTGGCGAATTGCATGAAGCGATGTGACCGGAAAGTCCCATCTCTCAATGCAAGTCCTCTCAAATACCTCTTCGCAGGAGTGGCATACGAGATCGACGCTCACTTCCCGAAGAACCGCTGCGTAAAGGTGGCGATAAAACTGATTTCGATGAGCAGTCCTACCACCGCTTCAGCAGCCGCAAGCCGTGCATAGGTATCGCCTACACTGATCTCCTGCGAGAAGAACCCACGCCCATGAAAGCTACTGACACTTAAGACGAGTGCTTCATCCCACCTCAGATGAGGAGTAACGAAGTGCGCATTGAGCAGATAGAGACCCATGAAACCAACGATAATGACGAGATACGCGATCACACTGCGTCCGGGCCTGTACCCATACCCAGCAAGCAGATCAAGCACCCCTGAGAACAAGTAGGCCACCACTTTGCGTTGCCGGCGTAGGACGATGCGCTGAAGGCGCTGGGCGCGGTAGGCAAAGCGTGCCGCCTCCTCATGTAGCCCCTGTGCTTGCAAGGCAACAGCCAATTGACGATTCGCTCGGACGGCTGCCTGGTATTCAGACACCCGCTCTGCTTGCCCTTTCTTTTTTCCACCAGGTGTCTTCTTCTGTCGTGCCTGGTGCTCATCGCCCAGCGCAGCCACTTGCGACCAATCGACCACAGCGAGGTTGGTTTCTCCCCATTGCAGATCAGCGAGTCGAGGGCCAATACGCTGCTGATCACCTAGAATGACATTTCTGAGGATAGCTCTCTTTAGTTGTGCCCCACTGAGGTCGGCTCCCCCTAGCTGTGCCTCGCTGAGGTGAGCTCCCTTTAGCTGTGCCCCACTGAGGTCGGCTCCCTCTAGCTGTGCCTCGCTGAGGTCGGCCCCCTCTAGCTGTGCCTTCCAGAGATTGGCTCCTCTCATAAGGACAGCTGCCAAACGGCGTTGTTCTTCAGTTACATCCAGCCACTTATGGAACGGTAGCCCCCCACGTAGGCGCGTGAGCGGAAGCCCATGCAGATCAGCGTGTTGCAGATCGGCACCGCGCACGTCCAGCCCTTCACGTTCCCTTTTCCTCTCATCGCTCCACTTGACAGGCCCGCCCCTGTGCGTTGCCAGCAGCCATTCTACATCAGCACGATCGAGCTTTATCCCCTTGAAAGGGTAGATGCCCTTTTCAACGTCAGGAACGAGCGCACGGCGCTTTTCAAGTTCCGCTTGACGCGCTGGGCTAATCTCCGGCTCAGTACGCCAAAGCTGGTTCTGTTCTTGCCAGTAGGCAAGCCACGCAGCACGGTCATCTTTCGGGGGACGTATTGATGGCAGTGACGATTGCTCACTTTGCCCGCTCACCTGCCTCTGTTCGCCCCTCGCAACGGTTGGACGTTTCAAGGAACGACGTGCATTCGGTCTCTGCTGACTCATAACATGCCTCTCTGTTCTCCAACGTAGTGACCTTCCTCATTTTAGCTCATCTACAATCGTGTTGCATCCTCCATCTCTACTAGTTAAGACGGTGAAAACTCACCTCTTACCAAATACTGGTATACCCAAGCGCTCTACTACCAGCAAAGTACGCGAATTGCTCTTCGCGCCTCGTTACCTTATGGAACCTTTATACAACCACTCTAAAAAGCAATTCGCCAACGCTGTCAAATTCGCTGTCATTTTGAGAGAGATACTCTGTGAAGTGGCTTGGGAAGGGGTTTTAAGTCGAGGGAAGAGTAATACATAGCATATCAGCACTACCCGCAACATCTGCCAGCGTTTTATCAAAGATGCAGCAAACTGAGCATCACCATCCCTTTGTCTGGGGACGCCGCAGGCGACATCGACCTCAGCGCAAGCCTGGCCTTGCTCGCCTCCTCCTGGTGGCATGAACTTACCGGTCTGTGCGATAATAAGACCAGCAGAGGAGAGACGTTCTTGCGTTTTGCAGAGAGGAGGAGCTGACCATGCACCAGGATCCGACATCCCCATCGGATGACATGACTGTGATCAGATGTCAGGATCTGCCACCGATTTCTGTCGTGACCGCTGGTGCTCCGGTGGGAGAGCACCAGACGCACTACGTCGTTATTGGTGGGGGTCAGGTCGGGGTCGGCCCCGACGATCACGTTGCTCCGGTGGGAGAGCCCCCCACGCTCTACGTCACCAGCTCAGACCGTTTGTACGCAGTCCATGCCAGCGATGGGACCGTGCGCTGGTGTCAGCAAGTGCAGCTGACCCAGGAGCGGATCCAGGAATGGAGTGCTCGTCCCGAGATGCGTCATCGCCCGCCTCGCTCTCTGACTCTCGGAACGCCGCGGGTGGCCAATGGCGTCGTCTACGTCTGTGCCTCTGGCTATAACTTTTATACCCACGCGTTCAATGCCGAGGATGGTAGGCTGCGTTGGCGGACGCCTACCGATGCCGGGGTTGTCGCCATGCCGTTCGCAGACTACGCCGTTCCACTGGTGAGGGAGGGGATCGTGTATACCGGCACCTATGCCTTGCAGGCACAGGACGGCACCGTGCTCTGGCGCATCGCCATCGATACGCGCTGGCTCTCGCCCCAGGCACTCGTGGATGACACGCTCTACGCGATTACCCAAACGGCTGTCTATGCCATCAACGCACAGAACGGCGAGGTCCGCTGGCACTTCGAGTCTGATGCGTACACGATTATTAGCGGACCACTCGTCGTCGCCGACCATCTGCTCTATGTTGGCACAAGTGGCTCGGTCGATCATCCCGAGAAGAGCCGTTGCTATGCCCTGGACACTGAGACGGGGACGCTGCGCTGGCAGCACCCGATGGGCAACGGCTACGTGGGAGCTGTCATTGACAACGAGAGCATCTATGTCAGTTCACGCGATCAGCACCTCTACGCACTGGAGAAGCACAACGGGAGTCTGCGCTGGAAGTACCAATTTGCCTACCCGACCTATCACACAGCCACCATTGTCGGCACAGTCGTGTACATCAACATTCATGGAGCCTATGCACTCAACAGTGTGGATGGCACGCTCCTCTGGCACAAGGATCTGGAGAGGGACCCCTTTCACTAGGAGGTTTTTTGGAACAGGAGGAGAACTAGCCCAAACAGGGTGAAAAAAGACGTGAGAGCGATTGCGCTGCTACGATAGAACAAAATCGCATCTGTCGTAGTAGGAGAACAATCATGTCTCACCCTGACCCATTATCCCAGTGGATCGAAACCGTGTCAACCATGTTACCGAACTTGAGTCGACCGCAGGCCAAGGTGCTGGCCTATTGGAGTTATGGGATGGTGCTAGCCAGATCATGTGGCATCACGCTGGTGTGTGCCGCCTTAGCGCTGCAAGTGGACAGTTCGGAGCAAAGCCTGCTGCAACGCTTGCGCGAATGGTGCTACTCGGCCAAAGACAAAAAAGGGCAGAAGCGGCGCGACCTGGATGTGAGCACGTGTTTTGGGCCGTTGCTCCAGTGGATCCTAGCGTGGTGGCCTGCTGATCAGCCGCGACTGGCCCTGGCCTTGGATGCGACGACGTTGAAGAAGCGCGGGACGCGTGCTCGTGATCAGCGTGGTGTATCGGGGCTGTGCCATTCCGGTAGCGTGGAAAGTGGTGGGCGCTGAGCAAAAGGGAGCGTGGGAGCCACATTGGATGAAGAGGCTTCCGAAGTTGGCGGGCAGTGTGCCAGAGCACTGGACGGTGATCGTGATGAGTGATCGCGGCTTGTATGCGCCTTGGCTGTATGGCAAGATCGTGGAGCTTTGCTGGCATCCGTTCATGCGTATCAACAAACAGGGCCATTTCCGTCCGAAAGGGGCAGGCACGTTTCGCAGTCTCGCTAGCGCGGCGCCCAGCGTAGGCACTGCCTGGTGCGGCCAGGTGGATTGCTTTTCCCAGGAGACGAGCCGCTTGCAGTGCACGAGGCTTTCGCGCTGGGATGAGGGCTATGAGGAGGTGTGGTTGATCGTGACCGATTTGGCGCCAGAACAGGCCACGGTGGTCTGGTATGGCATGCGCAGTTGGATCGAGGGTGGGTTTAAAGATACCAAGCGGGGAGGCTGGGGCTGGCATCAGACGAAGATGGTGGACCCTGAGCGGGCTGAACGCTTGTGGTTAGCGATTGCAGTCGCGACGTTGTGGGCGGTGAGTGTAGGCGGCGAGGTCGATGCGACCCTGCCCGAAAGCAGTTTGGAGGCCCTGCCCCAGACCCATGTGGCTCGTCGCACCGCCACGAAACGTGCACGCCCTCGCATGCTCAGTTGTTTTGCGCGGGGCATCATCACGATTGTCGGCAGGTTGATCCGCGGTGATGGGCTGGTGTTGGGCCGCTTCGTGCCGGAACCGTGGCCAACCAGGCCATCGGTTCCCAAAAAGAAGAACACCAAGTCCAAGGCTCATCTGGCTCAGGAGGCGGCTTGATGAAAAACCTACTAGTGAAAGGAGAGGGACCCCCCCGGCTTTTATTGTACCCCATCAATCGTCGTCGACGGGGTTGTCTACCTGGCGAGCGGCGGTGGGCCGCCATTTGCAAGCATTCTCTATGCGCTCAATGCCAGCAACGGAGCCGAGTACTGGCACAAGCACTATCCCTCCTCAATAGTGCCGCTCGCCGTCGTCACGAGCGCTTTCTCCTCGTTCGATACCGGGCAGTCACACGGGAAAGGCGCATCGTAGCTCCCTCCTCGTGCATAGTATGTAGCGGATGCACCACTGAGCGGACATGCAGAAAAACCGGTGTTCCTGTCAAATCGACTGTCTTTTTGCGAAGCATGGTTTGTGAAGTGGCTTGGGGAGGGGGTCGAGAGGGAGGAGGAAGTGAAACACATTGTATCAGTGCTATTCTCAACATCTCTGCTCATGTTTTGCAGGAGATACACCGAGATGCCATGGATAAAATGGATGACTTTTTTAGATGGAGTAAGTAGTAGCAACAGGTGGTAATGCTTTCACGGGCCACAAACTGAGTCCTACGAGAGTAAGACCTCCACCGCTTAATGTAGTTCTACCCTCATTTATGAAAGCCTCGGAATTAAAGTTATCAGATAGAAACTGCTCAGTTGTCAAGGCTTTTTCCCCGCTGTTGTTTGAAATTAACGCTTGCCATACCACCTTTATTGCGGTTAGAATAACGTTGCAGGTCATCAACACATACATTCCTTGACGAAAAGAGAAGCGAAAACGCGGTGAACAGTTTCAAAACACAGAAAATACAACACATCTGGGAAAAAAGGCCCCGCTTTTCCAGGCTGCGCCGGTTCTCTATCGGGCGCACCATCTTGCAGATCATAGGCCTGGTGGCTATGCTGCAGACCACCGTAGTGATCATCCTTCAGATCATTTCAATACAACGCAGGCATACCAGGCACCAGGGAGGTTTTCCACATTTAAACGTGGAGGACCAACATATTGGAGAGAACACCCTCCAGATTTACAGCTATGGGCGTGATCTCTACGATGCTATGCTTGCCGCCATTGACGCCGCGCAGGAGAGCATCTACCTGGAAACCTACATCTGGAAAGGGGACGAAGTAGGCCAGGAGTTTAAAGAGAGACTCGCACGCAAAGCCAGGCAGGGAGTCGAGGTCTATGCCATCTATGACCGTTTTGCAAATCTAGTGGTGCCAAACGATTTCAAGGTCTTTCCGCCGGAGATGCACGTGCTGCAATACCAGGGATTTCGCCGGCTGTGGCACATATTTGACCCTCGCCACTACGCCCTCGATCATCGCAAATTGCTGGTTGTGGATGGCACCATCGGCTTTATCGGCGGCTATAACCTGGGAAGCCTTTACGCCACCTCCTGGCGAGATACCCACCTCCGCATTCAGGGCCCGGCATCAACCCATCTCGCTCAATCATTCGTTGACTTCTGGAACCAGCAGACCCCTGTCAGGGAGCACATTTCACAGCATTACCACCGCCGTTTCGATCCGCTGATCAACATACGGGGGAATAGTGTAATGCGACTCACCTTTCCCATCCGTGACATGTATATCGAAGCCATCGATAAAGCGGAACGCACTATTCTGCTCACCAATGCATACTTCGTTCCTGACGGCGCCTTGTTGGACGCACTCAAAGCCGCAGCGCAACGTGGTGTGGACGTGCATATCCTCGTACCCTGGATTTCAAACCACGTGGTCGTGGACTGGCTTACGCGAGGCTACTTCACAGAATGCTTGAAAGCGGGGATACGGGTCTTCGGCTACAACAATATGCTTCATGCCAAAACGTGTACTATCGACAGCGAGTGGTCCACCATTGGCACAGCCAACCTGGATCGGCTTAGCTCCGTCGGCAACTACGAGATCAACGTAGAAGTCTACAGCAAAAAACTAGCCCACCAGATGGAAGAGCTTTTTACCTGCGACACGACCAACGCCTTTGAACTGAATCTCGACCAGTGGGTCAAACGCCCCTGGTACGCTATGCTGAGCGAGCGCATCCTATCACCGCTGCGCACCCTGTTGTAGTTTGTGAAGACCAATCTATCGTGGCACTGGGATATCGAAGGGTTGGGGATCACCCCTCATCGCTACCGTGAACTGACCAAACGACTATTAGCTTCGCCAGGCTTCGTCTTGTTGGCCACACATTGTGCTCCAACTGTGACGAAACATCGGCTGACTGTGACGAGTATGTGAGCGAACGAGAGTATAGTTCCTACGTGGGAAACTGTAGACGATGTTTCCCCTACGGGATGTGAGATTCTGAACTCCATCCCCTGTTCCTTGTGTACGCCGGGCAGTGTGCGTATGCAAGCTGATGCAACGAAGCAAAGAAAGGAACGAGCATGAAAGCTTTTGTCATGCAAGCTATCGGTCAGGTGGGGTTCATGGAGAAACCCATTCCCCATCCGGGTCCAAACGACGCGATCGTCAAGACGACCAAAGCCCTCATTTGTACCTCGGACTCCCATACCGTAGGCGGTGCCATCGGCCCGCGGGAGAACCTGACCCTGGGACACGAAGCGGTGGGCATCGTCCACGAAGTAGGCAGCAACGTCAAACTCTTCAAGCCCGGTGATCGCGTCGTGGTTGGCGCAATCACCCCGGATTGGGGCGATCCCGCTTCACAAGCTGGTCACTCCTCCCAATCTGGTGCCCCGCTGGGAGGATGGAAATTCTCCAATTCGAAGGATGGCGTGTTTGCCGAGTACTTTCACGTGAACGAGGCCGATGCGAATATGGCCCGTATTCCTGCCAGCGTGCCCGACGAGATGGCGGTCTACTGCGCCGATATGCTCTCGACCGGGTTCATGGGCGCAGAGAACGGCAATATTCCTATCGGGGGAACAGTAGCCGTCTTCGCCGAGGGCCCGGTGGGACTGATGGCAACCGTCGGGGCGAAGTTGCGTGGGGCCGGGCTGATTATCGGAGTAGAGGCGGTCCCGCGCAGGCAGGACCTTGCGCGTATCTACGGCGCGGATGTGATCGCTGATTTCTCCAAAGAGGACGTTGTCCAGCGCATCCTCGACCTGACCGAGGGACAGGGCGTGGACACAGCGATTGAGGCGCTGGGGGCCGATGTCACCTTCCAGAATGCTATCAAAGTCACGAAAGCAGGTGGCACCATCTCCAATGTTGGGTACCACGGTCACGGTGATTTCGTGCATATCCCACGCGTCGAGTGGGGAGTCGGCATGGCGGAAAAGACCATTACGACCGGCCTGTGTCCCGGTGGCCGTTTGCGCATGGAACGCCTCCTGCGCGTGCTGGAGATGAAGCGCGTCGATCCCACGCTGATGACAACCCATACCTTCCCGTTTGACGAGATGGAGAGAGCCTTCGAGATCATGGACAAAAAGCTCGACGGTGTCCTTAAGCCGCTCATCGTTTTCTAGAAGGGATTCTGCCGCAAAGAGCACTTGACCCGGGAGCCCTCCTGCTCGCGCTCCCGGGAGCAGCCCTCACGCTCTAGTTGATCCATCAAGCGGAACGAGCATGTTCTTAAACATCTGTGTTCTCCTTTTGACTACTCTGTATGGTTCAGTAGCGAAACACTGCCGCCAACAGCCTTTCATCTGGCATATGTGCTTGCTCGATTACATAGACCGACCCCCCATGCAGTAGCGTCTGTGTAGCCGCCATATCCAGCAGCTCGTCGTCTTGAAAGCGTGGCTCCCGGTGGACATGTAGCGTCGTGGTTGCCGGGTTAAAGGTCCCCCACTGCTCGTGATCCACCGCGAGAAACAAATGCTCAATCCGCCCGTAATAGGCCGCCGGAATGATCACTCGCAAGTCGTTTGAGGCTCGCTCGCTGCTGGCACAGGCTCTATAGCTTGCAACCGCCTCTTCTCGCGCTCTCATAAAGTACGGCTCCACGACAGCCCAGGCCCTGGTGTGCAAGGCCTCCGCGCTCTCCCTGTCCGGGTTCCCTGCTACTCCCTCATCCAACAGGTGGAGGTACGTATTCGCCTCCCGGTAGATCGGGAAAAGATATTCCACCCCGGCCAGCACCAGCGGCACTTGCTCATCTCTCAGCAGGGCATGCAGCCCTCGATCAACCTGCTGGAAGTAGCGCAGGATGTTCTGCTTCTCATCATCAGTGCCCACTCCCTGTCCATGAAAAATGATTGCTCGCCGTCTGCCTTTGCCGAGCGCTGCGCCTGATGAACTGCTGTGGTATTGTAACTCGTTTTCAGGTTCGTCGTACTTCAGCGCGTCGGCAAGACGGTGAGGGACACCTTCAGGTAATGCGACTTCGTTGACGTTGTAGTGTGTGCTCTCAAGCAGTCGTATCTCTTTTTGCGAGAGAGCCAGGATATAGAAACGCCCATCATTGGTCGCGAGCGGCAGCAGCGGCTTGAGATAGAAATGATTGGTGACGATCACCTGCTCTTTGAACGGGTAGGGCAGCCGATAGGCGCGGAGCAGCTCAGGAGAGCGGAACACGGCCAGTCCATCGCTGGGATGCAGCCAGAATTGCTCATCGTCTAAAAGCGCCTGGAGCGGCTCCAGGAGAGCTTGCACCTGGGTGGAACGAAGATCCTTCAGCAGCAGGCGATTCTCCACCGCTCGGAGTTGATGCCTGAGCCTCAAAGGGTCCTGCTGTGTGTCTCCGCCTGCCCGGTGTGTAGGCAGGAACAGTGAAATGCAGGGGCCTTGCTGTTGCTCCATCAAGACCCTCAATTCGCTTGCAGATAGTGTTTTCATGAGTCATCCCTCCTGTTTCGTATCTTCCTGATACACCTGTTATTACCTTTTATCCTCTCATCCCACCTCTGCCTCTCGTTCAACCGGCTCACTCGTAGCTGATGCAAGCTTAAGCTGTTCTTGTTGCGGTCGCACGATCAGGAGCGGAAGTTTCGTGCGGCCAAGGAGGTGCTCTGTAACGCTTCCAAGGGCCCAACGTTGTAGACCGCTACGCCCATGCGTTGCCAGAGCCAGGATATCGCAGCCGCCGAAGATGCAGGTACCCCCGTCGACTCTTCCTTGTTCTGCCACCTTGATGAGTGCATTTGCCACAGTGGTGTCTAGTGCTATCGACCAGGTGATCGCGAGGTTGAGATCTACTCCAAGGCTGGCGCGTAGGTCGTCGGCTCTCTTACACAGATACTCTATTGCTTCACTGCTCGTCTGGTCTCTCTGCTGCGGATCCATGCGCGCTCGACCGCTCAGTATGGCATCAACACTCGGTCGTTGCACGACCCGCGTGAGATGCAATGAGCCTGATGCCGGAGCCGCCAGTGCAGCGATCAGGTTGGCAGTGGGCAGGATCGCAGCCTCAGCTAGCTGGGAGCCATCGAGTGCAACAACTGCTGCAACGGTATGCAGAGGACGAGTCTTATCTGGATAAGCACTTGAGGGGACAGTTCCTCTATCGCGGAGGACGAGTACGGGCACAGGGCTGGAGCGCGCTACCTTCTGTGTCACACTTCCCAACGCCCAACGCTTGAAGCCAGTAGCTCCATGACTTGCGATGATAATGAGATCGCTCTGCTGCTCCTTTGCAGTATTGAGGATGGTCAAGGCTTCTGGACCGGAAAGCAATGCCACCTTCGTTTCAACTCCGGCCAGGCTGTGCGCTTGTGCGGCTTTTGACAGATAGGTAGTCGCATCGGCAATTGCTGCGTCGATCACCTCATGCTGCAACGCCGATTGTCCCAGGTAAGGCCCAAGCTCACGAGTGGCCATGAGCACATGCAGGAGCATGACAGAGCCACCAGAAGCCCGCGCGATGCGTGCCGCAATGGGAAGCGCTTGCTCTGCACGGGCTGATCCATCGAGAGGTACAAGGATGCGCCTGAACATGAACGTGCTCCTTTCTAGTCACGAGCACAAGCGTTACGACGCTATCTCATTTCGAACGTGAGAACATCTCTGCTTTCTCCCCCTCGAGTATAGATCGTGGTTATCACAATGCTATCACTACGGGAGGGCCACGCATCACGGCTAAGTCACAAGATATCTTTCAGACAGAGATACTTACTCTCTTCGGGCAAACAGATTTCCCACAGATGGTGCTGCGCATGGGCTATGGCCAGCAGATGCCACCAACCCCCACCAGGCAAGACTATACAAGTTGAGGTGACAGAAGTTGAGATACATGCCTGGCCAGGGCTGTTATAAAACCGCTCTCAAGCAACGATCGCTACCATGGCAGCAGCGCTTTGGAGAGCCACTGCACGCAGAACCTCTTCAACGGCTCCTCTTCTCCCTCTTGCATCGACAGGCACATGCTGATCATCCAACGCGTTGTCGTGATGAGCATCTCCATCACCAGTTCGGGATCATAGGGGCAGAGAGAACCCTCAGCGATCAGGTTGCTGATGATCTCGATGCCCCTTTCAATCTGCGGACCATGCGTCGCGCGTATCCCCCGGCGTCCCGTCCTCAAGCCGCTCTCCAGGTTGAAGACGATGATCTGATCGCGGTGTTCCTTCGCGAAGGCGAGGACGATCTCGATAAACTGCGCGATATCCTCTTCTCCTCTCAGATGCACCAGCACCGGCCCCAACTGGTCGAGCAGGATCTGCTGGTTCTCTTGCGCGATGGCATGCACCATCTCTTCCTTCGAGCCAAAGTAGAGGTAGAGGGTACTGATGACCACCCCGGCACGCTGAGCGATATCAGCCAGGCGCGTCTCGCTAAAGCCCTGTTCGGTGAAGACCTCCGTCGCAGCGCGCAAGATCGTTTCGCGCCGACGCGGATCTGCGGGTCGAGCCATCTAGGAAACCTCCTGCGTTATCTCTGCCACCATCGACCTTTCAGAAAGCCCATCCCCTGACCGCTGCTTTGCTGTGCGCCGGGTGGTGCAAACCCAGAAGAGCAGCAAGCCGTAGAGGGGCAGCAGGCCTATGTTCCAGGCCAGCCACGCTGGCATCGCCGGGAGCGCGACTGCGGTCAAGGAGATCTCTGCTTCGCCTCGCCCGGCAGGCCCGGTGATGACGAGATTGAGCGTCCACGGCCCACGCGTCACCAGCGTAATGCTGCCTGGCACGCCATAGGGCGTGCTTTGCTGAGCGTTGACATCGCCCTGTGAAAGCCCGCCAGGGACACCGGGACCCGGGCTGGCCGTCACCTGGTAGGTGAGCGGCCCCCGCGTGCCCGGCGCAACCGCGATAGCGAACGGGATGGCATCACCCGCGTTGATGGGGGTCATTGTACAACGCCAGCTTGAGGGGATAGGGCCCCGCCTCCGCACCGATGAAGCGCACCGGAGCGCCGTGGATGGTCGAGGCCAGCACGATTTGATAGAAGGCTACCCCGGTCACGACCAGGGCGGCGACCGCGAACAGACACAACACGAGTTGAATGGCTTTGCGCATGATCTTACCTCCGCAGTGCTTGCACGGTCTCACTCATCGTCAGGGCCAACCAATTTCCCAGCAGACTGCCAGGAACCGTCAGGAGGAGCGAGAGGACGAACCCCAGCACGAGAGACCCTCCCCTGCCACCTCCACCCCCTTGTACCGCCTGCTCGCGCAAACCGATCTGCTGCACCAGGGTGAACCCTGCCACCAGGAACATGCTGACCATCGAAGCGACGAGCACCCATGTGTTCAGACGCGTTCGCGCCCACTGGCCGCGTCGCCCCAACCAGACGACGCCATCGATGCTCAGCGCCAGCAGCAGCAGCACAGGCGTTTGTCCCAACAAAGGAATGATGGTCGAACCGATGCGGCTTGCGCGCGCCAGGTAAGTCTCATGCTCGGCCTGCACAAGGAGCGTCATCATCGGGGGAACGAACGCGCTCACCAGCAGAAAGACGAGGAGGAAGACGACCACCACCATGGTGGCTGCCCCCATCCAGGGCAACAGCCTTACCGCCAGCACACAGACGAATACTGCGGTCAGCGCCATCAGCAAAGGAAAGAGGTTCAGCGTAAGGGAGGCAAGATGCAGGTGATGTCCCGAGAGTGCCGGGGTCAGGAAGGTCATGTCCTGGCCTCCGGGCGCGATGTGAACATGCTTGTGCTGGATACCGAAGTGTACTCCAACACAGGAGGGCAAGCGTCAAAAGCCACTCCGCTGGCAGCCGTAGCGAAATTTGCCGCCCGCGGCAAGGCAACGCCAAAGAAAGACCTGGGTATGCTTGCCATGGCCTATGGCAGTGTGTACGTAGCTCGCGTAGCGATGGGCGCTAACGATCAGCAAACGCTGCGCGCTTTTCTGGAAGCCGAAGCATATGATGGCCCCTCCCTGATCATTGCCTACAGCAACTGCATCGCCCACGGTTACGACATGCGCAAGGGGTTGGAGCAGCAGAAGCTAGCGGTGCAATCGGGGTACTGGCCGTTGTATCGCTACAACCCTGAACGACGTTTTGAGGGCAAGAACCCGTTGATCATCGACTCCAAAGAGCCGGCGATCCCCCTCGAGCAGTATATCTATAACGAGACACGCTACAGCATGCTGCTGCAGAGCAACGAGGAGCGGGCTGAAAGCCTGTTGCGGTTGGCCAAACAAGATGTCCAGGAGCACTGGCAGAGATATCGTGAAATGGCTGAGAGCCAGGAGCCAGCCTCGCCGCCTGAGCACAAAAAATAGCGGCCAGATTGCAACCGTCGATGAACTTCCCTCCCAATGAGGGAGATAAGACAGGAGGAAGACTATGCCTGACCTGACGACAACCTATCTGGGCCTCCAACTGAGAAATCCACTGGTGGCTTCAGCCTCGCCTCTCTCGAAGAAGGTAGATACGGTACGGAGCCTGGAAGATGCGGGTGCTGCCGCTGTGGTAATGTACTCCTTATTTGAGGAGCAGATTACGCATGAGAGCCAGGAACTTGATGATTACCTGGAGCGCGGCACCCACTCATATGCCGAATCGCTGAGCTACTTCCCCGACCTGGGCTCCTACAACCTTGGATCAGAACCTTACCTGGAGCACTTGCACCGCGTCAAACGGGCAGTCGACATTCCGGTCATTGGCAGTCTGAACGGCATCTCATCGGGTGGATGGGTGCAGTACGCTCAAAGGATTGAACAGGCTGGTGCCGATGCTCTCGAACTGAATATCTATTACCTGCCAACGGACCCGAACCTGAGCGGGGCCGAACTGGAAGAGGAGTATGTGAAGCTGGTCAGGGATGTCCGGGCCACGGTGAAGATTCCGATCGCGCTCAAACTCAGTCCTTTCTTCACGTCTCTCCCGCACATCGCAAAACGCTTCGTAGAGGCAGGCGCCAATGGCCTGGTGCTCTTTAACCGCTTCTACCAGCCCGATTTTGACCTGGAAGAGCTGGAGGTCATTCCTAACCTGGAATTAAGTACCTCGCACGAACTACGTCTGCCTTTGCGCTGGATCGCACTTCTCTATGGCCGCATCGAAACTGATTTTGCGCTCACCAGTGGGGTGCACACCGCGCAGGACGTGCTCAAGGCGGTGATGGCAGGAGCCAGTGTCGCTATGACGACTTCTGCATTACTGGAATATGGTATCGGGCGGCTGACACACATCCTGACAGATCTACAGGCATGGATGGAGGAGCACGAGTACGAGTCGGTCACCTCTATGAAAGACAGCATGAGCCAGCGCGCAGTGGCCGAGCCTGCCGCCTTCGAGCGTGCCAATTATATGAAGGCGTTGAGCGCCTTCATATAATTGGCACTATGGAGTCCCCTGGCTTCAGATAAGGGGAGGAAATAGCGCTCCTACCGGTAGTTTGTTGATTCGGGAAACGCCGTTCTCTTGCCTTTCTGCTGAGGGTCGGTGCTGCTTATGTTCTTCGCATCTGAGAATGCATCGGTCGATTGTTCTTCATTGCGGAAATTCCCTAAGTCAACAAACTACCGATAGATTTATGAGCTGTCGCTAAAGCTGGGTGTAAATCGTTTGATTCAGTGGCGGCAAATTTTTACAAGTATCTGACGTAATGCGGCGCTGCCTTTCTCTTTCAGAAACCACGGAAAGACCATCGCAGGCCGATTCAAAGCTTTTCACGTTGGGAAGGCATACCGTGATGTACGTCAGATACTTCTCAAAAAAGTACCTCATCGAATGCCTCATGCCCACTTCGGGGGCTTATAGGCCGCTTGCTTGAGATATTGAGCAGGATGGTTCTCCTGGGAATGTTCTCTTTGTGCAGAGCAAGCAAGCAGTAAGCCCCCAATCTGGCCATCAGCCATTCTGTGGGCGAAACTTTGATAATTACGTGGGTGATTCAGCTTCTTTGACGTAGCGATACAGATTTCTGGGATCGAATGACTCTGGTCAGCAAACATCCGCCGGGCCAGTGCCACTTTTCCATTCGTCGCTGCCGCTTTCTGGGTCGTCCGCCGACGCGCCCTCTCGCCCTGGCCGCCGTTAACCCTGCATGTCATCCGTCCGATATCATGGCGCGTTTCTGGAAGTCAAGCGATGGCGCCTATAGAGCTTGAAAGCAGTCCCAGCCTTATCTAACCCAAAAAGAAGCTCTGTCAGATAATGTGGCGTATCATCTTATCTCATCTATTTGTTGCTCCAGAGACAAGAATACAATAGCCAAATTTGTCACCATAAAGTGGCGCGAGAATGAGAAATTAGTACAACTATCTGAGTGAGCAAGAGGTCTGAAAACACGGACTTATAGCTTGAGAACGACCCGCAGAATTATACCAATTCGTCCCGCAGAGTCCTGGGATTTACACCAGGTGAGAGATAGACTTGTTGCGCGATGGACTCGATGTCAGCCAGGATCGTATCGAGTTGATTCTGATCCCGAATAAAATTCAGCGTTCCCTTCCAGAAGGCTTGCTGAACAGCGGGAGGCATCAGATCACCGGCTCCAAAGCGGAAGGTGGTTGTGGCCGTCAGCATAGCTGCTGAAGCCCGGGCTACGGGGTTGGGGTAAACGAGGAGATCAACCGACTTATTCGCTGATGTGAAACCTCCGCGCATCACCCAGATCGTCTGTGCCTGAGCGGTGGCAAGATATCTGATCAATGCGCGCACCGCACTGGTGTCCCGCATAGCCACAACCAGATCGGCCCCGCCAGTGACTGCATCTTTGTATTGAGGGGCAATCATCGGAAAAGGAAAGAAGTTAAAGTCGACGGCTGGCTTTGCATCAGGAAAACGGCTCGTCAGAAAGCCAGCAGTGATGTCACCCAGGTAATACATATATGCCTGGGGAGGAGTCTCTAGTATTTTATAGCTCGCCTGTTGAAATCCTGTGGAAAGCAGAGATTGGGGAGCATCGGCGATGTAGTGGGTGCCACCTGCAATCTGCCCGAACCATTGGAAAGCGTTTCTCACACGTGTATCTGTCCATGGTGTTTTGTGGGCAACCCATGCATCATAGAGATCCGGGCCTGATTGCTTCAAGTAGATCTCAGCAATCCAATCGGTCGCAGGCCAGCCACTGGCAGCACCGCTTTCCACTCCTATCGACCACGGGTATTTTCCACTTCTGGCAATGCTCTCTGAGAGCGTGATAAGCTCTGACCAGGAGAGAGGAATCCGTGCGTTGATCGCTTTGAACTGCATCGGGTTGTACCAGATCATCCCTTTGTTGGTTACTCTATAGGGGAGAGCATAGAGCTTGCCGTCATGCGATCCAAGGTCGACCCAGGAAGCAGCATAATCTCTGCCGATCTGCTTCATATCAAGGAAGGTATCCAGCCGCGTCAACACGCCCTTCCTGGCAAGCTGCTGCATCTTCCCCGGATTGGGCAAGATCACTATATCAGGTGGGTTGTGAGCTTCCAGCCGCTTCGATACGACTGCATCCAGGTCGCGGGTAGAGTCAATACTGACAGTGATCCCAGTCTGGTCAGTGAATGGAGCCACCACAGCCCTAAACGATGCTTGCTCCTCCTCCTCGCCCTCCCACACATTGAGAACTTCTACCGAGGCTGGAGTCGGAATCCCCGGCTCGCTCCTTCCTTGACTGCAAGCCGTCAACAATGATGCTACAGGCCCCCCGGCAAGTCCTAGAGTTAGACCATGCTGGAGAAATCTTCGACGACTCAAACCTGGCCTGGTATCATCTTCTCGTAGTTGGTTCATCCATTGATGATCATCAAAAATACCCATACGTTCCTCTCTGTTAGCCCACAACGGAGTGACAGTACTCACTGTCTGGATGAGTCGAAGGACAATCGACGAACTAGTTGAGGATGCCTGTTTCTGTCTGGGAAAGGCACCCCCACACTCCCAGCGTCCAATGGTCTTGGGGTCGGCAATACCAATCTGCTCAGCTACGTATTCGCGTGACCAACCACGTCGTTGTCTCTCCCGTTTCAGCTGATCATTTGTAAGCATCCCGGTAACTTTTCTCACCGCAAGTTCCCTTTCAGCTCTTTTATGGAATTGTGATTCCCCTACCACTAATAAGACCAGAAAAGAGGATGAGATATGACAGTGAGTTAATACTCACCATTCGCGTAATGAGCTAGGCAAAAGCGGAATTTTCTGGCATACTGAGGAGCATGAAAGAAGAACTGTCAATCACAACTGAGCGCATCGATGACTTTGTGGTGCTCTTGAAGCTGATGCAACAGATGGACCTGCCCAGCATCTTGGATCGGCATCTGCCACGGCACTGGTTACAACAAGGATTGAGTTGGGGATGGACCGCCACCATTTGGCTGGCGCACATCGTCTCGCAAGGAGATCATCGCAAATTGACGGTGCGCGATTGGGTGCGTCAAGCGCACAGCACGCTCGAACAGGTCACAGGATTGGATATCCGCGAGACCGATTTTACCGATGATCGCCTGACGATTGTGCTGCGGCATCTGTCGGATGCGCCCGGCTGGCAGGCGATTGAACAGGAATTGGGACAGCATCTGGTGCGGGTGTACGCGTTGGAGGAGCAACCGATCCGCGTGGATGCCACCACGGTCTCAGGCTATCGTGACGGGGGCGAAGAGAGCCTGTGGCAGTTTGGACATAGTAAAGATGATCCGACGCTCCGACAGATCAAGGCCATGATGGCGACCTTAGATCCCCTCGGTCTCCCCCTCGCGTTGGAAGTGGTATCAGGGGAACACGCTGATGATCCCTTGTATATCCCGACGATTGACCGTGTGCTGGGATGCCTGGGGCGAACAGGCTTGCTGTTTGTGGGAGACAGCAAGATGAGTGCACTGGCGACCCGTGCGCATCTCGTGGCGCACGGGCAGTATTACGTAACGCCCCTGGCCTTGGTGGGTGAGACGGCCCAGCAAATGCCCGACTGGATCCAGGCAGGCGTGGCGCGAGGGGAGGCCTTGACGCAGGTGCTCTCCGAGGATGGGAAGCAGGTGCTGGCCCAGGGCTACGAAGTGAGTCGGACGTGTGTCTATGAAGGACTCGCCTGGCAGGAACGCGTGCTGGTGGTGCGCTCTGACGCCTATGCACAGACACAGCGCCGTCACTTGGAAGAGCGCCTGGAGCAAGCCCAGGAGGCGCTGCTGGCCTTGACCCCACCGGTGGGACGGGGCAAACGCCAGATCACCGAGGAGACGGCGTTGCAGAGCGCCGCCGAGGCCGTGCTCACAAAGCATCGGGTCGTGGGTCTGCTCACCTACACCTTTGCACGAGAAAGCGAGCAAGCCGTCAAGTTTGTCGGGCCTGGACGCGGTGGAGCCAACCGCCTACAGCAGGTGAGCGAGCGGGTGCGCTCTCAGATCACAGCGGTCCAGCGTGATGAAGCGGCGATTGCCCACCTCGTGTCGACGTTGGGTTGGCGTGCGTATGCCACTAACGCCCCCCAGGAGCGCTTGTCCTTGGCGGACGCCGTGCGGGAATATCGGCACGGGTACCACATCGAACACGGCTTCGGACGCCTCAAAGGCGCACCGCTCTCGATTGCCCCCATGTTTGTCAAACGGGACGATCAGGTGCGCGGGTTGACCCATCTGCTGAGCGTGGCCTTACGGGTACTGACCCTCATGGAGGGTGTGGTGCGTCGCTCCTTGAAACAACAGGGGGCAACCTTGGCTGGACTCTACAAGGACAACCCGCGCCGAGCCACGGCGACTCCGACCGCCGAGCGGCTCCTGCAAGCCTTTGTGCCGATGACCCTGACCCAGGTGCACTTGCCCGATCAGACGCTCCGACACGTCACACCGCTCACCCCTGTCCAAGAGCAGATCCTCCGTTTGTTGGGCTTGCCTACCGACCTCTATGCTGCTCTGGCTCGGGAAATTCCACAAACTGCTTTTCCATTACGCGAATGATGAGAAGATAAGTCAATGCAGAAATCAGGCATCAACACCTGACAGATGTAGGAACCCATGCAGCAGATCATCACCGCCAAACTGAAATTGCTGACGACTCCTGAGCAAGGCCAGCTACTCAGACAGACGCAACTGGCCTACCGGGATGCACTCAACTATGTGAGTCGCTATGCCTTCGAGCATGGGAAGCTGTCCAATCATGAGCGCTTGCAAAAAGGGACGTATGACGATATCCGCCTGCTGTACAAACTCCCCTCACAGATGGCTTGCAATGTCCCACGCCAGGTTGGGGCCACCTATAAGGGACTGTGGACCAAGCTCAAGAAGAATATCGAGCATCGCAAAGCAGGCTACACCAAGAAACATTACAAAGGGTTGGATAAGCCCCCTAAGTATCTCTCTCCAACGGTGACCTACAACTATGGCTATGACTACACCTTCAAGCCAGGACAGCAGGTGAGCGTGCTGACGCTGCAAGGACGCATCATCGTCTCTTATCAGGGCTATGAGCCGCATGTGGCCCTGATCCATCACGGGGCCACCATTGGAGGTGCCAAACTCTGGTATGACAAGGCGCACAAACAGTTTTACCTGCTGGTCTCCCTGGAACTAGAGATACCTGAGCCAACCCCGGAAATGCTACCTACGGTGGTAGGGGTAGATGTCGGGCAACGTTACCTGGCGACGACGGCCACGCTCAGCAACCAGAGCCGGTTTTATCCCGGCAAACGCGTCCGGGCGAAAGCTGACCACTACGCCCGGCTCCGTAAACGCTTGCAGAAAAAAGGCACTCGCTCCGCAAAGAGGCGTATGCTTACCTTGAGTGGGCGAGAGAGACGGTTGAAACTGCAAGCTAATCACCGCATCGCGAAATCTATTATCGTGTCTCATCCACATACCCTGATCGGTCTGGAGGACCTCACCGGCATCCGCGAACGCACGAAGAGGCGCAGGAAACGACGCAAGAAGCAGGGCAAAGGCACCGAACCAGTTTCCAAGAAAGCGCGTCGCGCTAATCGGCATGCCTCACAGTGGGCCTTTGCCGAGCTACACAACATGCTGAGCTACAAGGCTGCGCTAGCAGGCTCCCTTGCCATCAAGGTGGATGCGGATTAAACCAGCCAGAGCTGTCCCTACTGCGGCTACACGGACAAACGCAACCGCCCCGGGAAAGGACTGCTGTTCATCTGTCAGCATGAGCAGTGCCCCTACAGGCTTCGCGTGGGACACGCATATACCCTGCACGCTGACCTGGTGGGAGCACGCAATATCGCGCTGCGAACGTTTCTTACCCGGCAGGACTGGGTGAGAACGGGCGTCTTGTGTGCGCCCA
>Ga0209283_10000241_pt1 | contig 27164 bp, 22 predicted proteins | sample CZO8metaG_2_FD_188354 | JGI IMG/M metagenome (GOLD analysis project Ga0209283, IMG submission 188354) | Vadose zone soil microbial communities from the Eel River Critical Zone Observatory, Northern California, USA - CZOApr15con2H1.8 metaG... | ecosystem: Environmental > Terrestrial > Soil >...
CTCCCAGGTCGGCCGCAGGGGCCGCTGGTGGGGCCACGGCCGGCGCTCCAGCCGGCTTGTCGCCCATGGGCAAATCGAAATCGATGCTAAGGGCGGGCTCGGCAGCCCGGGCCGCCGCCGGCTGGGCCATCGCCGCGATCGTTTCGCCGGGCTTGCCCCCGCCGAGGCCGAGGTCGAAATCGAGCCCCGCCGGCGCAGAGTCCGCCGATGAAGGCGAGCCGGCGTCGAGATTGATGTCCGGCACTTGAGCCCCGCCTCCCGTCGCCGAGCCGGCGTCCAGATTGATGTCCGGCACTTGAGCCCCGCCTGCCGCCGTGCCGATGTCGAAATCGATATTGAGCGGCTCCAACGCCGGTTCGGTAACGGCAGGACCGCCAAAGGCCGGAACCTGCGCGGTATCCATAAAACTCTGCGTCGCGGAGTGCGGCTTCCCGCCGTAGAGCGGGTTCGTCGGATCGATCGACAGTCCCAGGCTGGCAGCCTTTTCCCACTCTGCGCCCCGTCCGCCGGTCGCGGAGTGAAGCTCGTTTGCGGCCGACTCGAATGCCCTCGCATCCTTGCGATTGGCGTAGATCTCGAGCAGCTTGACGCGGACGGCCTGGCGTCCGGAATCTTTCGCCAGAGCGTCCTTGAGAATCTCCTCGGCCTGGGCGTCACGGCCGTAGGCCATATAGACGTCGGCTTCCGCGATCGGATCGATCTCCTCGGTATCGAGTTTGCCGACTTGGCTGAAATCGCTCTGGAACGAACTCGAGCCGGTGTCGACGTTACGCCCCCCTTCGGTGCCCAGCACCGAGTTCGCATCCGAGGGCACGACGCTCATGATGCTGTTCTCGAATTGGGAGCTGCGCTTTCTGCGCCAGGCGTACGCCGCGTAACCCGCCAGCAAAATCACAGCGCCGCCCGCGCCGCCCAGCGCCAAGGGATTGTCGAGCAACTCGTTCACAAGGGGATTGTGGAGCAACTCGTCCGCAAAGGAATTGTTGAGCAACTCGTCCACAAAGCTCGCTTCTGTCGGCGGCGGGGGCGGGGGTGCTGCCTTGGCCACGGCCTTGGGGGCCGCCTTCGTGGACTCGGGAGCCTTTGCCGGCTCCGGCGCTTTCGCGGCCTGGGGTGCCTTCGCTGCTTCCGGTGCCTTCGCTGCCTCCGGTGCCTTCGCAGGCGGAGCAACCGCTTTGCTCACGTCGGCTTTAGGGAGGTCCGCCGGTTTCGGCGCGTCGGCCTTGGCAACTGGCGCTGCTTTGGCCGATGGCACCGGCTGCACGGCCTTCGCCGAAGATTCCGGTGGCGTGGATTTCGCCGCCTGGGCTTGCTGCTGCAGTTGCGTTCCTGTCTGGCTCTTGATCTGCGCCAGTTTCTGCAGATCCTGCACGTTCTTTTCCAGGAGCGCAATGCGCTCCTGGGCCTCCTTCAGCGCGTTCTCTTTCGCCGCCACATCGTCGGCCGCCGCGGTGCCCGCCGCCTTCGCGCCGCGCTTGGCGTCATCGGCGCGAGAGAGGCGTAGCTGATCTTTCGGCGGTTCCTTGGACGGCGCCGGTTTTTCTTCCTTCGGCGCGCTGATCTGGCCGGACACCTGACGGCCGCGTTCCGGAGCCGCAGGCGCCGACGCAACCGCGATCCCGAGGCTGCGACGGTAATCGTTGAAGTCGGCAACCTGGGCGGAGACGATGCGGCGCGAATCGGCCAGAGCCACCACTGAGGCCGCGTCCCTGTCCGGAATGCTGATGATCTTGCCGGCGCGCAAGCGGTTCATGTTGTCGGCGACGAACGCTTCCTGATTCGCACGGAACAGCGCCACGAGCATCTGTTGCAGCGCAACTCCTTCTATACGGTTTCGCATGGCGATCCTGGTGAGCGTGTCGCCGCGTTTGACTTCGTAGGTGCGCGAAACTCCCGGCTCCTCGACGAGCGCGACCGGCGACGGATTGGCAGACACCGGTTCCACCTGAACCGAGACGGGCCCGGCGGGTCGTGTTTCGGCCGGCAGCGCCTGAACCTGGGTCGGCGCGGATTCTGCAATTGCGGCCTGCGCCGGCGCTGGCGACCCAACGGCCGCAGCTTGCGCGGTTGCGGCCGGCTCTCGGGGAGCGTCCGACGCCGTCGCGGTCGGCCCCGCGGGCGTGGTCTGCGCCGAGATAATGGGACCTGGGGGAAAGGCAGCTTGGGGAGGCGTGAGCGGCATCGGCGGTGCGACCTGTGGCGGCTGCACGGACTGGATTGGCTCGGCCTTGCGCAAAGCAGCGTATTCCGGCGGATCGAGCAGGAACGTGTACTCGCGGACAAGCCGGCCGCTCGCCCAATTCAGCTCGACCAGAATATCGAGGAACGGCTCGTTGATCGGCTGTCCCGAGGTCAGCGCCATCACGTATTGGCCGCCGGACCGGCGTTCCACTGCAAATTTGACCGACAGCAGCGCCGGATTCAGTTCTATGTTGGCTTGGCGGAACGCGTCCCCCGGTGCCAGCCGCGCGGCAAGGGAATCCCCCTCACCGCGTTGAAGAGAAACGATCTCGATTTCCGCCTTGAGCGGCTGCCCCAGCGCTGAGAGAACCGACAATTTGCCCAGCCCCGCCGCCCAAGCGAGCGAAGGCAGAAGCAGACATGCGACCGCCGCTATCCGAATTTTTGAGGCGAACTCCCCCACTTGCCACCCTGAGCTGAAGTGGAAACAAATTAAAATACCATCATAGCCTTAGCCTTGCAAGCTCAACTTTCGTCTCACAAATTGCCTCAAGTCTCTATTTTTTAAAGAAGTTCTCCTGTTTCCCCCCTTGGAAACCGGGAAATCGAGGCCGCGGCTCCTGAGGGAGCCCGATGGCCCGCCGACAGAGATTACTCTTCGAGGAGAATGCGCAGCATTCTGCGCAGAGGTTCAGCTGCGCCCCAGAGCAGCTGGTCCCCAACGGTGAAGGCGGCGAGATAAGAGCCGCCATTTTCCAGGGAAAGCTTGCGCAGGCGTCCGATCGGTACCTGAATGGTGCCGCTCACCGCGGCCGGAGTCAGATCGCGCAGCGTCGCCTCGCGCTCGTTCGGAACGACTCTCACCCAATCGTTCGCCTCGGCGAGCATCTGCTCGATCTCATCGAGCGGCAGATCGCGCCTGAGCTTCACGGTGAGCGCCTGGCTGTGGCAACGCATTGCGCCTACGCGCACGCAAATCCCGTCGATGGGGACCGGGTTGCGGCTCCTGCCCAGAATCTTGTTGGCCTCCGCTTGCCCTTTCCACTCCTCGCGGCTCTGGCCGTTGCCGAGATCCTTGTCGATCCACGGAAGAAGACTGCCGGCAAGCGGAAATCCGAACTGGGCGCTTGGAAAGGCGTCCTCGCGCAACGCCGAAGTCACGGCCCTGTCGACCTCGAGGATCGCGGAGGCGGGATCCTCCAGAAGCGATCTTGCGGCCTCGTGCGCGAATCCCATCTGCTTCACCAGCTCGCGCACGTGCTCGGCGCCCGCGCCCGAGGCGGCCTGATAGGTCATCGAAGTCGTCCACTGGACCATGTCCGCCTTGAACAGCCCGTGCATGCCCATGAGCATCAGGCTCACGGTGCAGTTACCGCCGATGTAATTGCGCACGCCCCGGGCGAGCGCATCCTTGATCACGTCCATGTTGACCGGATCGAGAATGATGACCGCATCGTCCTGCATGCGAAGCGCGGACGCCGCGTCGATCCAGTACCCTTTCCATCCCGAGGAGCGCAGCTTCGGGAACACCTCGTTCGTGTAATCGCCGCCCTGGCAGGAGATCACGATATCCATCGACGCGAGCTCTTTCACGCTCTTCGCATCCTTGAGCGGCGCGGTCTCCTTGCCGACGAACGGGCCCAGCTCGCCCACCCGCGAGGTCGAGAAAAACACCGGTTCGATCAACGCTAGATCGCGTTCGGCGTGCATGCGCTGCATCAACACCGATCCGACCATCCCGCGCCAACCGACAAGCCCGACTCGCTTCATCGCAGTCCCTGAAAATCCTGTCCGACTATGCTAACGCATTGAGACTGAAAAAGGTTCCACCGCATCAAAAAAGCGCGGCGACCACGGCGTCGCCCATTTCCCGGGTTCCCACTTTGTGGGTTCCTCGCTGGAATATATCGGCGGTGCGGTATCCCTCGGCGAGGACTTTCTTTACTGCAGCCTCCACGCGGGCGGCGGCGCGGTCCTGATCGAGGCTGTAGCGCAGCATCATCGCGGCCGACAGGATAGCCGCCAGCGGATTGGCGAGGTTCTTTCCTGCGATGTCCGGCGCGGACCCGTGAATCGGCTCGTACAGTCCCTTCCCATTTTCGTCGAGCGAAGCCGAAGGCAGCATGCCGATGGAGCCGGTCAGCATCGAGGCTTCGTCGGAGAGGATGTCGCCGAACATGTTGCCCGTGACGATGACGTCGAACTGCCTGGGGTGCTTGAGGAGCTGCATCGCGGCGTTGTCGACGTACATGTGCGTGAGCTCCACCGCGACGTATTCCCTGCCCACTTCGCTCACCACCTCGCGCCAGAGCTGCGAGGTCTCGAGCACGTTCGCCTTGTCCACCGAGCACAGCTTCCTGCTGCGCTTGAGCGCCGCGCGGAATCCGGCATGGGCGATACGGCGGATTTCCGACTCCGAGTACCGCATGGTGTCGAAGCCCTCGCGTCCGCCGCCTTCGAGCTCCCGGATGCCCCGCGGCTCGCCGAAGTAGATGTCGCCGGTGAGCTCGCGCACGATCAGGATATCGAGTCCGGTCACCACTTCCGGCCTGAGCGTAGACGCGTCGGCGAGCTCGGGGAAAACGGCCGCCGGGCGCAGGTTGGCAAACAGATTCAGTTCCTTGCGCAGCCGCAGGATCGCCTGCTCCGGGCGCTTTGCGCGCGGCGCCACGTCGTAGCGAGGACCGCCGACTGCGCCGAACAGGATGGCATCGGCTGTTCTCGCGAGCTCCAGCGTCGGCGAGGGCAAGGGATCGCCCGCGGCATCATACGCCGCGCCGCCGACGGGAGCTTGCTCGATCTCGAGCGTCAGGCCTTCGCGCTCGAGGGCCGTCAGCACCTTGACCGCCTCGGCGATGACTTCGGGGCCGACGCCGTCTCCGGCCAGAACGGCAATTTTCATGCTGGAATGATCCAGCAGACTGTTGAAAAACGCTCCCCGCATGAAAATTCAGTTTTCGCCGAAATAATTTTCATAGGGGGAGCGTTTTTCTACGACCTCGGACTTGGGGGATATAAAAGGGGGTGTGCCCCCTTTTTCAACACCTGCTAGCCGAACAGCCAGGGCTGTTCCGCGCGGCGCCGTTCCTCGAAGGCGCGGATCTTGTCCGCGTGGCGCAGGGTAATTCCGATGTCGTCAAGCCCGTTTACGAGGCAGTGCTTGCGGAAGGGATCGATCTCGAAGCGCATCAGCCTGCTCCCGTCCGTGGTCGTCACCGACTGCTTTTCCAGATCGATGACGAGCCTGAAGCCCGGAAACGCGGCGACTTCATGAAACAGCCAGTCCACTTCGATTTCGTTCAGGACGACCGGCAACAAACCGTTCTTGCAGCAGTTGTTGAAAAATATGTCGGCGTAGGAAGGCGCGATCAGGGCGCGAAACCCGTACTCGGCGAGCGCCCAGGGTGCGTGCTCGCGCGAGCTGCCGCAGCCGAAGTTCTTGCGCGCAAGCAGTATGCTCGCGCCCTTGTAGCGCGGCTGGTTGAGCACGAAATCGGGATTGAGCGCGCGGCCCGCGTTCGGCTTGTCCGGCCGGCCCTCGTCGAGATAGCGCCAGGCGTCGAACAGGTTCGGCCCGAATCCCGAGCGCTGGATCGATTTCAGGAATTGCTTCGGGATGATCTGGTCGGTGTCGACGTTGGCCCGGTCAAGCGGCGCGACAAGCCCGTTCAGTGCGGTGAATTTCTCCATCAGCGCTTCTTCTGCTCTGCCATCGAGCGGCCTCCTCACCGTTTCCACTGTCGAACGTCGACGAAACGCCCCGCGATCGCCGCCGCGGCGGCCATCTCGGGGCTCACCAGATGCGTCCTGCCGCCGGTGCCCTGCCGTCCTTCGAAATTGCGGTTCGAGGTCGAGGCGCAGCGCTCGCCCGGCTCCAGGCGATCGGCGTTCATGCCCAGGCACATCGAGCATCCCGCTTCGCGCCACTCGAAGCCCGCGTCCTTGAAGACGCGGTCGAGGCCCTCGGTTTCCGCCTGAGCCTTCACCAGTCCGGAGCCCGGCACGACCAGGGCGAGCTTGACGTTCGGAGCGATGCGCCGTCCGCGCACGATCGCCGCGGCGGCCCGCAGGTCCTCGATGCGCGAATTGGTGCACGACCCTATGAATACTTTGTCGATGCGAATGTCGGTCATCGGCGTATTCGGCTTCAAGCCCATGTACTGCAGCGCCCTCTCCATGCCCTCGCGGCGCCCGGCATCCTTCTCCCTCTCGGGGTCGGGAACGCGCTCGTCGACGGTCACCACCATCTCGGGGGAGGTGCCCCACGTCACCTGCGGCTTGATCGATCGTGCATCGATCGTCACCTCGCCGTCGAACTTCGCGCCCGGATCGCTCTTCAGCGTGCGCCAATGCGCCGCTGCGCGGTGCCACAGCTCGCCCCGCGGCGCAAAGGGCCTGCCTTTCAGGTAGCCAATCGTCACGTCGTCCACCGCTATCATGCCGGCGCGCGCTCCAGCCTCGATCGACATGTTGCACAGGGTCATGCGGCCTTCCATCGTAAGGGAGCGAACCGTGCTGCCGGCGTATTCGATCGTGCAACCGGTGCCCCCCGCGACTCCGATCCTGCCGATCACGGCAAGCGCCACGTCCTTCGCCGTGATCCCGCGCGCGAGCGGCCCCTCGATACGCACGAGCATGTTCTTCATCTTCTTCGCGAGCAGGCACTGCGTCGCAAGCACGTGTTCGACTTCCGAAGTGCCGATTCCGAAAGCGAGGCAGCCGAACGCGCCGTGAGTGCTGGTATGCGAGTCGCCGCACACCACCGTCATGCCGGGCAGCGTCGCGCCCTGCTCCGGGCCGATCACGTGCACGATGCCCTGGCGGGCGTCGTTCATCTTGAACTCGACGATTCCGTATTCCTCGCAGTTCGCATCGAGCGTCTCGACCTGCAGGCGTGACACGGGATCCGAGATCCCGCCGGAACGGTCGGTGGTCGGAACATTGTGATCCGCCACCGCGAGGTTGGCCGATACGCGCCAGGGCTTGCGCCGCGCGAGCTTGAGGCTCTCGAACGCCTGGGGACTGGTGACTTCGTGCACGAGGTGGCGATCGATGTAGAGCAGCGTGGTGCCGTCTTCCTCGACGTGCACCGCGTGGGACTCCCAGAGCTTGTCGTAAAGCGTTTTCGGCGTCATTTCTGCAGGCCGCACAAAGATCAAAATTATACCGGATCGCCCTCGCGTCTCGAAGGGCGACTACACTGCGGATTCGCCGCGAACCGGGTGGCGTCCGGGTCTCACCGCGGAAAGAACCGCGGCTTGCGTCGGAAATTTCCCGTTCGCCATTAGCTATAATTAACCATCGAATGTCTCAAGTCGGGGACGGCGCCGCAGCCACAGGCTGCAGGAGTCCGGCAAAACGGCCATGAGCACGGAAACTCACCACGGCAGATCGTCCCGCGGATCCCGCGTCCTCAGGACCAGGGTCACCGGACGTCGATCGGAGTCGCTCCGTGCCGCGAGCGGCGCCGACGCACTGATCCCGGTACGAGTGCTCATCCTCGCCGAGGCTGACCGCCGCTCCGAGCGGATCGTGCAATGGCTGCGCAAGGGAGGCTTTTCCCCGCTCGCAGCGCGCGTCGAGAACGAGCGCCAGTTCCTGGAGCAGTTGCTCGCTCCTCCGAATGTAGTTTTGATGGATCACGCGCTGACGGGCTTCAACGCCTCGCGGGTTCTCGAGCTGTTGCACGAACGGGAGCTGGACATTCCGCTGCTGGTCGTCGCCGCCGCAAAGGACAATGGGGACGCTGCGCAAATCCTGCAGGCCGGCGCCGAAGACTTCATCGTCGGGGAACGGATCGCGGGGCTCGGGGACTCCGTGCGCAATGCGCTTCGCCGGCGGGAGCTGCGCCGGCACGGCGACCGGCGCACCGAGCTTGCGTTGCGCGCGAGCGAGGAACGTTTTCGCGCGACCTTCAACCAGGCGGCCGTAGGTCTCGCGCACGTCAGCGTCGAAGGGCGTTACATGCTCGTCAACAAAAGACTCTGCGACATCCTCGGGTACTCCGCGGAAGAGCTGCTGCAAAAGACTCTGTGGGAGGTGACCCATCCCGAGGACCGCGAGGCGACGACGGTACAGAGGAAACGCCTGTTCGCCGGTGAAATCGACACGTTTTCGGTGGAAAAGCGTTACCTGCACAAGGACGGCAGGACGGTCTGGGCCAATCTGGTGGTGTCGCAAGTCCGCAACGCAGCCGGAAAGCCCGAGTACGACGTCGCCGCCTACGAGGACATCACCCAGCGGAAACTGGTCGAGGAAGCGCTGAAGGAGAGCGAGTCGCGCCACCGTGCGGTCATCGAGAACGCGGCCGAGGGCATGATCATCCACGACGCGTCGGGGTGCATCGTGAGCACCAATTCGAGTGCCGAGCGCATACTCGGCAGGCGCAAGGACCAACTCGTCGGCAAATCGCCCGCCACCCTCGAGCTCGACGTCGTGCGGGAGGACGGCACCCCCTGGCCAGTCGAGCTGCGGTCAGTCACCGTGACGCTCAAGACCGGGGAGCCGCAGTCGAACGTGGTGCTGGGCCACCGCAGGCCCGACGGGTCGGTGATGTGGCTTTCGATGAACGTCAGGGCGCTGGGCGGCTCGGACGGCCAGCCGCCAAGCGGCGCCGTGGTCTCGTTCACCGACATCACCGAGCGGCGCAGCTTCGAGGAAAGGCTCACCTATCTTGCGCAGAACGATGCGCTCACGGGGCTTCCCAACCGCACCCTGCTGCTCGACCGTCTTGGCCAGGCGATCACGCGGGCGGCGCGGAGGGGGACGCTCGTGGGCCTCATGCTGGTCGACCTCGACCGGTTCAAGGAGATCAACGATTCCCTGGGCCACTCGGCGGGCGACGCGGTGCTGAAGGAGGTTGCCGGCCGAATTCGCCGCGCCTTGCGCGACAGCGACACCGTCGCCCGGCTCGGAGGGGACGAGTTTTGCGTGGTCCTGGAGGATTGCGAGAGCCGCGAAAAAGTCGCGGTCGCGGCCGCCAAGCTCAGGCACGTCCTGGACGAGCCGATCTCGGCCGAGAGCGGCGAGATGTTCACCGGTGCGTCGATCGGTCTGGCGGTGTATCCAGACGACGGCGACTCCATCGAAGACCTGATCAAGCACGCCGATATCGCCATGTACGACGCCAAGCGCGAGGGCGGCAACGCGTATCGTTTCTACAGCAGGGAATTGCACTCGAAGCCCGCCGACCAGATCGGCTTGGGAACGGCGCTACGGCGCGCCGTCGATCGCAACGAACTCGTGGTTCACTACCAACCTCAGATCGGCATAGAAAACGGGCGCCCGGTCGGCGTGGAAGCGCTGCTGCACTGGAAGCATCCGGAGCTCGGCATGCTGCCGCCCAAGCAGTTCATCCACATTGCCGAGGACACCGGTCTGATCGTTCCCATCGGGGAATGGGTGCTGAAGACCGCCTGCGCCGAGGCCAAAGCCTGGCAGCAGGCCGGGCTGCCCGAGTTGAGCGTGGCCGTCAACCTCTCGGCGCGGCAATTTCGGGACACCCAGCTCGCCGGCAAGGTGGCCGCGACTCTCGCCGCCACCGGGCTCTCCCCCCGGTTTCTAGAGCTGGAGATCACCGAGAGCGTGATCATGAGCGAGACCGGTCACACCATCAACGTCCTGACCCGGCTCGCCCACCTCGGAGTGCGCGTATCGATCGACGACTTCGGCACCGGCTATTCCAGCCTTGCCTACCTCAAGCGCTTCCCGGTGCACAAGGTCAAGATCGACCGCACCTTCGTCCGAGACATTCACAGCGACCGGGACGACGCCGCCATCGTGCAGGCGATCATCACGCTGGCCAAGACGCTGAACCTCGGCGTTGTTGCCGAGGGCGTCGAAACCAGCGAGCAGCTCGCCTTTCTCGCCAATCTGGGATGCGACCAGTACCAGGGTTTTTATTTCAGCAGCGCGCTACCCCCCAAAGAGCTGATCGAGCTGCTGCGCTCGAAGTTCTGGTACTTCGGCTGATCAGCGCTTGCGCGCAGCTTCGTACAGGGGCATGACCCGCTCCGAGTAGTTCTGAAGGTCGCGAGTCCTCCTTTCGTCCGAAGGGTGCGTCGAGAGCCACTCCGGCGGCTTGCCGCCGCCCAGTTTTCCCATCTTCTGCCACAGCGAGACCGAGGCGTGCGGATCGAAGCCGGCGCGCGCCGCGAGCTCCACGCCCATGCGGTCGGCTTCGGTTTCGTCGGTGCGCGAGTGCGGCAGGTTGAACATCACATTGAGCACCGCGGGACCCAGGTCTTGCACGAGTCCGCCATAGCCTGTCGCGGCGCCCACGAGGTTGATGAGCAGGCCTTGGGCCGCTTGGTGCGAAGCCTGCTCGCGGCTGTGCTCGCGCAGCGCATGAGAAATCTCGTGCCCCATGACGGCGGCGAGCTCGTCATCGGTCGGATTGAGCTTGGCAAGGAGCCCGGTGTAGACGGCGATTTTGCCCCCCGGCATGCACCAGGCGTTGACTTCGTCGGAGCTGATCACGTTTACTTCCCAGGCCCAGCCCGGTGCATCCGCGCGGAATGCGCTGGTGTTCGGGATCAAGCGTTTGGCGATGCGGCGCACTCGCTCGACTTGCGCGGGGTCCCGGTTAAGCTGCCCCTTCTTGTTCATTGCCTGCAGCACCTTCTGATATTCGTCAGCGGCGGCCTTATTGAAGGCGTCCGCGGGAACCAGCGGCGACATCGTCTGCTTCCGGTCGATGCCGACCAGGCCGCGTTCGGTTGTTTCCACCGTCTGGCACCCGACAAGGCTCGTCAGCACCAGGGCCGCGATCCAAACAACGTATCTCATATGAAGGCCTCCAACAAATTACGATAAGTGCGGCCGCAGCAGCAGCCATCGGGTCCAGCAGCATTTTTCCCCACCCCGATCGCGCATTCAAGCCCGGACCCGTGTGCCGCGCCCCGTATAATGCCGGCTTTCCTGCCGGCCGAAACGCAGCCGAATATCACGTGAATCGGGTCCCTCGCAGCGTTTTCTTCTTTCTGTTCACGGTCTCCGGGTTTTCGGGACTCATCTACGAGTCGATCTGGAGCCACTATCTCAAGCTCTTTCTCGGCCACGCGGCGTATGCGCAAACGCTGGTGCTCGCGCTTTTCATGGGCGGAATGGCGATCGGCTCTTGGCTGTGCAGCCGCCGGTCGGCTCTCTGGAAGAATCTCCTGCGTGGCTACGCGATCACCGAGGGTTTGACCGGCCTCGCGGCGCTCGTGTTCCACCAGGTTTTCGTGACCGCAACCGAAGCGTCCTATGCGAGCATTCTCCCGTCACTTGGCAGCGACCTCTCGGCGATCCTGTTCAAATGGACGCTCGCCGGACTGATGATCCTGCCGCAGTCGGTGCTGCTTGGAATGACCTTCCCGCTCATGAGCGCGGCGCTGATCCGGCGCTATCCGGCGGCACCTGGCGAATCGCTCGCGATGCTCTATTTCACCAACAGCCTCGGCGCCGCGGTCGGCGTGCTCGCGAGCGGTTTTTTCATGATCGAAGCGCTGGGGCTGCCCGGCACCGTGCGGGCCGCAGGCATCCTGAATCTTGGCCTCGCTGCCCTCGTGTGGCTGCTCGCCCGCGGCGACGAGCCTCGAGTCGCGGGACGAAGCGAAGCCGGCGCCGCCGCCTCGCCTGCTCCTTACGGACTCTTCCTTGTGGTGGCCCTGCTCACCGGCGCAGCCTCGTTCATCTACGAGATCGGCTGGATCAGGATGCTCTCGCTCGTGCTCGGGAGCTCGACGCATTCGTTCGAGCTGATGCTCTCGGCTTTCATCCTGGGCCTCGCCTGCGGTGGCTACTGGGTGCGCCGCCGCATCGATTCGATTGCAGATCCGATGCGCTTCCTCGGGATCGTTCAGGTCGCGATGGGTCTGCTCGCCCTGGCGACGCTGCCGCTCTATGGTCAGATGTTCGAGCTGATGCGCGCGGTGATGAACGGCCTCGCCAAGACCGATACGGGTTATACGCTGTTTCTCCTCTCCAACCACGGCATCGCGCTCGCCGTCATGTTCCCGGCGACATTTTGCGCCGGCATGACATTGCCCCTCATCACTTTTGCGCTTCTCGGCCACGGCGAAAAGGCGATCGGCGCAGTCTACTCGGCGAACACGCTCGGTTCGATCCTGGGGGTGTTCGCGGCCGCGCACATCGGCATGCCGCTGCTCGGGCTGAAAGGCCTGATTTCGGCGGGGGCCGCTCTGGACGTCGCGCTCGGGCTCGTTCTCCTGTGGCGCCTTGCGCATGCGCCGCGGCTGAGGGCGAGCGCCGCTGTGCTGGCGCTCGCCTGTTTTGGCGCCGTACTCGCCGGCGTGCATCTTGACAGCTACAAGATGGCCTCCGGGGTATTTCGGCGCGGCGATCTGTACTCGGAGCGGGACGCGACCATGCTCTTCCATCGCGACGGCAAGACCGCCACCGTCAGCCTCATGGATTTCGGCACCGACCGCAGCCTGCGCACCAACGGCAAGTCCGACGGCGCGATCAACATGGACCCGAACGGCGCGCGCATCTCCGACGAAATCACGATGACGCTCACCGCGGCGATTCCGCTCGCCTACCGGCCTGACGCGAAGAGCGCGGCGGTCATCGGCATCGGCACCGGGCTCACGACTCACACGCTCCTCGGCTCCGGCACGATCGGCTCGGTCGACACCATCGAGATCGAGCCGGCGATGGCCGAGGCGTCGCTGCGCTTTGCTCCGCGCAACTCCGGCGCCTTCGCCGATCCGCGCAGCCACATCGTCTTCGACGACGCGAAGACCTTTTTTTCCACTTACGACCGCAAGTACGACATCATCATTTCGGAGCCGTCCAATCCCTGGGTGAGCGGCGTCTCGAGCCTGTTCACCGGCGAGTTCTATCGGCTCGCGCGCCGCTACCTCAATCCGGGCGGAGTGCTCGTGCAATGGTTCCAGTTGTACGAGATCGACGCGAGCCTCGTCGCCTCGGTGCTGCGCGCGCTCGGCGAGACCTTTCCCGACTACGCCATCTACGCCGCCACCAACAACGACCTGCTGATCGTGGCCGGCGACGCGCAGACGCTCCAGCGCGCGCTTGCCGATATCAACGCGATGCCCGGCGTTGCCCGTGAGCTCCGCCGCGTGCACGTGAATTCAGTCTCGGAAATCGAGATCCGACGGCTGGGGGGAAAGCAATCGCTTGCCCCGATGTTCCTGAGCTACGGAGTTCCGGCAAATTCCGACTTCCATCCCTACCTCGACCTGCACGCCGCAAAATACCGCTTCCTGAACGAGTCGGCGCAAGAGCTGACCAGTCTGCTCGGCTACAGCGTTCCGATCGTTGCTCTCCTCGAAAGGCGCGTCAAAAACCCGCCGGTCGAATCAAAGGTGGACGGCGACGAATACCTCGAGGCCCTCGAGCTCACGCGCCGCGCGCACTATGCAAGGGACTTTCTCCTGCTCCAGACGCCGCCCCAGCCCGTGGCCATCCCGCGCCAGTTTCAGAAGGACCTCGAGCTGACGCGCGCGAGGTTGATCGAGTGCCGCGATCCGGGACGCTCCGACATCTGGTTCCATTCGCTCTACCAGTTGGCGCGCACGCTGAACCCGATGCTTTCCGCCCAGGAAGCAGGAGCGGTCTGGGACCGGATCGAGCACGGCGCCTGCAGTTCGCTCGTGGCGCCGGACGAGCAGCAGTGGATCGATCTGATGAAGGCGGTGGGAAACCGAGCGGCGCCGGAAATGGCGCGGCTCGCCGAGGCGCTGCTCGCAAGACCGAGCGACCTTCCGACCGGCCACCGCAAGTACCTGATGGCAGCCGGCATGGCCGGCTATCTCGCGCAGGGCAAGCGCGCCGAGGCGAGCGCGCTGTGGAACCGCTACCCGAAGGACGCCGACGGCACCGACGACATCGGCTTGCGGCTGCTCCACGCGCACACTTTCCCGCCGCAGTAGAGGCGGGACTGCTACTTGGCTCTGCCGGGGATCGGCCTGATCGGAGGCTTGACGTCGCCGCATTGCGCGCGGTGGCGCAGCGCGTGGTCCATCAGCACGCAGGCGAGCATCGCCTCGGCGATCGGCGTAGCGCGGATGCCCACGCAGGGGTCGTGGCGTCCGGTGGTCTGTACCGTCGTCGGCTCGCCTTTGCGGTCGATCGAGCGGCGCGGGACGCGGATGCTGGAGGTAGGCTTGAGCGCGATGCTCACCAGGATGTCCTGCCCGGTCGAAATTCCGCCGAGCACGCCGCCCGCGTTGTTCGAGAGAAAGCCCTGCGGCGTCAGCTCATCGCCGTGCTCCGAGCCCTTTTGGTCCACCGCGGCGAAGCCCGCGCCGATTTCCACGCCTTTCACCGCGTTGATGCCCATCATCGCGGCGGCGATGTCCGAGTCGAGCCTGCCGTAGACCGGCTCGCCCCAGCCGACCGGTACTGCGCTTGCCACCACGTTCACGCGTGCCCCGCAGGAATCGCCTGACGCACGCAGCTCGTCCATGAACGTTTCCAGCTTCGGCACTGCCGCCGGATCCGGCGAGAAAAAGGGGTTCTCGTCCACGCTCTCCCAGGACTTGAACGCAATCTTGAGCGGCCCGAGCTGGGCGAGGTAGCCGCGCACTTCGACGCCGTAGCGCTCGCGCAGCCATTTCTTGGCGATCGCCCCGGCGGCGACGCGGATGGTGGTTTCACGCGCCGAAGCCCGGCCCCCGCCGCGGTAATCGCGCAGGCCGTATTTCTGCCAATACGTGTAATCGGCGTGGCCGGGCCGGAAGGTGTCGGCGAGCGCGCTGTAATCCTTGCTGCGCTGGTCTTCGTTCCTGATGAGAAAACCGATCGCGGTGCCGGTCGTTCTGCCCTCGAAAACGCCGGAAAGAATTTCGATGCGGTCGGACTCCTGGCGCTGCGTCACGTGGCGCGAACTTCCCGGTTTCCTCCGGTCGAGCTCCTTCTGGATGTGGCTTTCCGCGAGCTCGAGGCCCGGCGGGCAGCCGTCCACGACGCCCCCGTAAGCGGGGCCGTGGCTCTCGCCGAAAGAGGTCACGCAATAGAGCAGACCGAAAGTGTTGCCGGACATTGAATTTCTCGCAATAAGTGCGTTTGGAGTTTAGCATAGGGGGCACCGCGAACCCCTTGATAGTCATGGCCGAAAACGACCCCGAAAAGCTGAAAGGCCCCGGTGGCCTGACGTTGCGCCAGATCCACGAGCAGGTGCAGAAATCGGTCACGCGCGATCGCGAGTCGCAGAAGATGAAAAACCGGCTCGCGCAAAAGCCGAGCCGCTGGCAGCGCTTCGTGCGTTACGTTTGGGACAAGAAGCGCGGTTAGTCCACTCTGCGCCCAACTAGGCTCTTTTCAGACCGGAGGGTGTTAAAATTGCCGCGTACTCCTACTCGGGCGAACCCAAACATGCCTGGCCTCGAAATCCCAAAGACTCTGGCAAAGCGCATTGAAGCGCGCGCCGCCCGTACCGGCGAAAACCCGGCCGACATCCTGCGGACCGCGCTCGAAAAGGAGCTTGGCTTCGAGCGCTGGTTGGGGCGCGAGCTGGATCAAGCGGAAGCCGAGGCCGACCGCGGCGAACTGATTTCGAGCGGAGAAGTAATGGCCGAAGCCCGTGCGTTGATCCGCCGCCATGCGCGCCAAAAAGCGGCTTGACTGGACGCAGACCGCACGGCGCGAATATCTCGATCAACTCGCCTGGATCGCGGAGCGAAACCCGGTCGCGGCGCATGGAGTACAACGCCGCATTGAACACTCCCTCGATCTGATCCAAACCGACCCCGCCCTCGGTACGCCGGACAAGAAGAAGCGGAGGCGCCATCCCGTACCGCACACTCCGTTTACTATTTATTACCGCATCAAACGATCCAGCATTCAGATTCTCCGCGTCTTGCACCAGCGCCAAGACCGCTGAATACGTGCCGCGCAGTAGGCGCGGTTGATCATTCTTGTGACCGCCACTCTGGCGCCGTCGCGAGCTCACGCACCACGCCCTCGAGTCCCTTCACCACGCGCGCAAGCCTTTCGTAGTCGAGCTTGTCGGGAGTGTCGTGCAGCGTGTGATAGTGCGGATAGCGGTAAGGCGCGGTGTCGGTCACCATCACCGCGGGCCAGCCGAATTTCCAGTAGGCCCATTGGTCGGACCAGCTCACTCCCGCGATCGATTCCAGTCCGACGGCGCCCTCCGACGGAAACGCCGCGTAACGCCTGAACGAGCCGATGACCCGGCGCACGAGATTCCGCGAGCGCGGGTTGGCGACGAAGCCGACGAAGTCGCCCGTTGACGGGTAGAGCAGGTTGAAGGGGAACGGATAGCGCTGGCTGCCCGATGCGTCGCTGTACCAGCCGATGGTCTCAAGGGAGAGCATCGCGACGACCTCTCTACCCACTCGGCGCAGCATGCTTGCGTGCACTAAGCTGCCCATCTGCTCCGTGCCGAACCAGGGCAATTCCTCGTTGACGTAGAAGACAAACCGGAGCTCGAGTCCTTCGCCCGGCCTGACCGATTTGAAGGCGCGCGCAAGCTCGAGCAGCGCCGCCACGCCCGAGCCGTTGTCATTCGCGCCAACGGCGCCCTGCGCCGAATCGTAATGCGCCCCGATGACGACCAGGCGCGGCTTGCCGGTACCCGGACCGGTGCGCGACACCTCGAGATTGCGAACTCTCACGCCGTCCGCTTCGAACTCCTGGCGTGCGACCGCGTAGCCGAATCCGGCGAGCGTCCCTTCGATATAGCGCGCCGATCGCTCGAGCGCTTCGGGACGTCTGACGTTGTGCTCCTCGCTCGCGACGGCGACGACGTGCGCCTTCAGGTTCGTGAGAAGCGACTGATCCCCGATACCGAGCGGCTGGAGCGGACCGCGATGGTGCTTACCAGGCATCGCCGTCATGTACCAGACGGCGAACGCGAGAAGCGCAACGAGGATCGCGAGGACAAAGAGCAGAAGCACGGGGCGCCCGCGGCGCAACAAACTCATGATGCGCGAGCGCCCTCGCCCTACTCGGGCCAGTTCTTGATGTAGCCCTTCAGCATGCGGTTCTCGAAGTCCTGCTCCTCGAGCACCGCCTTGGCAACGTCGCGGAAGGAAACCACGCCGATCAGCTCGTCGCGGTCCATCACCGGGAGGTAGCGGGCCCCGGAGTCGATCATCGTGCGCCGCAGGTCGTTGACTTCCATGGCGGGGCTCGCGGTCACCGGATCGCGCTCCATGACGTCGCCGACTTTTGCGTCGCCGAGCGCGCCGCGGCCCTTGTCGACCCCCAGCAGGATTTCCTTGAAGGTGAGCATCCCGATCATGCGGCCTTTGTCGATTACCACGAGCGACCCCATGTTGTGCTGGGCCATGATCGAGACCGCCTCGGTCAGCTTGCCCTCGGGCGCGATCGTGAAAAGCGCGTTGCCTTTGACCTTGAGGATTTCGCTCACCTGCATGGGCTTCCTCCTGCGCGAACCTTTTGCCGGGGATAATACTCCCGCGCCCGAGGCGATGCCAGGCGAAGCTGCGGCCGATGCCGCAGCCGCGGCACTTCCCGAGGGCGTTGGCGCCGAGGGAGCCGGGCGTGCCATCTGGTAAGCTTGTCCGCACGAATAGGGAGGCATCGAAGATGGCAGACACTACTGAGTCCCGGCTTCAGCGATCTTCAGGCCGGCTAAAAGGGGAGCCATGAGTAAACGAACCCGAAGAAAAGCCCACGGGCCGGCGCGGCCGGTAAAAACGAAGCGCGACTACGAACGGGCGGCAGCCGTCGTCAAGCGACTATCCGGTCAAGCCGGCCGCGATTCCGCCGCCGAGCTGCGTCTGCAATCGCTGCTCCGGGAACTGGAAAAGTTCGACGATCAGGAAGACGACGCGGGTGCGGACTTGCCGGAGGACTACGACTATTCAGGGCCTCGCCGGCGGTGGTCGGACGACACCTCCGGCGCCGAGTGACGGCCAATCGGGAGGCCAGCGGATCAAGGAAGTATCACGAAGAGCACTCCAGCCCCGTCAGTTCATGGCCTTTCGCGCCGAAGCGGATACGACTCTGTTGCGGCCCTTATGTTTGGCGTCGTACAGCACCTGATCCGCGGCGCGGATGAGCGCGTCCGCCGTCGTGCCGTGGTCCGGAAAGGTCGCCACCCCCAGCGAAACGGTGACGGTGCCGAGGTCCTGATCCTCGTGCTTGAGCGTCAATTCGTTGACCGCCTTGCGAATGTCCTCCGCGCGCTGCGTCGCGATCTGCAGGGGTCCCTCGGGAAGAAGCAGCGAGAATTCCTCTCCGCCCACGCGACATGCGATATCGCTCTCGCGAACATAGGCTTGCAATACGAGGCCGAGGCGTCGCAGCACCATGTCGCCCGCGCCGTGGCCGAATGTGTCGTTGATGCGCTTGAAGTGATCGATGTCCAGCAAGATTATCGAGAGCGGCTGGGTCTTGCGTTTTGCGCGCGCCAGCTCGCGGATAAGGGAATCCTCCAGATAACGCCGGTTGTGCAGGCCGGTGAGCGGATCCCGGATCGATTGTTCCTGCAAGGTCTCGCGCAGATTGAGATTGGCGAGCGCAAGAGCGACCTCTTCCGCGACGGTTGCGGCGAGATTCAAGCCGGATTCCATTGAACCGGCGTTTTCCGAAGACCTGAATTCTATCTTCAGTCGTTGAACGTGCAGCAATCCGAGCATTTTGCCTTGCGCGATGAGGGGGACGCATAGGTAAGGCAGCACCGACTTCGAGGCCGGCGTAACGTGTGCGCAAAGCGGCTCGCCGTGCGCGTCCCGAACCCAGTGCGGTTGCGCACGGCGCAATGCCCAGCAATCCCGAAACGGGAATGTCCCCTCGTTGGGCGACGCTTCACCCCAGGTCGAAACGTGCTCCAAATAATCTCCGGGAGAATGAATCAGATACAGCTTGCCGGTCGTGTCTTGGAACAATTGCGGCCCGAAACACTCCACGGCCGCATAAGCTTCGGCGGGCGTCAAGCTCGCTTTGAGATAGCTGCTGAGTTTGCGGAGGTTTATGTGTTGATGGAGAATTCGCTCCAATTCGCGGATTCGATGCAGCAATCGATTACCACCACGCTGCGCCAGTGCCGCTTCCGCGCGTTCGCGCTTCTTAGCGCGCTTGGCCTTGGGCTTTGCGATTTCCGACATCTTCTTCGTCTTGCGAGAGAAGTCGAAGTCTAATGGGTGCGCCTGTCGGTCGTTTCCATGGGGAATTTTTGTTGCAGCAGTTCTTCGAATTCGTGAGAGTGAAGCGGCCTGCTGAAGTAGAAACCCTGGGCCTGGTCGCAGCGGCGCCCCTGAAGGAAATCGATGTGCTCCTTCGTCTCCACCCCTTCCGCGGTCACTCTTAGATTGAGTCCGTGCGCCAGGGCGATGATCGCGTTGGCAATGATGGCGTCATCGGGGTCGGTCATGACGTCGCGCACGAAGGACTGATCGATCTTGAGCTCGTCGATGGGAAAACGCCTCAGGTAGCTCAGGCTCGAGTACCCCGTCCCGAAATCGTCGATCGAAAGCTTCACGCCCATCTGCTTCAGGGTGCCGAGCATCAAGGCGCCGGCCGCGGCGTTGTGCATGACGAGGCTTTCCGTCAACTCCAGCCCGAGGCACTCGGCGCTCAGGCCGGTCTCCCCCAGTGTGCGTGCGATCGCTTCGGCCAATCCTTTGTGGCGGAATTGACGGGCCGACAGGTTTATCGAGACCGTTATCGCCGGCAGGCGGGCGTCCTGCCACGCCTTGTTCTGCGCGCACGCCGTTCGCAAGACCCATTCGCCGATCGGCTCGATCAGGCCGGTTTCCTCTGCAAGGGGAATGAACTTGTCGGGCGACACCATCCCCAGCTCGGGGTGTTGCCACCGTATCAGCGCTTCCGCACCGGTGATTTTCCCCCGATCGAGGTGAATCTGCGGCTGATATTGAAGAAGAAATTCCTCCCGCTCGATCGCGCGGCGCAGGCTGTTTTCCAGCATCAGCCGCTCGTTGATCCTGGCGTCGATCTCCTTCGCATAAAATTGAAAGGTATTTCTTCCGAGCTCCTTGGCGCCGTACATGGCGGCGTCCGCGTTCTTCAGTATCGTTTCCCCGTCGGGACCGTCCTGCGGGTAAAAGCTCGCGCCGATGCTGCAGGTGATGTTGAACTCGCGGTCCTTGATCAAGATCGGTTGGGCAATGGCGGCAAGGATCCGTTTGATGACCTGAGACGCGTGTTCGTCGCTGATTTGGTCGGGAAGCACGATGACGAACTCATCGCCGCCCTGCCGGGCGATCGTGTCGCCGTCACGCACGCAAGACCCGAGGCGCTCGGTGACGGCCTTCAGCAGCTGGTCGCCGGCCTTATGCCCCAGACTGTTGTTGATGTACTTGAAGTTGTCGATGTCGACCGATATCACCGCGACCTGCCGCCCGTGACGGCCGGCGTGAGCGATCGCGTGAGTCAGGCGATCCTGCAGCAAACTGCGGTTCGCGCTTTTTGTCAGGACGTCGTAGTAGGCAAGGTGATTGAGCTTTTCTTCTTTCTCGAAATACTTGAGAGCAAGGGATATGTCGCCCGCCAGATGTTCGAGCAGCGCCAGTTCGTCGTCGTCGAAAAATCCCGTGTCCGCCGAGTACAGTACAAATACCGCGGCGACTCGTCCGTCCACCAGGAGCGGCAGCGACGCCATCGAGCGGTAACCGCGCGCGAGCGCCGTTTTCTTGCACGCGACGTTTGAGTCCGCCTCGATGTCGTTCACCACCACGGTTTTCTTTCGACACAGAGCCTGACCGCAGGCGCCGTGATCTTCGCCGGCGTCGCGAAGCAGAGAGACGACCTCTTTTAGGTAACCGTTGTCAAAGCCGGCCTGGGCGACCGGAGACATTTCATTCGTCCCCGCTTCCGGCACTCCTATCCACGCCATGCGGAACGATCCGTGCCTGACCGCGATGCTGCAGGCTTCCTCGAATAATTGGCGACGGTCGCGGATCTGACTCATGACCGAGCTGAATCCGTTCAAGACGGCGTAGGTTCGTGCCAAGCGCGCGATCATGTCCCGACATACCGCGCTTCACAGGCGATTCCGGCGCGAGCCGGCTCAAGAACCTGCAAGCTGTCGCACAATTGACTGCGACGAGCCTGAACCAAGGGAGCACCGCGGGCTAATCGATGGGTTGGGACCCTTCCCTTCCCAACCGGGTCCCCTGTCACACGCTCGAAGTCGGGGGGTGTTTCGAAGTCCCCGACAACCAAAGCTCGATGCATTCCTCCCCCGCAAAAGCACAACATGCGCTGCGTCGGGTTTACTCCGGCCCGCAGCCACTACATATGGTGGGTCCAACCAAGTCGCACCACAACTTCTACCCCCTTGTGGCGCGCTCGTCAAGGGGTGCAGGATAGAAATGCAGAGTTACAGCAGGTCGGTCCGAGCTGGCCCGTCGTATAGTCCGCATGGCGTGCTCCGCGTTCCTCGCCTTCGCCGTCGGAACCGAGCGATCTTCAGGGCAACGACCTGTTACGAATCAGAAATCCGCGAGCTACGCCCGCGTCTCAAGTCTCGCAGTGGGTTCCGGTGCTTTATTTCCGCGCCGCCAGTTTCTCCGCCGTGATCTCCGGCTCGAGGCCCTCGGCCTCGGCCGCATCGAAGTTGAGCTCGATCTTGATGCCGTTCGGGTCATACATGAAAAGCTGGTAGAGCGCCTGGCCGTTCGCGCGCCGCTCGTTGAACTCGATGTCGTGGCGGCGCAGGTGCGCCATCGTGCCCTTGAGCCCTTTTGCGCGGAAGGCGATGTGGTCGATCGCGCCGGTGCCCGCACCCACGGCCTGCCCGAGGCGCCCGAGATAGGTCTTCTGGTTTTCGCCTGCGTGCTCGGCGCTCTTGCCGATGTGCACGACGTCCCTGCCCTCGAGGTACATCCAGTAAACGGGAAATCCGAAGTCCGGGTGCCAGCCTTCCTCCATGCCGAGCACGTCGCGGTACCAGTCGCGCGTGCGCTCCATGTCATCGGCGGCAATCAGATAATGCTCGATGTGGGACAGCGGCATTGCAGGACTCCCGCGCGGTGAACGCGTGCTCGCTCGGAAAGACGGTCAGTACTTCTTGATGTCGGAGTGCGCGACCATGACCATGTACGCAAAGAGGAACGAGAACAGCGCCGCGGTCCACAGCGAGAAGATCGAGAATCCGCGGTGCAGATCGAGCAGCGCCACGCCGGCGAAGAAGAGGAACACGTCGATCAGCGTGACGTCGAGAACGAGCACGACGAGCTTGGCCGGCCGCGTATTGAGCAGCTTCTGGAAAGTCGACAGCGCGAGATTCGAGGGAAACTTCGCGACCAGCACGCGGGTCGTCCACCAGATTCCCGCGAGCACGGCCTTCGCAAGCGCCGCGGCAAGCACGGCATCCTTGAACGCCTGCGGCGAAAGACTCCACTGGCTGATGATAAAATTGAAGATGATGACCAGGTCGGAATACATTGGCTTGCGTCCCCTTTTTCATTGAACCGAGCCGCCCGGACCGTCGCACCCCCACCGGGTCCGGGCCGCGTCAGTGTAAGCCCTTCGCGGGCCGATGTGAAATCTCATGCCGCTGTACTATGATTCTCCGCGGCGTGAAAGGGACCCCATGAAGAACGAATCCACGGTGCCGCAGCGGGCTTCGGCGATCAAGACGGAAGCCTACTGGATGCCGTTCACCCACAATCGCTACTTCAAGAGGAATCCGCTCTCGCGCACGCTGGTGCGCGCCGAAGGCGCGTACTACACCACCGCCGAGGGCAAGCGCTTGTTCGACTGCCTCTCCGGCCTGTGGTGCTGTCCCCTCGGCCACGCCCATCCGAAGATCGCCGAAGCCGTGGCCAAGCAAGTAAGAGAGCTCGACTACAGCCCCGCCTTCCAGATGGGGCATCCGAAGATCTTTTCGCTTGCCGAGCGCATCGTCGAGCTGGCGCCCGCGGGCATGGGCCACGTCTTCTTCGGCAACTCGGGCTCGGAGGCGGTGGACACCGCGCTCAAGATCGCGGTCGGGTATCACCGCATGAGAGGCGAGGCCTCGCGCACGCGCCTGATCGGCCGCGAGCGCGGCTATCACGGCGTGGGCCTAGGCGGGATTTCGGTCGGCGGGATCGCCCCGAACCGCAAGATGTTCGCACCGCTCCTCGTGCAGGGCGTCGATCACCTGCCTCACACGCACAGCGCCGCCGAGATGGCATTCTCGCGCGGCCAGCCGAAATGGGGGGTGCACTTGGCCGAGGAACTCGAGCGACTCGTCGCGCTGCACGACGCCTCGACCATCGCCGCCGTGATCGTCGAGCCCATGCAGGGCTCGGGCGGCGTGATCGTGCCGCCCGCCGGTTACCTCGAGCGGCTGCGTCAAATCTGCGATCGGCACGGGATCCTCCTCGTCTTCGACGAGGTGATCACGGGGTTCGGGCGCCTGGGCGAGCCGTTCGGAGCGCAGCGCTTCGGCGTCACGCCCGACATGATCGCGTTCGCCAAGATCGTCACCAACGGGGTCATTCCCATGGGCGGGGTGATCGTGAAGCCTGCCATCTACGACGCGTTCATGACCGGGCCCGAGACCGCGGTGGAGCTTTTCCACGGCTACACCTACTCCGGCCATCCTGTCGCCGCGGCGGCGGCGCACGCCGCGCTCGACGCGATTGCGGAGGAAGGCTCGTTCAAGCGCGCGCGGGAACTCGAGCCCGTCCTCGAGCAGGCGGTGCATTCGCTGAAAGGCGAGCCGGGCGTCGTGGACATACGCAATATCGGCCTCGCCGCGGCGGTCGAGCTCGAACCGATCCAAGGCAAACCGGGCGCGCGCGCGCTGAAAGTTTTCGAGCGCGGCATGGAAGAAGGCATGCTCTATCGCTTCACGGGCGACACCATCGCCATGGCGCCGCCTTTCATCTCGACCGAGCCTGAGATCGAAACGATGATCGAGAAGCTGCGCGTCGCGATCCGGGCGGCGCGCTAGCCAGGGGTGGCGCAAGGCGCCGGGGTGGTTTCCTACGCCTCTACAGTCCCTTGGTTTGGCGCACGGTCTTTCCGCCCACCATCGTCATCACCGGCTTGATGTCCTTGATCTGCTCGGCGGGCACTTTCAGGTAATCGCGGTCGAGCACCAGCAGGTCCGCGTATTTGCCGGGCTGGATCGAGCCCAGATTGCTTTCCTGGAAAACGAAGTGCGCGTTGCTGCGCGTGTGCGCGATGAGCGCCTCCTCGCGCGTGATCGTCTGCCGGTTGACCTGGCGGCCGCCGATCATCTTCCCCGTCACCGCGAACCAGAGCGTGTAGAACGGGTTGGAGGTCGTCACGGCGGTCGCGTCCGACCCCAGTCCCCAGACGATGCCGCTGTCCTGCACGCGCCGGAACGGCGGCATGTCCCAGGCGCGCTCGCCGTGCACCTTGTGCATGAGCGCACCCTGGATGAGCGGCCGGCTGTGGAGCCCCGCGTACAAGCCGAGCCGCTTCATGCGCGCAAGCTGCGCGTCGGTCACCTGGTCGAGGTGCGATAAAGCCCAGCGCAGCCCCTTGATCGGCTCGACCTTGTTGATCACCTCGTACTCGTCGAGGTAAGCGCTGATCGCGTTCTCCATCTCGACGTGCGCGTTCAGGAACATGCCGCCTTCGGCGAGGGCGTGCGCGATGCGGCGCACTTCGCGCATGTCTTCCGGCTTCACGACATAGTCGTTGCGCAGGAGATTGGTCGTGGCGGGCGTGTACACCGATTCGCCCCAACCGATGTTGTCGAAGTAATCGTCACCCTGAAACGATGTCTGCTGCGCGATTTCGGCGAGCACCTTACCGACCTGCTCCGGCGTCGTGGGCTGCCGGATGGTCGTCCAGAACGCGCGCGCGTTCAGCTCGCCGCGGTCGGCGAGCGTCCTGTAGGCTTCGTAGTGCTGCTCGCTCATGCCTCGCCCGCCTGCGTCGTACCACGCTGTGATACCCATCGCGTTGAGCTCCGCGACGAACTTGCGCACGTTCGCCAGCCACGTTTCCCTGTCCGGCAGCGGAATTTTCGCGGCGACGAAAGCGACCCCGCCCGCGTTGCGCACCACGCCCGTTGGCTTGCCGCTCGCGTCTTTCTCGATCAGGCCGCCGCGCGGATCGGGAGTGGCCGCGTCGATGCCGGCCGCCTTCAACGCGGCGCTGTTGAGATAGCTCTGGTTGTATACGGCCTGCAGCACCACCGGGTTGCCGGGCGCGATGCGGTCGAGCTCTTCGAGCGGAAAACCGCGCGGGTCGTCGGTGAACTGCTCCTCCGACCAGCCCCCGAGCGTCACGATCCATTCGCCGGGGCGCGCCGCGCGGACGCGCGCGGCGAGCATCCTGAGCGCTTCTCTTCGCGAGGTGACTCCATCCAGGCGCATCTCGTCGTGCTCGGGCGCGCGGATGAAATGCGCGTGATTGTCGATCAGCCCTGGAATCACGGTCCTGTTCGCGAGGTCGATCACCTTCGTGGCGGCGCCTTTCAGTTTCAGGATCTGCCCGGTCTTGCCCACCGCGACGATGCGCTGCCCCTTGATCGCGACGCCCTGAGCGATAGTGAAGCGGTCGTCCACCGTGATGATCTTGCCGTTGACGAGGAGGGTGTCGGCGGATTCGGCGGCAAGAACCGGCGAGCCCGACGCCATCAACCACACTGCGACCGCGGCTGCGGCAACTCCGGACTGCGGCGACACGGCAGCAGCGCGGGCTTGTTTGCGGTTCATTTCACTCTCCTCAGCCCCGCCCTGATCCATCCGGCCCTCCTTCCGGGATGTCCATGGCCGGGGGTTTCCCCAAGCTACTGCAAGAGAAGGCAGGAGGCAAATCCGGCGCAAAACCTGGCTAAAATCCGCACATCGCGTCCGGCGGCCCGCGGACGCCGCACGTTCGCCGACAATACTCGCGGGACAGGAGGCCTGAATGTTCTGGAGACTTACGCTTGGGGCGCTTGCCGCCGTCTTGCTTGCGCCGCCCGCTTCGGCGCAGAACTATCCTGCGAAACCGGTGCACGTATTCGTGCCCGCGAGCCCGGGCGGCGCCTCCGACATCGCCGCGCGGCTCATGGCTCCTAAACTCGCCGAGGCTCTGGGGCAGCCTTTCGTGGTCGAGAACCGCGTCGCCTCCGGGGGCATCGTGGCCACGGCGCAGCTCGCAAAATCGCCCGCGGACGGCCACACGATCATGATGACCTTCGATACTTTCGCGTCGAATCCGCACATGTACAAGGATCTGCCCTATGACGTCATCAGGGATTTCGCGCCGATCATGCAGCTCGCGCGCTATCCGCAGATCCTGGTCGTGCATCCGAGCCTCAAGGTGAAGACCGTCCCGGAATTCGTGGCTTACTCGAAAGCGAACGGCTCAAGGATGAACTTCGGCTCGGCGGGCCCCGCCTCCTCCAGCCGTCTCGCCTTCGAGCTCTTCAAAGAGGCGGCCGGCATCGAGATCGACCCGATCCACTACAAGGGCGGCGGTCCCGCGATCAACGACCTGGTGGCCGGCACGGTCCAGGTGATGCTCATCCAGGCGGGCGGCTCGATCGGTCAGAACATCAAGGCCGGCAAGCTCGTCGGCCTTGCCACGAGCGGGCGGGCGCGCACGCCGCAATATCCCGATCTCCCGACGATTTCCGAGTTTTACCCGGGCTTCGAAACGACCTCCTGGGTCGGGCTGATCGCGCCGGCCGGCACGCCGCGTCCGGTCATCGATAAGTTGAACGGAACCCTGGCGAATATTCTCGCGACGGAGGAAACGAGAGACAAATTCCGCCTTCAGGGCGGAGACATCGTCGCGAGCACCCCCGAGCAGTTCGGCGAGCTGATCAAGTCCGAAACGGCCAGATGGGGCAAGATCATCCGCGAGAAGAACATCAGGATCGATTGACGGCAGCACCGCCGCGCGAGCCGGGCCCCTATCGTACCGACCGCCTGACCCCGAGTTCCTCGCCGATCGGCCGGCCGGGATAGTGAAACGCGATCGGCCCGTCGGGCTTCGCGTGCATGAACTGGTAGACGTAGGGATCTTTCGAGGCGAGCATCTCGTCGGGCGTCCCCTCGCCTGCGACCACGCCGTCGGCGATCACATAGACGTAATCGACGAGC
>Ga0209283_10000242_pt1 | contig 27024 bp, 26 predicted proteins | sample CZO8metaG_2_FD_188354 | JGI IMG/M metagenome (GOLD analysis project Ga0209283, IMG submission 188354) | Vadose zone soil microbial communities from the Eel River Critical Zone Observatory, Northern California, USA - CZOApr15con2H1.8 metaG... | ecosystem: Environmental > Terrestrial > Soil >...
CTGGTGCCTCTACGAGCGCGAACGCCTCCAGAGCATGTACCTGGCCATGCTGGACAAGCTGATGGGGCATTGCGAGGTATATCAAGACTACGAGACCGGCCTGCTCTACGGCATGCGTATCATGTGTTATGACCGGGCGCGCGAACGCACCCATCGACGGCTCATGCGTCTACACTATCTCAATGGTGACCGGTCTGCAGCCTTGCGGCAGTACGAGCAATGCGCCGCCGCCCTTGCAGAAGAACTCGGCGCGAAACCTTCCAAACACACCATCGCCCTCTACGAGCAGATCCAGGCAGACCAGCTAGATGTGGTTGAACACCCAACAACATCTACAGTCGCCAGCACAGCGCTCGAAGTCGCAACCCCGGTGCTGTGCGAGGTACTTGATCACCTCACACAACTCCAGGGAGCCTTGAACGACCTGCAAAACCAGGTCCAGCAAAGTATTCAGACAGTGGAGCAGGCCTTAAACAAATACGCCAATCCGGCTTACTCGAAAGCAGCGAGGCAAGAGACGGTATCGTAGACGCACAAGAGACGCTGATGAGACGCACAGACATACGCCGATCCATACTTCCAAAAGACGTTTCCAGAGACACACGCATGGTACAGTTAATTTGCACCTGTCAAGCTGCCGTTGTCGGAATTACACCCTCCCTGAAATGTTAAAAGGAAACCTATGTACCTCGACAACCTACCGTTGCAACAAGCCAGCGTCGGCTACGGACAGCTCGGCACACATGGAAACCTCGGCTACGAAGGCAAATCTGTGCAGGTGAAACGAAAGCACTACAAGCATGCTCTTAGTACACATCCACCAGCGCACTTGGCATTCAATCTGGGCGGGCGCTTCTCGCGCTTCTACTGCCACTTAGCTCTCAACGACGATGTAGGCGCAGGTGCCTCGCATGCCGAGTTCAGTGTGCTAGCAGATGGGCGTCGAGTTGCTACGGCTCATGCTGTAGCGGGTGAGTCTTCGCGGGCTATTCAAGCCAATATCGCTGGCGCACAAGTCCTTGAGTTGAAGGTGAGTACGAGCCGTTGGGAGTACTGTCACGCCGTCTGGCTCGACCCCCAGGTAGACGAGTCGGTGGCCGAGGTTCGTATGGAGACACTCGTCGATTGCCTGAGACGTGCTGAAATCACGCTTCCGGTGGTAATGCCCCGCGCGGACCGCTGCATTGCTACTGTCGTCTCACCCGGCTTCGAGACGCTGTTAGATGATATGCTGGGTTCGTTCTATGCCAACGGTGGCTGCCAGGATGCTTTGCTGGTTGTCTTTGTCTTGAGTCCTAATACGGCGTGTGAACGGGTTGTTGCCAAATATCGTGGGCTACTTATTCACTGCCAGCCATATTCTAGGGTCAACGCGACGAGCAAAGCAGTTCTCTATTCTGTAGCCCGTGTCGTCAATGCCCAGCGGTTTCTCTGCCTTGATGCGGATATGCTGGTGTTGGGTGACCTCAACCCCGTCTTTGCCGCGCTTGACGCCTGTCCAGAGGGCAGCATCCTGGCCTGCCGTGAAGGAAATGGTCAGGGCCTTCATAACCTGGAGCATGCGCTTTGTAGCGCCTACGGCGGTCAGGCGACGGACATACAGCGGGTGCTGGGGACAGCCGAGGGCGAGGACGCATATCCCTTCGTCGTCAACGATGGATTCTTCGCCGGATCCCGCAGCGCTCTGCTGGCGCTCGATAGCACTATTCGCGCAATGCCAGGGGCTGCTGCATGGACCGATGAGCAGCGCAATATATGGTGGCGCAATCAGTTTATCTTCAACCTGGCCCTGGCGCGCTTGCAGTGTGGTGTCGAACTGGACGCGGGCTATAACCTTCAGCTTCATGTGCAGGATGTGCAACTTAATCATGTCAACGGGCGCATACAGGCGACATGGCACGGGCGAACGGTGCACGTCCTGCACTTTAGTGGCTTAGGGAGGCGTAAGTATCCGCAGTTGCGAAGCCTCTTTGCTCGTGTGCCCGATCCACTTGTGGGTATGGGAAACGGGGATGGGTTTGCAGCATTTTTACAGACACTGCGCGCCTGGGTGGGTCGACACGGATTGGCAGCCCTGGCGTGGTCATTCTACGGCACAACCGATGCTCAGACTGCGCGGATAAACGATCCTACCACAATGCCCCTGTTGGCAATGCTCCACTATCTTATCCGCTCCAACGGATGCGTGCGCGTCATGGAAACAGGGACTGCACGCGGCGTCTCCGCGGCATGCCTGGCTTCCGCCGTGGCCCATCGCCCGGATGCTCGCGTTGTTACTTTCGATCCTTACCCACACCAGTTACGTACTGAGTTGTGGGCGGCCCTACCAGAGGCAATGCGTACCTGTATTGAACTCCGCACTATTGACTCACTCGAAGGAATGACCGCCGCGCTGCAAGTTGCTGAGCGCTACGATGGGGCGTTGCTTGACTCGATTCACACCGAAGAACATGTATGGGCAGAGTTTCAACTGGCCGCACGTCTTGTCTGCCCTGGCGGCCTGATTCTCATTCACGATGTGCGCTACATCCATGGCACAGTTGAACAAGCACTGCAACGTATCGAGGCGGCGGGTTATGGTGTCGTGCGCCTCTGGACTGCGGAAAGCGGGGTGCGCGAGGACGATCACCTCGGCCTGGCCGTGATCGAGAACCGTCGTAGAGCGGTCAGGGGGATATGAACAGCACTACATCAAAGCCTATGTCGAGAACAAGGAATATGCGCATGCAACCTCTCATAACTACCGCTATCCCTGACCTGGCTGGCCCCACGGCACTGTCGACAATGCTCGCGGCCCTGCCTCGTCATACACTAGAGCCTCGTGAGGTGATGCTTTTTGTAGAGGCTGGCTCCAAGCAGACTATAGGCAGTGGGAACTCGCTGGATACCTCCAATAGAAAAGATCCCCCTGGCTCAAATTTCCCCTCTAAACACCTTGAGAAGAGCGCGCGCACAACCATCGGTTCCCAGCCGACACCTGCAGCCATATCGACAAGCGACCTGCCGCTAGTCAGTTGCATCATGCCTACGTGCAATCGGAGGGCTTTTGTGCGTCAAGCCCTCATGTATTTCGATCGACAAGACTATCCCAATCGCGAGTTAATTATCGTGGATGACGGAAATGACCGGGTATCTGATCTGATTCCTCCTGGTTCGCATGTGAACTACATTGCGCTGTCCCAAAAGACCTCTATTGGCGCCAAGCGGAACGTTGCTTGTGAGCAGGCGCGCGGTACTATTATCGCCCACTGGGATGACGACGACTGGTATGCCTCACATCGCTTACGGCATCAGGTGACACCACTACTCGACAAAAAGGCTGATATTACTGGCCTGGAGACTTCCTGTTTCTTTGATCTAACACGCTGGCAAGCCTGGACGTGTACTCCCGATTTACACCGTCGTCTCTTCGTCGGTGATGTCCACGGCGGTACCCTGGTCTACTGGCGTTGGGTATGGGAGCGTTTGGCACACTACCCTAAAGCATCTCTAGCAGAAGATGCTTTCTTTCTCGAGCAGGCATGTCTTAGAGGGGCCAGGTTGCATAAATTACCCCATGCCAATAGTTTTGTCTATCTGCGACACAGTAGCAACGCCTGGCATTTCCCTTTAGGCTCCTATCTCCAGCCTGCAGGCTGGCAACGTGCCGATTTGAACTTGTTTCTTCCACCAACCGACCTTCCTTTCTACGCGACACTTTCCCCGGTCAAACCCTCTCTGACCCCCTCATCATCCTCCACAAGTGGAAAAAATGAACCCCTGGTCAGCTGCATCATGCCAACTTACAACCGCCGTGCCTTTGTCAAACGTGCCATTTCCTATTTCTTGCGCCAGGATTATGCCCATAAAGAACTGATCGTCGTTGACGATGGCACCGACGCCATTAGCGACCTGATTCCGGTCGAAGAGTGCATACGCTATATCCGCTTGCGCGAAAAGACAACCGTCGGCGCGAAGCGTAACCTGGCATGCGAGCAAGCGCGCGGTACGATAATCGCCCACTGGGACGATGATGATTGGTACGCGCCACACCGGCTGCGCTATCAGGTTGAAGCGCTCTTGCACGAGGGTACAGACATATGTGGTACCACTACCCCGTTATACTACGATGCAGAAAATGGGCGCGCCTGGCAGTACATCTATCCTGGTGCCAAGCAAGCCTGGGTGGCCGGCGGTACATTGTGCTACACGCGATCTTTTTGGGCTAGCAACCGCTTCGCAAATGTCAACGTGGGCGAGGATGCCCGCTTTGTCCGGAATGCTCGTTCGGGGCGGGTGACAAGACTACCGGATTCGCGCTTCTATGTGGGCATGGTTCACAGCCACAATGTCAGTCCCAAGAAAACAAACGAATCTTACTGGCGACCCTACCCGGTAGATGAGATACAGCGGCTCTTGGGGACTGATTGGGATCTTTACCATTCTCATCAAGTGGCTCGGCGACTCCCCGATTTGCAACGGGATACTTTCAGGTAAAAAATCTGTTATATCGATCTTAGTGTGAACTAGAGATAGTACACAGGGGGTACTATGTCAACGCTCAGAATCTACCTGTTTGGAAAATTCTGTGTCCGGCGTAACGAACAAGTGCTGGATGGTTTTGACGCCCGCAAGGTACAAGAACTGTTCTGCTACCTGCTGCTACACCGGGATCACTCACTTCCCCGCGAAACGCTTGCCAGCCTCCTATGGCCTGATACCACCACCGTTCAGTCAAAAAAGGGCCTGCGGCAAGTCCTCTGGCAGCTTCAATCCGCCTTGGGTTCTCAACACGAATCCGCTCGAGATCGCGCGTTGCTGGTCGAACCAGACTGGGTCCAGCTCAATTCGGAAGCCAATCTCTGGCTCGATGTAGCAATCTTCGAACAGGCATTCACGCTTGTTCAGAAAATGTCAGGCCACGAACTGGATGCCTCAAAAGCCCAGGTGCTCCAGAACGCAGTCCAACTCTACCAGGGACCACTGCTCGAAGGCTGGTACCACGACTGGTGCCTCTACGAGCGCGAGCGCCTCCAGAGCATGTACCTGGTCATGCTGGACAAGTTGATGGGGTATTGTGAGGTGTATCAAGACTACGAGACCGGCCTGCTCTACGGCATGCGTATTATGTGCTATGACCGGGCACGCGAACGCACCCATCGACGGCTCATGCGTCTACACTATCTCAACGGTGACCGGTCTGCAGCACTGCGCCAGTACGAGCAGTGTGCTGCCGCCCTCGCAGAAGAACTCGGCGCGAAACCTTCCAAACACACCATCGCCCTCTACGAGCAGATCCAGGCAGACCAGCTAGATGTGGTTGAACATCCAACAACATCTACAGTCGCCAGCACAGCGCTCGAAGTAGCAACCCCGGTGCTGTGCGAGGTACTCGATCACCTCACACAACTCCAGGGAGCCTTGAACGACCTGCAAAACCAGGTCCAGCAAAGTATTCAGACAGTGAAGCAGGCCCTGAACAGCCATATATCTCCAGCCTACCCGAGACCATCAAGCTAAGAGACGTTACATGAGACATACAAGAGACACAGCAAAGACGCAAATTCATACATCTATCTATACTCCTCTGAGACGCTTCGTTAGACAGTCACATGTTACAGTTACTTTGCACCTGGTAAGGTCCGGTAGAGGCGAGCGAAACCCGGCCTCAGGATCAGCCTAGAGGTGAGGGCGACAATGGAACCGTTAGAGGCCGATGCACAATCGTTCATCGTCAAAGTCTGGGTTGAAGACAGTGCTGAAGCAGGCGGTCATGGTGTCTGGCACGGCCATATCACTCATATACCGAGCCATGAACGTCGCTATTTGAAAAATCTGGACGAGATCCCAGACTTCATCGCTCCTCACCTCGAAGCAATGGGTGTAAAACTAGGCATGCGCTGGCGGTTGAGACGTTGGCTGAAACGCTTGATGGGGCGCGATTGAGCGCTAAGCAACTCTACCAGGCAACGGCGCTACAAAGATCGGGTGACTTGCTGGGAGTCATCTCGAAAATCCATGGGTTTATCGGCTTGGATATTACTGTTACATCTCACGATAGGCCCACACGTCTCATCAAGGAGGAGACCAGTTATGACAGAAACACGAGACTCAATAGTAATAGTGCCATTAGACCCATCACCATGCTTATGTGCTGATGACACCTGTGATGATCTCGGCTGTGTGGCTCCCTTACCTAGTTGGTGGACAACGGCCACTACAACAAATTGTCCTTTAGTAGTTGACGTTGAACCCGGATTAACCGGATTTGCAGGAACTGTTTTTGCGCAGGCCCGTGAGTGCCAGAACACTACTGCTTCGAGTGTAATCGACATCGATGACGATTGGGTTATCGATGTTCACATTACATTGACAGGCACCACTCCAAATTTGATATGCGGTCTTTGGTGTGTCTCCGCCTGCCTGGAGAGTATGTGTGGGCCTACGTATTATCGATTCCCACGCGATAGCGATATCGATTCACCCCCTTCACAATATTGTTGTTGTTTAGTAGAAACGAATCAATTCCAGTCGGATTATGAAATCAGGATCTGCATTCCGGCGGGCGTAGTCGATGAATCCGAATGCGGTGCCCCGTATGAGCTCACGGTAATCGTGACCCTCCTCTCTCGAGATCAAATGAAGTCAGGTGATATATGTGATCCAGGCACCTATATGCCGCTTGGCATAGCCACCGCATGCGAATTGCCGCTGATGACCTTCTATGACGGAGGCTAGATTATGCATACTTGCTTCTGCAGGCGATATCACCGCGCCTGCAGAAGCAACTTGCAGGGGAGTCAAGTCAGTAACTACAAACATTGCTTCCGCGAAACCGAAAGCAGAGAGCAGAAATGCCACCCCAAAGGTCTTGCCAGTATATTATGTTGAGTAGTATACTGGATTCAGATTCCTCCTGCGATCTATTGGCTACTAAATTCGATGAGGGAATATCCATGGCCAGTAAGCGTTCACCTACTAACAGGGCTGCGGAGCCAGCGAGAATCAATGACCTGAAGCTCATCAATGGCATTGGACCAGCGGTCGAAAAACGGCTGAATGGCGTAGGTATCTTCACCTTTACCCAGCTTGCCGCTTTGTCACCGGCTGACGTAGCGGCAGCGGTTGCCGACCTGACTGGCCTATCGGCTGAGCGCATCGTCAAGCAGGACTGGATTGGCCAGGCATGCAGGCTGGCAGAGGAATCGACATCAAGCCAAGCACAAAAGGACTTCGAACCTGCAGCCGAGCCATCGGCTCCTATAGAACACCCTCACGTTGCCACACCTTTGGTAGAGCTGCAACAGGCAGGCAAGCTGGCGTCAGAATCGATATCAAGCCAAGCACAAAAGGAGGTAGAGGCTCCTGAGCATACCGAGCAAGCCGCTACGTTTACAGCCCCGGTCGAGCCAACGTCCCCTATAGAATATGCTCACGCTGCTACACCTACGGCAGAGCCACAAAAGGACACTGATACAATAGCATCAAAGGGACGGTTTCACCCTGCTACCTTCACGGTTGAACTCCTGCTCGATGAAAACAACAACGTGTACAGCGCGCATGTTTTGCATGTCCAAAGTAGGCGCGAGCATAGCTGGTCGGATTGGCCAAAATCAGAGCTTGTAGACTTCCTGGGCCAGAGTGCTGGGGTAAATGTTACGTCAGTTGAACCAGTTCTCGCAGAACCAGTTCTTGTAACAGCTGAAGAGCCAGAACATGTGCCAGAAGTAGTAGCAGAGAGCATGCCTCTTACTGCAAAGCCCAGGTTGGCTGGCACGCTACACCTGCGCGACATGAAGGTACTAACAGCTGGATCCTCAGAGCCTCGTAGATTACTACCCCACGATCAACCATTCGATGTCCGCCTTACTCTCGATCTTAGCGAAATAACAGTGCCGGGCAATACACCACTTAACTACAAAGCGTCTATCTATCGCAAAAGCCGAAGCGATCCTTCAGGCCAAATTATTGGAGAAACTGAAGGAACCATCAAACGGGCTGATAATGTCACCATTGATGTCGAGGGGAACCTTCTGGTAGTAGGTTCCTATCGGCTGGCAGCTACAGTCATACTTTCACTGCCAGGCACGAAGCCAACACCGAAGCCAGACTGCATAGCTGTAATAGACGGAGACCGGATTAGGGTATTTTAAGACGTTCAAAACGAAAATACCTGATAATAAATCAAAAAGGGTACCCTCTCACGCTTCTAAGAGCAGAGAGAATACCCGTTCAGCAGCAGAAACCTATCAGCCTTGCTGCCCCACACCTTTGAAGAGGGCGATGCGATTGCCGGTCGGATCAGTGAAGATGGCGAACCAACCGACGTGGGGGATTTCGGTTTTGGGAAACACGGTCTTGCCACCGAGCGATTCGACTTTGGCAAGGTCGGCGTCGATGTCGTCGCTCCCGACGTAGACGATCAGACTGTCGGGTTTATACTCGGGATTGTTAGCAGTGCTCCCAGCTAGCTCGGCAAAGCCGCCGCCAGGGCCACCCTCCGCCTGGAACTGCACGTAGTTGTACATGGGGTCGGCCTCAATTTTCCAGCCAAAGAGGTCACCGTAAAACTTTCCCGCTTCCCCGGCTTTCTTTGCCGGAATTTCAATGTGGACGATCGGATGGTTTGACACGAGGATACCTCCTTTTTGTGTTTGGGATTACATAGAACGCAACAAGTTACAAGCACCGAAAGAAGTATAGGCCACATGTTCTAATAAGTCAAGAAATTCCCTACGTGAGGACTTTTGGGTCACTCAGGCCGCTCTGCAAGCGATGATTTCACCTCGACATAGCGGGCAAGAATAAAGACCAGGTCGGAGAGACGGTTGAGGTAACGCACCACCTCGCCATTCTCAATGACCCTATCGTGCAGTAACTTCACTGCCATGCGTTCAGCGCGGCGAATGATTGTACGGGCGAGATCAAGTGCAGCCCCATCGAGCGTATCACCCGGTATAATAAATTTATTGGGAATCTCTACTTCGCGCTTGAGCTGCTCTTCTACCTGCTCCAGGCGCTGAACATGCTCGACAGTCATACGCAGACCCATTTTTTCGTAGTTTTCAGGCGGCGTCGCCAGCTCACCCATTAAAAGATAGAGTTCTTGCTGGATTTGAAGAATAATTTGCTTGACTTTGGAATCCTTTGCCACCGCACGGGCCAGCCCAAGGGCAGATGTGGCCTCGTCAACCGTCCCGAACGTATCAGGGCGCGGATCATATTTCGGTACCCGCTGCTCGCCAAGCAGCCCAGTATAGCCCGAGTCACCAGTGCCAGTCGTTACCTTTGCCATCTATACTTCTCCTCGTTTGGGGGCAATTTCAGAATTTGAAAGCATCCCCAGGCGCGTCAACTTCGCCCCTACGAACCCTTATAGCGGTATGCCCGGCTGACACGACGCCAGTCAAGCTCTCTGCCGCGTACAGGGTGTTCCTCATCCAATGCTTGAAGTCGATCCGTTGCCAGAAAACGTCGTCGTAAGTTTGATAAGTCTATTTGCTCATCTGGCGGGAAAAAAGCCTTGTAGAGCAGGGCAGCCTCGGCCAGTGTCAGTATGCCATCACCCGCCGCAGGCTCTTCGACAACTGCCAGCGGTTGCGTATCCCTGCTTATGCGAGCGGGTAGCTCTTGCTGCCACCATTCGTCGCCAGTGCTCCCCATACCCATTGAACTCATATCGGCTAAGTAGCGCAGCACAATCTCAGGATCGCGCTGCACTTTAGAACGCAAGGTATTCAAGGCAGTCTCAAATACAGGCTGCACTTCCGGGTCAAGGGCATGCTGGCCCGCTTCAATCTGCGCGACCGATTTCCAGTCTACGCGCAAGCTGGGTACGGGCTGCTTATGCAGATTCGGCCGCAGTTCATCGCGATTCGCACGCAGCAGCACACTATGAATCAGGGAGACGGCCGCGCCTTGCTCCGCACTGCCCCACACATAGACTTGCTGTTCTTGCCAACCTGATTTGAGCTGCAAAACTGTGGCCCCGGCATGCCACACCAACACCGCCTCCAGTATGCGATCCACAGCATCCGTTACCGATTCCGAGCCAAGAACAAGTCGCATAGGAGGACCCCAGGGGCCCTCGCGCAATAACACCCAGAGCGACCAATCCCGAATCGCGAAGATAACGACGCCAGCAGTTACAATCAGCCGGCGCGGTGTAGCATCGCGTGCAGGCTGCTCACTCATTGATTCATTACTACCAAGCTGAGACATGCTCATACTACCTTTCCGACCGGCTGAGCGAAGCGCACTCCTTGCAGCTTGCCTGAGCGAAGCTAGGACGCAGTCCGTTGGCAAGATGGCTTTCAAGAAGGACGCAGTCCGTTGCCGGTCGGAATAAGATCGAGTACTACAAAAATACCCCACTTCCAGGTATCGATGGTTTGAATACTATCGATAACTATACCATGTTTATTGATGAATATATAGAGCCTGAGCCAAAGGCGCGACAATAAGACGATCAGCAGGTAGAAGGCTTAAAGAGGTTGCGAAAGAGAAAAATATGAGGGCACCTTTAGCAGGTGCCCTTCTATAGAAACTGCCGCTTTCAAGCTAATGGGCAAAAATTAGGCGAAGGCCCAGCGCAAATGCGGCAGAGAGTAACACTGCCAGGAGCTGAAGCAGGCGAATTTTTGTCAGAAGTATACGGTTATCAAGTGCTATAGCTTTAGAGCCGCTTTTTTGCCGGATAGAGTTTGGTTGCTGCATCTTCTTTTCCCTTTGCATGAAACGATCCAATGGTCTCTGTAATCATATACGTAGGCGCCACGTAATTGGTTGCACATCAATAAGCTATCATCTCTATCGATTGCGCAGATCTCACAAGCCCGCATCTCCCTTTCGAACTCTAGTCCGGATTATCCTGACTAATCGGGAGTTTTACAAAGAACGTGATGCCTTTTCCCTCTGCTGATTCCGCCCAGATCTGTCCCCTATGTCGCTCGACAATCTCCTTACTAATGGCGAGACCGAGGCCCCATCCTTTCATAGGTGAGCTTTCAGCATCTAGAGTACGATAAAATGGCTCAAAAATTTGTTCTAATTGCACTGGAGAAAGTGCTGTGCCCTCGTTGTGGATCTCTAAAATCAGATGGGCATGCTCTGGACGCACACGCACACGAATCGTGGTATTTTCTGGGGAATACTTCACGGCATTGTTCACTAAGTTCACGAGGACCTGGACGAGTCGTTTCTCATCAGCCTGAAGCAGCAGAGGTTCAGAAGGGAGATCTAGCTCAATAGAACGATCTGAACAAGCCTGTTGGTCCTTGATGACGTCACGGCAGAGACTTCCGAGATCACATTGGGTCAGTCGTAATGGGAACTGCCCCGCACGAACGCTGCTCAGATCAAACAGGTCTTCGATGAGCATGCGCAAATTTAGCGCGTGTGCTTCAACTATCCCTAAATATTGACGCAAAGCTGACCAGTTCTCGGATGTTTCTCCTGACCTGTTCAGACGGCGTAAGGCCATCTGTGTTTGGCCAAGAATCATGGTCAGCGGGGTCCTGAGTTCGTGTGATGATCGTAGGACCACATAGTCTTTCAAGTAATTTGCTCGCTCAAGCTGTTCATTCGCCTGTACAAGTCTCTGATTGGCTGCCTCTAGTTCTTGCGCATACCTTTGTGTCCTTTGCTGAGCAGCAAGCACACGTCGTCGAGCCGCCTCAAAGCGAAACGCCACACCAACAGCCAAGAGTTGCAGGACGACGAAGGGCGCAAAGATGGCGATATCCTTCCCTATGTTAGACGTCAAGAGGCCAGGTGGTGTAATAAATGTGACGATGGCAACCAGCCCAATCGCGATAGCGAACAAGGCGGGACGCAATCCCCATAGCAGGGCAACCACAATGGATACAAGGCCAAAGGGAGCGGCGTCGAACATCGATATTGATGAAGAAATATAATCGTACAGCTTATCGAAAAACGCCATAGCGCCAACGAGGAGAAGACCGGCAACGTATCCGAACCAGGCAGAACGCAGCCAGGAGAGGAGCACAACAGGATGTTGAGCATGTTCCCGAAGAGATCGTTTTTGAGGACGCTGATCACTCATTCTTGTTTGCATAAGAGCCTCCGGCAAACCCTCTACCCTCTGAAGTTGACCTCCTTGTAGGGAGACCCCAGATGAGAAGTATCTCTAGCTCCCGCCTAGAAGTGGTGCAAGGAAGTGCTCCACTAGTGTAAGCAGGGCCTCGATCTGGAACGGTTTTAAGAGAATGTCCTGGGCACCGGGAAGGTCGCTTTTGTCGTGCATGCGAGCATCGGCTGTAATAACCAAAATGGGGATATGGTCGTAAGGCTCGTGCTCAGAAAGCCAGCGGGCAATGTCGTAGCCGGAAACTACCGGCATCATCAAATCGAGCAGGAGGAGCGCCGGCAGGTGCCGCTCTCCGCGTTTGCCCATCTCCTGCAAGAATGGGAGGACCCATTGGCTCTCCGCAAAGCCCACGCAGCTATACCCCTCGGACGCTAACAGCGACATAAGCATTGATAAAATGGACCGATCGTCGTCAACAGCCAGGATGTAGGGGCGCTCCGTCTCAGCCGGAGGTATTGAAGAAGTTATTGAAGACTCATCATCTATGTATAGAATAGGATTGCCTGGGCTGCTATACATCATTTCCTTTTCGCTCTCCTCCACTATGGGTGACCACAAGGTTGCGCCCCTACCGTCTCCACAACACGTCGGTTTATAACTCCTCAGGAGAGCATTTCCTCACGCAAAGGCCCAGCTGACGCACCTCGCCCTCTCTCGTCCTAGTATAAGGAGGAAGCGTCATGAAAGCGTCATGAACCTCGTCATGGAAAGTGGCATGAAACGCTGCGTGCGGAGAAACTACCAAGCACGCTGGCAGAGGAATCTGCTAGAAGAAATCACTGAGAAACTTCTCTCCTTAAAGGGAGGAGAATGTCATATTGGCAAACCAGGAGCCTCCGGCCCATCACCATCGATAAGTTGATGTTCCTGTCCTGTTCGTCCGGCCAGTGACTTGCCAGCGGAAGGCTCACTTTCAGCCGGGCCTGCCAGGAGATCGGCGTGCATCTCTAATAAGCGGCTCGCTCTGGTATAATCCCGATCGAGCAGCACGCGGAACACTTGCTCGCTAACCATCAACGATTCTGCGGCAGCAGCACGTTTGGTCGCCGTCAAGACACCCAGCATATCATGGCGTTTGGCAGTGCGGAACAGCACATGAACCTTCTCAAGCACTTCGGCAAACTCTGCGTGCACCTGGTCATTCCAGCCTTGTGCCTGGACTACTGCTAATGCCTTCGCCAGGAAACGCGCGCAGACTTTGATCACAGTTGTGTACTCACTCTCACGAGCTTCGGTAATCATTTGCAGGATACGCCGCTCATCGGCGACATCAAGGGCTAAGACTGAAAAAAGGCTGGCTTCTCCGCCCATTTCGCGGATCTCGTGAGCCAGCTGGCGAAAATGCTTCTCCACCTCTTCTGAAAAAGGAAGCAAATAGACTGAGTTTTGGAGCGCGAATGCACCAAGATTTTGTAAGCGCCGCCAGACCCACACACGCTTCTGAGAAGGTTCACTGGGCACCTTGTACGTCAGTTGCAACCAGCGTATAGCCTCACGCTCAAGCATGAATATCAACCCCCAAAATGAGGAAACATTAGTAACATTCGTTACCGAGTGTAGCTATCCTACTCCAACAGCCCTGCAAAGTCAAGCAAACTCGAGCGAGGTCACTTGCCATAGATGTTAGCAACCAGAATCATCATGAGACTCCTGCTCACCAGCGGGTCGCAAGAGAGCACAAAATGCCTTCGCTGCCCGCGAAAGCTGTTTGTCGGTACGCTGTATCAGGCTGAGTTGGGGTCGTAAATCCACCCCGGTGATTGGAATCCGTACAAGTTCGCCACTTGCTAGCTCGCGCTGGACCGCCAGAGCCGAGACGATCGCCGCTCCAACTCCGTTCAAAACCATCTGCTTAATAGCCTCATTATCAGGAAGTGTAAAGAGTGGCCTTACCTGTACACGGTGAAGAAGGAGGGCATGCTCAATTACTTCGCGAATGCCACTACCCTGCTCTCGTAACAATAACTCTCCCTCCCTCAATGCCTCCGGTCTTAAAGCAGGTAGCCCACTCCAGTGGTGACCCGGCGCAACTACCAGTACGAGTTCGTCAAAGGTAAAAACTTCCACGTGCAGGCCCGGCGGAAGGGTTGATGGATCGCTCTCAACCAGCCCAAAATCCAAAACCCAGTTCAAGACCTGCTCTATGATCTCGTGCGAGTTGAGTATGGTAATATGCAAGCTCACCTGGGGATAGAGGGCGCGAAACCGCGCCACGATTGGGGGAAGCAAATAGACGCCGGTCGTCGTATTAGCTGCAAGTGTAACCTCTCCCGACTCAACATCTTGTAGTACCGCCAGGGCTTCCTCCATCTCGCGTTCCAGCGCAAACATGCGCCGGGCATAGGTATGCAGCACGTGTCCGGCGTGGGTAAGAACAATGCGCCTCCCATGCCGTTCAATTAGTTCAATTCCTATCTCGTGTTCCAGGCTTTGAATGATCTTTGTGACAGCCGGCTGACTGAGAATCAGTTCCTCAGATGCCCGTGTGATGTGTTCATGTTCAGCTACCGTCTGAAAAACGCGCAAATGATAGAGATTCATACCATCCTCCCAATTGTGGAACTCTTTATCCCTACTATGGATGCTAACGGCTTACGTCATGACCGACGCCTACACACTCTTCCTATTATTATAACCCATTGGAATGTAATAAATAACTTGAGAGAATAATTACTTCTTTAACAATACCAAATTTGCAATAACTCACTGGAATATAATAAATAACTTGAGAGAATGATTTAAATATGGTATTGTTTATCTAAATGAAGCCGGGATTTCAAATCTTGAGCGCTGACTACTGTAGGCTATCTTGTAACTCACATAAGGAGTTTTTATGTCTGAGAACAAAGACTATGTTCATCCAGAAGCTCTTGTTGACGCTGATTGGGTGGAAGCCCACCTGCACGACCCCAAGGTACGATTGATCGAGGTTGACGTGGATACCGCCGCCTACGAACAAGGGCATATCCCAGGAGCAGTTGGTTTTAACTGGCAAAGGGAACTTCAGGATCAGACGATACGTGCCCCACTAAGCCCGGCACACCTGGAAGAACTTATGAGCCGGGCCGGTGTCAGCAATGATACCACAATCGTCCTGTACGGGGATAATAATAACTGGTTCGCCGCCTGGGCGCTTTGGATTCTCAAATATTACGGGCACCAGGATGTTCGCCTTCTTGATGGTGGGCGCGTGAAGTGGGTGGCAGACAAACGCGAGCTCACCACAGAAATCCCTTCCTATCCTCGAACAACCTATCATACCCAATCACCGGACGCCGCTATACGGGCATTGCGCGACCAGGTCCTCGCACAATTGGGCCGCAGCGACATCACACTGGTCGATGTTCGCTCTCCTGCTGAATATAGCGGAGAGCTGCTGGCTCCCGCAAACCTGCCACAGGAAGGCGCACAGCGAGGCGGTCATATCCCAGGGGCAGCCAACATTCCCTGGTCACAGGCGGTACGTGAAGATGGCACTTTCAAGTCGGCTGATGAGTTGCGTTCTCTCTACGAAGGCAAAGGAGTGACTGCAAACAAAGAAGTTATAGCCTACTGCCGTATCGGTGAGCGGAGCAGTCATACCTGGTTCGTGCTTCACTACCTGCTAGGCTACCCCGAAGTGCGAAACTACGACGGCTCGTGGACTGAGTGGGGAAGCCTGATTGGCGTACCAATAGAAAAATAAGCATTCACCTTGCTCCCCTTCATGTATGAGGTAGTTCCTATGCGAGACCTCCATAGGAAAGCGTGGGGTTTTGTCGTATCTTCAATAGAATATTTTGTAACTCTAGTTACAGCCAATTAATGTAGATCGCATCTTTTTCAAGCATGTAGGCCAGTCCTTGCCAGATTTTGTGCCTGATTCAGGCTCTTACCTTGATATTTTTTGTCTTTTGACTAGCCAGAGCAGATGTTTTGTAACTTTAGTTACAAGCAAGTAATTCTCAGTCTTGTCAACCATGAACAAAAGGAGAAGTATCTGATGAGAACACTGTTTACCCGTTTTTCATCTATCATCACGCTTTTGATGCTGCTGCTACTCGCAAGCTGTGGTTCTCAAAGTCCCACTACCAGCAGCGGGCAGCTTATAGTGCGTCTAGGGTATTTTCCAAACTTGACTCACGCCGTGGCGTTAGTAGGGGTGGAACGAGGTACCTTTCAGCAAGCGCTTGGATCGAATGTCAAGCTGGAAACGAAGACCTTTAATGCTGGTCCGGCATTAATTGAGGCGCTTTTTGCCGGCGCTATCGATATTGGCTATGTTGGTCCTAACCCGGCGATCAACGGCTATGTTCAAAGCCATGGTGAGGCTCTGCGCGTTATCGCAGGCGCATCCAGCGGTGGTGTACTGTTCGTCGTACGTCCGGGTGCACACATTCAGTCTCCCAAAGACCTGGCTAACAAAAAGTTCGCTGATCCACAGCTCGGCGGTACCCAGGACGTTGCGCTGCGCTACTACCTCCAACAGAATGGTCTCAAGGCAGCCGATAAAGGTGGAAATGTGCAGATTATTCCGACCGACAACGCTACTATCTTGACCTTGTTCAAAGCAGGGAAGATTGACGGCGCATGGGTACCCGAACCCTGGGCTACGCGCCTGATCGTAGAGGGCAAGGGCAAAGCCTTCCTTGATGAGCGCTCACTCTGGTCTGGTGGAAAGTTCGTCACCACAAACGTGGTTGTACGCAAAGCATTTCTCGATCAGCATCCAGACCTGGTGAACAAATTCCTGCAGGCGCATGTTGACACCATAGAATACATCATGAGTAATCCGGAGAGCGCTAAGAGCATTGTGAACCAGGAAATTAAACTCATCACCGGCAAGGCGATGACGAGCAAAGAGCTTGACCTGGCCTATAGCAACCTCGACATTACCTATGATCCGCTGAGCGATACGCTTCTGCAGTCGGCTGATAGGGCTTTCTCGCTGGGCTTCCTGGGCAGCAGCAAGCCTGACCTGAGCGGCATCTATAACCTGGGACCGCTTAACCAGGTGCTCTCATCCAAAGGGCTGGCTTCAGTAGCTGGACCGTAAACTGGCACGATTAGCAAGAGAGGACAACGCACATGTTTCACCAGCTAACGTTGGGCAGTGCTCAGCATACCGAGCGCGCCACGGGCAACGGCCAGACAAAACCCGGTGGCATTCCTTTGAAGATCGAGGACATAACCAAGACTTTTAACGGACGCGCAGGCATTGTTGAGGCACTACACCCTGTGGACGTGGATGTCGAGGCAGGTGAGTTCGTCTGCTTGCTCGGCCCAAGCGGCTGTGGCAAATCGACGCTGCTTAGCATCATCGCAGGTCTAGAAACACCAACAAGCGGTGCTGTTTTTGCCGACGGGCGAAAAGTGCGTGGCCCCGGCACCGATCGCGTATTGCTGTTTCAGGAGGCGGCGCTGTTTCCCTGGCTGGATGTGCGGCGCAATGTCGAGTTTGGACTACGCCAGCAAGGTATGCCCGCGAAGGAGCGAGCCGCCATTGCTCAGCGTCACATTGAGCTCGTGCACCTGAAAGGCTTTGAGCGCAGTTATGTGCACCAACTCTCTGGTGGTATGCGCCAGCGCGTAGCCATTGCACGCGCGCTGGCGATCGACCCGGCAATACTCCTCATGGATGAACCGTTCGGTGCCCTGGATGCGCTGACACGTGACCGGCTGCACGCCGAATTAGAATCGATCTGGGCAGCTACTCACAAAACCGTGTTGTTTGTGACGCATAATGTACGCGAGGCAGTGGCACTTGGCGACCGCGTACTGGTTTTTTCACCGAGGCCAGGCCGCATCGTGCGCGAATTTCACATCGATCTGCCTCGCCCGCGTTCGCTAGAAGATCGCTCACTGGTGGATTACACGGCAGAGATTATGTCCGTGCTTCAAGACGCGATGGGTGCACAAGAGCAGGAGGAGACCAATGGCCAAAGCAATTAGCACAGCCACGAATCGCCAGATTGTGAGCAATATAGCGCAATCCAAATGGGTACGACGCATTATTTTCTATGCGCTTTTGCTGGTGCTGTGGCAAGTGATTGCCAACAGCGGGATCTGGCCTGATTACGTGTTCCCAGGGCCAATCGCGGTATGGAACTCACTGGTTGACGGCTTTCTACATGGCCTATTCCTACAAGCTTCGCTGGCGAGCCTGCAGCGGCTTGCCATTGGGTATGGCATTTCACTGGTGATTGGTGTAACGCTCGGATTGCTTATTGGGCGCAACCGCCTGTTCGAAGAGACGGTGGGTTCACTCATACTGGGCTTGCAGGCATTACCAAGCGTATGCTGGCTGCCGCTAGCAATCTTATGGTTTGGTTTGACCGACCAGGCAGTCATCTTCGTCGTTGTGATGGGCGCCCTCTTCTCAATCACACTTGGTGTCGATGCGGGCGTAAAGAACACGCCCCCCATCTACCTCAAGGCTGCACGCAACCTGGGCGCTCGCGGGCTGGCAGTCTCCACGCAGGTCATCTTACCTGCTGCATTGCCCGCCGTCATGAATGGATTGAAGCAGGGCTGGACGTTCGCCTGGCGCTCATTGATGGCGGGTGAGCTGCTGTTTTATTCGCTGAGTCTTGGCAATCTCCTGCAAACTGGCCGTGATCTCAACGATGCCTCGATGGTAATGGCGGTGATGGTCTTAATCGTTATCATTGGAGTATCTATCGATGGCCTGATTTTTACGCCACTTGAGCGCCGCGTGCGTGAACGATGGGGGCTTGTTAGTTCGTAAACAGCCTCTTAATGGTTTCAACCTTCCCCAAAATCAAGGCCTGGCTATTGATAGACTCCGATGGACAAGTTCCGCCGGGTCTATCAATAGCCAGGTCCAGCATTTTCCCGCACCGGCGCCAATAACTTGCGGCGGAAGAAATAGCCCTATAGAACTCGAGGACTAATATATGTATAGAGGAGCTTGATGCAAATCAATTGCCGTTCAGCGGTACAGCACATCTAACGCACATCAAGGAAATGAACTATGGATGATACAACGCGCGAGACCATTAACACATTCCTCGCACAATACGACACGCTGGCTATTGCAACAGAACACGAAGGGCAGCCCTTTGTGACCCGGGCGTTCTTTGTTGAAGAGCCTGTAAACGATACGAGTTTGAAGCTCTACTGCACATTCATCACTACATCCCGCAAACTTGCGAACCTGAGACAAAATCCTCGCATCGGCTTATTCGTAGGCCCTGACCAGCCCACAGCATGGTTAGAAGCCACGGCGCGAGCAAAAGTCCTCGAAGAGGAGAGCGCCAGCGCAGCCGTGCGCGCAAAGCTCGGGAAAAAGTCACCGGTAGCCGCTACGTTTATTGCCCGCGTGCCGATTGTTGCCGTGGAAGTGCAGGTGAACTGGCTACGCATCACGAACTTGACCGCCAGCCCAATATACACAGAGGCGAACTTCGATATCGTAGCCAGCGGCGAGGGACAGAAGAGATGAGCAAGCCGCGGCTTTTTTTAGAGGTAACACGCGCACGCACACTGCCTGTGATGGCAGCCCCTGTTATCATCGGCTCCGCACTGGCCTGGCAGCAAGGTGCGCCTTTTCAATGGGGACTGTTTGTCCTGGCACTGGTGGGCGCACTGGCCGCTCACCTGGGGGCAAACGTCATCAACGACGTATTCGACTTCGGCGCCGGAGCTGACCAGGCGGCACAGGCAATCATGCCCCAGGGTAATACGGTCGCTACTGGCTCTCAGTTTCTCCTCAATGGGAGGCTGTCAATAAAAGTCTACCGGGGTCTAGCCGCTGCCTGTTTCGCGACAGCCCTACTGTGCGGCATTATCCTGAGTTTCTTTCGTCCCTGGGCATTGGCATTTGGCGTAATCGGCTTTCTGCTGGCCTTTTTTTATGTCGCGCCCCCCTTGCGCTTAGCATACATTGGTCGCGGGCTTGGCGAACTGGATATTCTCGTTTCGTTCGGCATCTTACCGCTGGTCGGCTCCTTCTACGTCCAGACCGGCACTGTTACCTATACCGCCCTGCTTGCCTCGCTGCCTATTGGTCTTTACACCATGGCAGTGCTCTACTTTCATCACTTTTTGCACTGGCGTGCTGATGAATCGGTAGGGAAAATCACGCCGGTGGTGGCGCTGGGAGAGCGAGGTGCACGTATCGCCGGGGCTCTCTTGCTCTTGCTAATCGCGGCGACCGTGCTACTAGATGTCTTTCTGAGAGTTTTCCCCTGGTATGCTATTATCGCCGTGCTCACTATCATCCCTGTAGAGTTTGCATTGCGAGAGGCGACCGGCGATCTGAAACACTACTTCAAACTGATGGCATCGAACCTGAACAGCAATCTACTGGCGGCGCTGTTCATCCTAGCGGCATTGCTCCTGCGGGGGTTTACGCATATCTGATGCATCAAGAGTAAAGAGATACAACGAACTTGCATCCCTTTACTCTTGATGTCGTCACTATAAATTATCGCCCGGCACGCCAGGCGCGAATCTGTTCGCCGTGCTCCTCGAAGTGATGCCAGGTCGAGCCGCGCACCCAGGCACGCACATAGCCATTCCACTGCTCTGGACTTAACGACGACAAGTGACCGAACAGACGATAGTGGGCCGTCTCGAAAAGTCCAATGGCCTCCTGTAGCGAGAGCATATGCAGTTCCGCCTCCCACCTGTCATTGTAAGGGAGGGCATCACGGTAGTCCTCTGTAGACTGCTCACCTCGCAGGTATTTTTGCACTTCAGCTAAACAGATCTCCTCCCAGCGACCGAGATGAGCCATTACATCTTTGACGGACCATCTCCCTACAGCACCTGCCATAGTTAGTTCGGCCTCGCTCAACCCATAGATGGCAGAGGTAAGCGCGACCCGCGACGCGGTGACATGCGCCAGGATCTCTTGTGGTTCGCGCGTATCTTTTGGCATTACATTCCTCTCTACCCGACGTTCTCAATGATTGCAGCGATGCCCTGCCCACCGCCGATGCACAACGAGGCAGCGCCATATTTCAGGTGATGGCGCCGCAGTTCGTACATCAGTGTGATCGTCAGGCGTGCACCGCTTGCCGCCAGGGGATGTCCAATCGAGATGGCGCCACCGTTGACATTGGTCTTGTCACGGTCCAGCCCTAGCTCCTTCTCTACCGCCAGGTATTGTGGGGAGAAAGCTTCGTTGACCTCGACACGGTCCAGGTCGGATAGACGCAAATCAGCGCGTTTGAGCGCCTGGCGCATAGCAGGCGCAGGACCAATGCCCATAATCTCCGGCGGCACACCGACCACGCCCCACGAGACCAGCCGCGCCACCGGCTTCAGATGATACTGTTCTACAGCATCGCCTGTCGCCAGGATAACGCATGCCCCAGCATCATTGATACCGCTGGCGTTACCAGGTGTCACTACCCCTCCTTTGCGGAAACGCGCGGGTAGCTTCGCCAGGACCTCCATCGATGTATCGCGAATGCCCTCATCCTGCGTGATCTCGACGGGGTTACCCTTACGGTCCTTCATCGTAACGGGTACAATCTCTTCGGCCAGCCTGCCTGCCTGTTGCGCACGGCGTGCCGTTACCTGGCTTCTCAGCGCATACTCATCCACCTGTTCACGCGTAATCTCGTACTTCTCGGCCAGATTTTCAGCCGTAATCGCCATACCGCAGCCAATATAGCTATCCACCAGGGCTTCCCACAAACTATCTTCTAGCTGTGGAGCCTGCCCCAGCTTGTAACCAGCCCGTGCACCGCGCAGCACATGCGGAGCCTGCGTCATATTCTCAGCGCCGCCAGCAAGTGCAACACGTCCCTCTCCCAACTGCAATAATTGTGCGGCGCTCACAATAGCCTGCAAACCAGAACCACACAAGCGATTGACAGTGAGCGCTGGAGTTTCAATGGGCAAACCGGCCTTCAGCGCAACGTGCCGCGCAAAATAGATAGCATCCTTACTCGTCTGCATTACATTGCCTAAGACAACCTGGTCGATCAGTTGGGGGTCCACTCCACTGCGCTCGATAGCTCCTTTTGCAGCGACGACGCCCAGATCAATGGCACTCACATCAGACAACGACCCTTGTAACACCCCCACGGCCGTTCTAGCCCCATCGATAATATACACATCTTGCATAGTTGGCATGCTCCTGTTCAGCTGAAACAACGCACTGATATGCTTAAGTCTAGCACCTGGAACGAATCCAGCGCAAGCTACTGCACCTCCCCATGTATATGAAACGTGCTCATCAAATGGAAAAGGTTCATCTGTACTATCACTCCACCGCTCACATAATCGTGACGTATCAGTTACAATTGACTATCGCTTCCCGCACCGGGTCATCTACTTCACCAGGACGCATCATAGGTCGTACAGCAAACGGTCACAAAAATGTGATACTGTAGCCAATCCCCTTACAAATCTCTCTCTATGTGCTATAATGTCACTAAGCACAGGTACAAAATAACCTGAGTACCGTGTGCGAGCACTCTTCACTAACGAAAGGAGGGGCCTGGTTCCACATTCACAGGTTAAACACTTGTCAGCCTCGTATTTCGTTCATCGCCTCCAGGCGAACATGAAGTCATCCCCAATCCTTGTGGATGATATATCCTACCTATCAACGGACAAGGCTGTCCGCGACAAGCAGTTACGCGGGCGACGCGCCTGCGTCAACGCGATGTGTACCCAACGCACGTTTGTACATGTTTTGCTAGTCTTTTTTATGAAAGGTGGGAACCCTTTATGGCAGATGTTTCTGTACAGCGCGCTGCAGCCGCAGCGCCAGCCATTGCCAACCCCGCTCCTCTTGGCCTTAGCGCCTTCGCACTCACTACATTCGTTCTCAGTTCCTTCAACGCTGGTTTTTTCCCGACAAAAGGTGCTGGTATCTTCATAGGACTGGCCCTCTTCTACGGTGGTCTTGTCCAGCTTGTTGCAGGCGTACAGGAGTTCAGGACCGGCAACGTTTTCGGCGCGACCGCCTTCTCTTCTTACGGAGGTTTCTGGCTTGCTATTGGTTTCGTCTTCTGGCAGGGCCTCGGGGTAGGTAGCAGTGCAGCGGTGGGCTACTTCCTGCTGGGCTGGACGATTTTCACTGCTCTCATGTTCCTGGCAACGTTCAGGACGGACGGCGCTCTGATTGCCGTTTTCGGCTTCCTGACCCTTACCTTCTTGTTCCTAACCATCGGGGCGCTGGGTGGAGCATCCGGCATGACAACGCTTGGCGGCTGGCTAGGCATCATCACCGCAGCAGTGGCCTGGTATAGAGCGCTGGCTCTGCTTCTCGCTGGAAGCACTTCGGCGTTCAAGTTGCCCATATTCCCTATGGGCTAGTGTTAGTATAGTCTGCAACGTGAGTTGCATCTGAAGGCCTTTGGTCATGAGAAGCGGGTCAGAATGGACACAGTGAGAAAGCCGGTGTGCGTTTACCCGCCAAACAGTGGCTGAAGGCTTTCAGAATGGTTGGTGGCATCGAGTACTTGTATTGAATAAAGGCTGCGGCAGGCACGACAAGCGATAAATGATGTGCTATAATTGGCGCATGGGTAAAGGTCACTTCCCACTTTGATAGTGGAGTGGCACTCCTCAAAGTAGCGTCCTTCCTACTGCCGCAAGGCACAGGGCTTCTGCGCCGATAGTTCGGTGATTTCCATCGTTTCGTTCACACCTATTTCCAACGAGGTATGTACTATGTCAAGCGAAGTCTGGAGCCGGGCAATGCGTGCTATCTGGCTCCTCAACACCATCGAAGTGGAATTGAGCCACCTGGGCATACCTTTAATGCGTGTTCCTCCAACCCTGCGCGACCTCGGCAAGACACTTGCCCAGACCGGCATAAGTGAGCAAGACCGGCAACTGATCGAGGATGAACTCAGTCTCGCGCATGCTTCACTTGCGCAAGCGGTAGGAGAACTCCAGGCAGGCATGGCCGAGATCGAGTCTTTACTCCGCCGGCAAGCGCCAGCTTTGCCCACGGAAGACGTAGCGGAGAGTACAAGGAGCGTAGTATGGCAGAAATCATGACCGCCAAAGAGGCGGTAGAACGGTACATCCACACAGGCACCCAGGTATGCTGGGGAGGATTTAGCTACACCCGCCGCCCCTACACCATTACGCGCGAGGTGATACGCCAGCGCGACCGCATTAAGCACCTCTTCTGCACGATGAACGGCGGTGCCTCGATTGAAGAAACCCTGGCAGCCAATGACCTGATCTCGCGGCTAGAGACAACCTACGTTGGCCTGGAGGGCATTCAGCCAGTAGCCTATAGCATTCGCCGCCGCGTCCAGGATGGCTCCATCCCGCTATTTGAAGACTATAGCAACTATGGCTTTGCCACGCGCACCATTGCCGGTCGCTATGGCTGGCCTTTTGCCCCCCTGATGGCCGAGATGGGGAGCAGCATTCCAGAGTACGATGTCTTCGGCAAAGCCGGGCTACGCGGTAAAAATGCCGACGGGAGCTGGATTGATCCACGCATCCCCCCGAAAAAATTCGCCGTCATAGACGATCCTTTTGACGGCTGGGGACTGCGTCCGCATGCATTCGACGGTGGAGACTCAACAGCAAACAAGACGAACGCGCTCGACCGGATACGCGAGTCCGATAAATATACAGGCAATAAAGGCGTCAAAGTTATGCTTGTGCCGCCTATCCTGCCAGAGGTCACCGTCATTCGATCACAGCGTGTGGCTATCGATGGCACGGTGCGTATGGAAGGTATCCTCGGCCCGGACGCAGAGCAGGCTATGTGTGCCAAAACACTGATCGTTGAGTGTGAACAGGTTGTGCCATCCGACGAGCTACGAGCTGCTCCCGAACTCAACCATTTGCCAGCTCATATCACTGCGGTTATCGTGGAACAGCCCTTTGGTGGCTATCCCACGGCGGTGCCGAATTACTACGACTACGACTGGAACTGGTGGGTGAGTTACGGTCGGCTCAACCGCAAGAGCAAAGAGGAAGTCAAGGACTGGTGGACCAAACATGTATTCGAGACCAGGGATGACTGGGATTACTTGCAGCGGATTGTAGGAATGAACCGCCTGTTTGAACTGCGCGCTACCCCAGGCTACGGGTACCGTGCTGACCAACAACGGCCAATGTAATGCAAGCGACTATAACAGGAGCATACTATGCAACAAATTTCGGAAGATGCCTATGAGGCCTATCTTAAGGAACGGGGTCTATCACGCGATCAATACACTACGATGGAGCTGCTAGCAGTAGCCTCTGCTCGCGAAGTACCTGACGGGGCCTTTGTCTTTGCCGGGACGGGTCTTCCACTACTGGCCTCCATGCTAGCTCAGCACACCGTCGCGCCAAACATGACGCTGATTATGGAAGCGGGCATCGTAGGGCCAAAGGTAGAGCACCTGCCCATCTCGGTCTCGGATCCACGCGGGTGTTTGAAGGGGAGTACGGTCTCCAACATGGCTGATACCTTCGGCACCACTGCCCTACGAGGCTATTGTACTATCGGCATGCTGGGCGGGGCTGAATGCGACATGTACGGCAACTTGAACTCGACCGTCATTGGTGGCTACTGGCCCGCAGGTGTTTCCGACACCGGTCATGGACCGCATGTGCGCTTTGCCGGTAGCGGCGGGGCCAATAATATCGCCTCGTTTGCCGACAAGCTACTGGTCGTCATGGTACAGGAGGAACGCCGCTTCCCGGAGCAAGTCGAGTACATCACCAGCGTTGCCGGATGGCGCGGCCCACATGAGAAGAAGGAGTCGCGTTGGGACTACGGCCTTGGACGCGGTGGTGAGCTGGTGATGATTAGCGATATTTGCATCATGCGCAGTGATCCCGAGACCGGCATTCTCGAACTCGACATGGTCTTCCCAGGTATCAGCGTCGATGATGTAGTGAGTAACACCGGTTGGTCGCTTGATACGAGCAAGGCCAGGCAAATGGACCCACCAACCGAGGACGAGCTGAAGGCTCTGCGTATGCTCGTTGACCCCAGCCGCATTTACCTGGGCCGCAAGAGCAAGCGCGAGGCTGCTGCTGCTGCAAAACAACAGGAGTAAACAGCCTGCTATTCACAATAAATCCACCTGGTTCCCAGAAGAACGGGAACCAGGTGGATTTATCTTGTTTATTACACAAAAAACTTGACCTCAAAGGCAGGCTACGCTATAGTGGGTATATCTTAGTACTCATTTGGATTGAAGCGAGGAAAGATGACTGCAACCAGCAAGGCAAAGCACATGGAGAAATCTTCAGCAGAAGATATACATGCATATCTAATTACCCTTATCAAACAAGCTACCCAAACCTACCTCACACGCGAGCAGATATCCTTCGATGTTGAACAACTGCCGGTCGACCTGCGTTTCTCGGCTCAGAGCAGTTTTGGTGACTATTCGATGCCAGTCATGCCGTGGGCCGGCAAGAACATGTTGGGTGGGGGTCAACCATTGTCTATTGCTGAACCACTGGCGGTGGCGCTACAAGACATAAACGATCCCGCCATTGAAGAAATCACCGTTACGAAGCCAGGCTTCCTTAACTTCCGCCTGAATCGACCTGCGGCGGGCAAGGCGATTATCGAGCGTGTCCTGGAAGCCGGGGCTGATTTCGGAAGAAATAATGCGGGCACCGGCACTAAGGTGATCGTTGAGCATACCAATATTAATAGCAACAAGGCTGCACACGTAGGTCACCTGCGCAATGCTTGTATCGGCGATACGGTGGTACGTATGCTGCGTTCGCAGGGTTATGACGTTGAGGCCGATAACTACATCGATGACACGGGCGTGCAGGTCGCCGATGTCGTTGTAGGCTTCACCTTGCTCAACCAGGGCATTTTACAGCTTCCAGAAGGCAATGAACAACTACCAGGTGAGCCTTTTGATTACTACTGTTCGCGGATATACGTTGCCGTGGGGAATGCCTACGAAGACCAGCCAGCACTGCTGGAACTGCGCAGTGCTGTCCTGCGAGCTATTGAACATGGCAATGAACCCGCCGGGGGACCA
>Ga0209283_10000244_pt1 | contig 26997 bp, 22 predicted proteins | sample CZO8metaG_2_FD_188354 | JGI IMG/M metagenome (GOLD analysis project Ga0209283, IMG submission 188354) | Vadose zone soil microbial communities from the Eel River Critical Zone Observatory, Northern California, USA - CZOApr15con2H1.8 metaG... | ecosystem: Environmental > Terrestrial > Soil >...
CGGCTGTGAGTCGACATCCCGCACCACGCGGCCCGAGATTGAAGCCGCCGGGTTGAGCACGAAGTCGACCTCTCGGTCCGTAGAGAGGGCCACCGACTTCTCATCCGACGCGTACCCATCCCCGTGCGCGGCCATCAGATACGTGCCCGCGGTGAGGCTCAGAGAAAACCCGCCGCGTCGGTCAGACAAGGTGGCGAAGACGGCAGAGGAGCCGCCCCCCGGCTTGGAGGCCAAGACGGCGGCGCCCTCGATCACCCCGCTGCCCGAGTCGCGGACGGTACCGAAGACTCGCGAGTCGGCCGAGGACAGGACGAGTTCCACCGTCTCCAACGCTTGACCCGGGAGCAGCACCAGCCCCTCGATCACCGCTGCGCCGAGGCCGACCGCGGTGGCGGTGAGGCCATACGTCCCCGGTCCCGGCGCGTCGAACTGGAAGCCGCCGCCCTCGCCAGCTCGCGCCAAGAGGGGCTCGTCGTCGTCGCCGGGGTTACCCGACCGGACGAGCGCCACCACCGCCCCGGCGTGGCCCCGTCCACCCGGATCGACGATCCGGCCGGCGATCGACGCGGGCCGAGCTGCGGGCAACGGCACCGGCGATTCCAGGCGCGATGCCTTCGGCGTTCGGGGTAACGGCGCCGTGGTGACGCTGGCCGCCCGGCTCCGAAGAAGCACCAGGACGAGGACGGCCAAGGAGATGCCCGCCAGCAACAAGATCGAACGTCGCGCGGCCAGCCCGAATGGAAGCCGAGATTGCCTGCCGCGCGCTCCCGTCATCGTCGCTCGATTCCCTCCGCGGCAAAACACGTTGCAATGAACACCACGAATGATCAAGCCGGAGCGCGCTCCGAGAGCGCGCGGGCATCTTGCCTTCCGCTACTGGCCAGCAGCTCCGTTGACAACCGGTCGCCGCTCGGCCGCGGATGGGTCGTGACTATCTGCTGGAAAGCTTCGCCTGCCTGCGGCATGCCAGCGCGAGGCGTTCGCGAAGTACGCGGAGACCTGGGGTCGAGTCATCCCGCGATGCGGCGCGCAGCTACTGGGCTACTTCCTGCCGCACGAGGGAACGAACAACGTGGCTTGGGGAGTGATCCTGGACGACAGCCTGGCCTCCTACGAAGCCTACCGGGCGCGAGCGCGGGCCGATGCGGAAGGAAGGCAGAACTTTGCCGCCGCGCAAGAAGGCAGGTTCATCCTTCGGGAGGAGCGCACCTTCGTCGAAGCGGTCCCAGGCACGCTCGGCGTTCCTGCCCTCCCCAGTCGGTGATAATCGGTCCCGACGAACGGAGACTTAAAATGCGCACGCAAGCACAGAAGGCCGCTGCCTTTCGCGCCCTGCACGATCGGCCGGGTGCATTCATCATCCCCAACCCGTGGGACGCCGGTACTGCGCGCCTGTTGGCTTCCCTTGGGTTTGAAGCGCTTGCCACCACCAGTCTCGGACTTGCGAACACGCTTGGCCGGGCCGACGGAATCAGCGCCGTGGGGCTCGATAAGGTCATCGAGAACGTTCGAACGATCTCGGAGGCCACCGACCTGCCGGTGAACGCCGATCTCGAGAACGGTTACGCGGATGCGCCCGAGCGCGTCGCCGAAACCATCCGACGCGCCGCCAAAGCCGGCGCAGTGGGCGCGTCAATCGAGGATTTCACGGGCGACCCGCAGCGCGGCATCTACGACTTCCAACACGCGCTCGAGCGGGTGCAAGCGGCGGTTGAGGCGGCGCACTCACTGGCGGTGCCGGTGATGCTGACCGCTCGCGCGGAGAACCTGCTGCGAGGGCGCAACGATCTCGACGATACCATCCGACGGCTGCAAGCGTTCGAGAAGGCCGGTGCCGATGTGCTGTATGCGCCGGGGCTTCGAGATCTCCGCACCATCCGCGCGGTGGTCGGCTCTGTGGGAAAGCCGATCAATGTGGTGATGAGCATGGCGGATCCGTCGATCACCGCAGAACAGCTGGCGGATGCCGGTGTCAAACGCATCAGCGTCGGTGGTGCGCTGTCGCGGCTCGCGCTCGGTGCCTTCATGGAGGGCGCGCGGGAGATGGCGGAGAAAGGCTCTTTTACTTGGGTACGGAGGACGATACCTACGAACGAGCTGAATTCTGTGTTTGACAAATGGCGACCTCGATAGCCAACCTCCGCCGCCGGAGGAGGTCGAACATGGATAGAAGCAGATTTCCGATGGTTGTCACCGCAGCACTTGTTTTGGCGACGGCGCTGGCCGCCAACGGTGCAGGTGGCAAGGGCAAGTTCGGAGCGAAACTCAACGGGGCCAGCGAAACTCCACCTGTCGACACCAAAGCGACTGGGACTGCGACACTGACTGTTTCGGGCACCTCGGTGGCGTATAAAATTACCGCGTCTGGGCTGTCGGGTAACGCGACTGCTGCGCACATCCACCTCGGCCCAACCACCGCCGCCGGACCGGTGGTCGTGCCTTTTCCCCCGACCGCGATCAAAAACGGCGCCAACGGCTCAGTTACGATCTCTGGTTCGTTCGCCGAGGCGGACATCAAGCCGCAGACAGATCCGGCCGTCAAAACCCTGGACGACCTGATTGCCCAGATCCGAGCCGGGAATACCTACGTCAACATTCACACCGCAGCGCACCCCGGCGGCGAAATTCGAGGCCTGCTTAAGTGATTCAGATACCCAGGTAGCGCTGCAACAGTTCTGGCTGCGTCTGAAGATCCTGACTGGTTGGCTCGAGCACGATTCGTCCTTTGACGACAATGACGTGCATGCCATTTCGCCCTTATCAGTCGCCGAGGTCGGTGGAAACGTGATCGGCTTGGTAATGGACCGGGGTCGACGGGTGCACCGCCCAACGCGCGAGGAATTACTGCGCGACGAGGCGACGCTGCGGCGATTTTTGGCGGTATGAAGGAGTCTCGATGAAAGCGGCTATTTGCTACGAACGAAACCAGCCCGTGCGGATCGAGGAGGTGATCCTTGATGCCCCTCGGCGCGATGAGGTTCGCGTGCGCCTCGCGGCGTCTGGAGTCTGCCATTCCGATCTCTCTTTCGTGCATGGGATTCTGCGTGGGAAGCTGCCTTGTATTCTTGGCCACGAGGGAGCAGGCACGGTGGAGGAGGTTGGCGAGGGCGTCAACCGGCTCGCCGTCGGCGACAAGGTCGTCCTCTCCTGGGTGACGCCTTGCTTCAGTTGTTTCTACTGCCGGATCGGCAAGCCGCAGCTCTGCGAGGTCGGCGAGCGGATCAATCAGACCAACCGAATGCCCGACGGCACCAGCCGCGCGCATCAGGATGGGCAAGAGCTCAACGTATTTTCTGCGCTCGGCACGATGGCGGAATCCGCCGTCATTCCAGCCAATGCGGCGATCAAGCTGCCCGACGATGCTCCCTTGGACAAATGCGCTTTGCTCGGCTGCGCGGTGATGACCGGCGTCGGCGCGGTGTTCAACACCGCCGAGGTCACACTCGGCAGCAGCGTGGCGGTCTTCGGCGCGGGCGGAGTTGGGCTAAACGCGGTTCAAGGAGCGTTCCTTGCCAGCGCGGAACGAATCATCGCCGTCGACACGCAACCGAAAAAGCTCGAAATGGCCCGCACTTTCGGAGCGACGCACCTGATCGACGCGAGCAAGGTAGATCCGGTGGAATCCATCCGCGAGCTGACCGATAAGCGCGGCGTGGACTACGCTTTTGAAGCGATCGGTCGCAAGGAGACGATCGAGCAGGCTTACGCTGCAACCCGCAAGGCGGGTACCTGCGTGGTGATCGGGCTGGGCAGCATCAAAGATTCGATCTCTCTCAATGTTTTCATGCTGCCGTTGATGGAGAAGCGCCTGGTTGGCTCTTGGTACGGGGGCGCCAACGTCCACCGAGACATTCCGCGCCTCTTTGCGCTCTATCGCGCCGGTCGGCTGAAGCTCGACGAGCTGGTGACCCGCACCTACTCACTCGAGCAAATCAACGAGGCCTTCGCGGCGATGCTCGCGGGGACGAACGCGCGCGGGGTGATCGTCTTTTGATTCTCCCGGCTATCCCCCGCTCAGAGCGCCTCGAGAGTCTGCTCCAGCGTAACATCCTCGGGCCTTGATCTGCCGTCTCGATGCCCGCAGGATACGCTCGCCGAGGGGGGTAGCCCGTCGCGGCCCATGGTTCCTTCGACCGCTCGAACGAGGGAGACATCATAGACGTTTTTCAGCATTCATCCTGGTGGTGGCGGCCGGGCCGGCGTTGGCCTCCGGGCAATACCTCGGGAAGGGCTCGATTCTGTCCTACGCCCCCACCGAGCTGGCCTCCGCCTCGTCCCCGCCGGCCGCGGGCGCAGGCCTCGACGGAAGCATCGTCTGGGAACAGAAGTTTCAGGGGCCGAACTGGGTTAGGGTGGAACACTGGCACTCCGCGCCGGGTACTGTTTAAGGACCGGCCGCGCCTGCCTTGCAGACTACTTCGTCCTGTGAACTGGTACCTCCCGAACAACCGATTGCGCCGATCATCCTGCCCTGCCCGACCAGTGGAATGCCGCCGCGAGACGCAATGATTCCGTCGAGCGTGAGCAGATAGTTGAAATTGTTGACCTGGATACTGTTCTCAAAGACCTTGGTTTCGCGGCGGAAGGTCGCGGCCGTGCGCGCCTTGTGTTCCGCGATCTGTATTGAGGCAAGCTGCGCTCCGTCCATCCGTTGGAAGGCAACGAGGTTACCGCCGGAGTCGACTACGGCAACATTCATTTTCCAATTCCGTTTCTTGGCCTCTGCCACGGCGGCATTAATGGCTGCCTGGGCGCGTTCGAGCGATATCGGGGCGCCATAAGGCGTATCAAACGGCATGTTTTCTGGCACGACATCGAGGGGATTTGCTGCCGTGGACTGTTGCGCCCAAATCGGACTACCGATGAGCAAGGCAGTGCCAATTATGGCAACGGCTGTTTTCTTGTCTGACATACAAGCTCTTTGTGTGAAAGTGGAATTCCATACACTGTTTGCGATTAAGCGAAGCATCCAGACCAATCTATTGGACGATGGTATCGATCGAAATCGAATCGGCCATCACCGGCGGATCTGCGAGAGCCCGCGTAGCAGCACGCAGGGTGATCAATTCCAAGCAGAGAAAGTCAATTTCCTGATCACTCCAGCGTTCAAAGCGACATTCCTGCCCGCACGCTTGGGCGAAATCTGACGAGAATCTGCGGCGGCTCTTTTGGCGCAACAGTTGCAGTCGCCGTCTTGGCCAGCAATCGGGGCGAGGCTGTTCACGCACTTTTCAGAAAGGAATGAAGAACGATGAAAAAGTTAATGTTGGTTGTTTTGGGAATATTTGTGCTTGGAATTGAAATGGCTTCTGCTCAGGGCCTTCAAACCATCCTGAGCTTTGGAACCATGATAGGAGTTTCCGACCCTTTTATCGGAAGCGATTCGATTCGTGGAGTCCCGATCTGAGTCTCCAACGGCAGATCGCCGATCTCGTCGAGAAAGATCGTCCCGCCTTTCGCGAGCTCGAATCGTCCGAGCCGCCGGTGCAGTGCTCCCGTAAACGCGCCCTTCTCGTGACCAAACAATTCAGATGCGATCAAGGATGGCTGGATGGCGGCACAGTTGACGCTCACCATTGGCCCGGACGAGCGATTCGACCGCGCGTGGATTGCACGTGCCGCCAGCTCCTTTCCAGTCCCGGTTTCTCCGAGGATGAGCACGGTCGAGTCGGTTGGTGCTACCAGCGCGACCTGCCTCACCGCTGCCTCGAACGCCGAACCGGTGCCAATCATCTCGTGGGAATCGTTTGAGGAACCGTTGTTTTGGCTGTTCGGGACTTCGGAATAGTGGTCGATCGCCTCCCGGATGGCGACGTTGCCATGGCCGGTAAGGAAGATGATCGGAACGTGGACGTCAGCCTTTGCGAGCTCCCCTTGCACCTCGAGACCGCTCATCCCGGGCAGCTTCATATCCAGCACGAGACAGCTTGGGAGCTTGCTGCAGCATCGGTTGAGGAATTCCTGCGGCGACGCAAAACTTTCCACTCTCAGGCCCGCCGTGCGGATCAGGCCCTCAACCGATTCGCGCACCGACGCATCGTCGTCGACCACGTAAACAGACTGGCACTGGTCGCTCATAGTGGATCTCGCTTACCCGACTGCTGGAGCATGCGTAACCAGCGCAAAAAATCTATTACACCTTGGTATTGGCGCCCGACGCGCGAACGCTCGGAGTCGCCCACGAGATCCCAAAAGAGGTCGCTCGCGTCGTCAAGGCTGCGGGCAAGAGGATCAACCGTTCGAACCACCCAGGAGACCACGGCGATGTAACGACCAGCGCTGCGAGAGGTCTGTATCGCGAGAGGCATAAGCCATGAGGAGGGTCGCGGTACCCATTTCCCTTGCTGGCTCCCAGCTCGACGAAGCACGTCATGTCTGTGCGTTTTTTAACAGCGACGATGAGGAGTATCGCGTGTTGCTTCCGTTCATTAAGGACGGGTTCGAGTGTGGCGACAAGGCGGTTCACATCGTTAATCCGGGTCAACGACGCGACCATTTGCAACGGTTGGCAGCTGTGGGGATCGACCCGACGGCTGCTCAGCAGAGTGGGCAATTCGAGCTTCGGACCAACACCGAAACGTACCTTCGGGACGGCCATTTCGATCCGGCTCGGATGCTAGAGGTGTTCGAGCAGTTGGCCAGCGGCAACGCCAAGGGAGGATTTCCGCTCAGTCGCATTGTCTGCCGCATGGACTGGGCGGTTGAAGGTGAATCGCACGTCGAGAATGTCGTTGAGTTTGAATCGCGTGTGAATGATGTGTGGAGTCGCCACGATGATGCGGTTATCTGCACGTATCATCTTACGAAATTTGGAGGAGACACGGTGATGGACATCATGCAGACGCATCCGATGGTCATCATCCGCGGCATTCTTTGGCAGAATCCGTTCTTTGTACCCCCGGAGGAGTTCCTGCGTGAAGTTCGGGAACGGCGGGCCAGGCGGACTAGGTCACCCTCGACGGCGGCCTAACGTGGAAGTGCAACTCGAACATCCCGCCGAGGAGACTAAGCGCCTTCAGCGCTGCATTAACGATCTTGTCAGGATCCTAGCCCTTCCTTCCATCTGGAGTGGCGGCGAGCCATCCCAGATTCTTCATACCTTGCTCGACGCGCTGCTGTGTACGCTCCACCTGGATATCGTCTACGGGTGGTTGAAAGACCCAGTCGGCGAGGCGCACATCGAGATGGTCAGGGTCGATGAATCACGAAAACTGATGCCCCGACCGCAAGAGATCTGCGAGATGCTCAACCACCGGTTGGGAGATGACCCACTGAAATGGCCTCCGCTGGTACGGAACCATATTGGAGATGGAGACATTTCGATCGTGCCCTTGCGACTGGGGCTGCGGGGTGAAATCGGCGTAATCGTAGCAGGGTCTCAGCGAGCGGATTTTCCAGGACAGACCGAGAGGCTTATTCTGAGCGCAGCGGCGAATCAGGCGTTGATCGGGCTACAAGAGGCACGGCTCCTAAGGGAACAGAAGCGGGTCGCCAGCGAACTCGATCAACGGGTCGCGCAGCGAACTGGAGAACTCGCCAAAGCCAATGAAGAGCTGAGAAACGAAATTGGCGAACGCAGGCTGGCGGAAGAGAGGGTCCGTCAAGAGCAAAGAGAGCTGAAGCGCATTGAGGTGAGAAAGGCGGCCATCCTCGACTCGGCACTCGACTGTATTGTGACAATCGATCACAAAGGCTGTATCACCGAGTTCAATCCGGCTGGGGAGAGCACCTTCGGGTACCGTCGGGACGAGGTCGTGGGGAAGCTTCTAGCCGACGTCATTATCCCCGCGTCACTCCGAGAGAGGCACCGGCGGGGGTTCGCCCGCTACCTTGCCACGGGCGAGTCGCGAGTGCTCGGCAAGCGCTTCGAGATGACGGCGGTTCGTGCCAATGGGAGCGAATTTCCCGTCGAGATCGCAATTACCCGTATCCCGCTGGACGGGCCACCTTCCTTCACTGGCTACCTGCGCGACATCACGGACCGCAAAGAGGCGGAGGAGAAGTTGCGGCGCAGCGAGGCATTTCTCGCACAAGCTCAATATCTTGCTCGAATCGGCAGCTTTTCCTGGCGTGTGGCGACAGACGAACTCGTCTGCTCAGAGCAGCTCTATCGCATGTTCGAGTTCGACCATCGTGTGCCCGTGACTCTCGAACTGATCGGCACTCGAGTCCATCCGGAAGACATCCCGATGATGGATGACATGATCGAACGGGCGCGAGGCGGCGTCAGCGACTTTGAATACGAGCACCGGCTGCTGATGCCTAACCACTCCGTCAAGTACCTGCACCTGATCGCTCACGGGGCTCGAGACAAGGATGGCCACCTCGAGTACATCGGCGCGGTTCAGGATGTAACACAACGCAGACTGTCGGAAGAGGCACTTAGGAAGGCACAATCAGAGCTCGCACAAGTAGCCAGGGTCACGAGCCTTGGAGTGTTGACGGCGTCGATCGCCCACGAAGTCAACCAGCCGCTGGCGGGCATCATCACCAACGCCGGCACCTGTCTACGGATGCTAGCCGCCGATCCTCCAAACGTCGATGGCGCGCGCGAGACCGCACGGCGCACAATTCGCGATGGCCACCGTGCGTCTGATGTGGTTACGCGATTGCGCGCGCTCTTTGCCAAGAAGGACGCCAACAAGGAATCGGTGGACCTGAATGAGGCTACTCGAGAGGTGATTGCTCTGTCGTTGAGTGAACTTCAGAGAAACAGAGTGGTTCTGCGGCCTGAACTTGCTGAAGACCTCCCGCTTGTCACAGGCGATCGTGTGCAGCTCCAGCAGGTCATCCTGAACCTACTGCGGAACGCCTCAGAGGCGATGAGCACCGTCGACGATCGTCCGAGGCAGTTGCTGATCAGAACCGAACGAGACGAAGGCGATCGCGTGCGCCTGACCGTGCAAGATGCGGGAGTCGGCTTCGAGCCTCAAGCTGCGGACAGACTCTTCGACGCATTCTACACAACGAAAAATGACGGTATGGGAATCGGGCTATCCGTCAGTCGTTCCATTATCGAGAGTCATCATGGCCGTCTATGGGCCACACTGAATGATGGTCCGGGAGCGACATTTTCATTCTCTCTTCCTCGCGGACCGAGAGTGCGGCGGGCACCGACAGTGTTCGCAACGGATGTCGCATGAGGAATCAATGATGATCAGACGTTCCCTTGTATCGGTGGTCGATGATGACAAGTCCGTGCGCGAGTCACTACCCGACCTGTTGGGGGAGCTCGGCTTTGCTTCCCGCGCGTTCTCGTCGGCGGAAGAGTTCCTCGCGTCCGATTGCGTCGGCCAGACCAGATGTCTGATCCTCGACATCGCCATGCCGGGCATGACCGGACCTGATCTGCAACGGGAATTGAAGCTTCGCCGGCAAGACATTCCGATCGTCTTCATTACCGCCCACCGAGATAAGACTGTTCGTCCACGAGTGCTCGAAGAGGGGGCGGTGGAGTGCCTGTTCAAGCCATTCAGCGACACTGCTCTGCTTGAGGCACTCAATGCCGCACTTCGAGGGAGCTGAGCGATTCGCTACTTTTTTATGGCCTGGAGCGATATTCGATGAATCCAGCACGCGCCTTGGCCCATGAATTGGAGTTGGCACCCATGTCGCAGGTAACACCAGTCGTGTTCGTTGTGGACGACGACGTCTCGGTGCGCGAATCGCTGGACTTGTTGATCCGCAGCGAGGGCTGGCAGCCAGAGACGTTCGCGTCCGCACAAGAATTCCTTATCCGCCCACCAACCCTTGTCCCGAGTTGCCTCGTACTTGACGTTTCTCTTCCAGGCCTCAATGGCCTCGACCTGCAGAAGCGCGTCGCGGTTGAGCGGACTGACATGCCGATCATCTTCATCACCGGCTACGGCGATGTGCCCACGACGGTGCAAGCCATGAAGGCGGGAGCGGTCGAATTCTTGACCAAACCATTCAGTGATGACGTGCTATTGAGCGCCATCCGGCAAGCCATCGAACGTAGCCGCATTGCTCTGGGTCATGAGGCGGAGATGCGGGCGCTTCGGGGCTGCTACTCGTCGCTCACCCGCCGCGAACGGCAAGTCATGGCGCTGGTGGTTTCCGGTCTGTTGAATAAACAGGTCGGTGGGGAGCTCAGCATAAGCGAGATCACGGTGAAGGCACACCGTGGCAAAGTGATGCAGAAGATGAAGGCCGACTCCCTCGCTGAGTTGGTGAAGATGGCCGAAAGGCTGACACTCCGCACCGCAACCGGCGGAGCGTAAGCCGGCGGCTCAACGAACCCCTACTCTAGTTAATACCATCGTCCAATAGATTCGTGCGTGCCACTTTCGAGGAGGGACTTTTTCATGACAAATCTGATTTTCGGTGTGCTGCTTGTGGCTTCAGCTTCTTGGGCGCAGCAGTGCCCGCCAGCCGCGGAAGGGCTCGCCAAGGCGTACGGTCTCGATTCGTTCGAGCAAATTGATGCGATTCGCTCCACCTTCAACATAGATTTTCCCGGACTCAAAATCTCTCAGAGCTGGATCTGGGAGCCCAAAGCCGACCGGGTCACCTATGAGGGAAAGGACAAGGCAGGCAATCCGGTGAAGGTTACCTACGTCCGTTCACAGCTCAGCAGCCAGCCTGACAGCGTGAAGAAAGAAATCGATCCGAGTTTCAACAACAATCAGTATTGGCTGTTCCTTCCCTTTCATGCCTGCTGGGACACCGCCGCTAAAGTGGAAGATACTGGCATGCACAAACTGCCGATGGGCGGGGGTTCCGCCAGGCGTGTCGTTATGACATACCCGCCCGAGGGCGGCGGCTATACTCCAGGCGACACCTGGGAAATGTACGTCGGCCCTGACAACCGGATCCAGCAACTTCTCTGGCGCCGGGGCCCCGGGGAGCCGAGTATCGTTAAAATCGTTATCGCGAAGTGGCTGGATTACAAGAAGGTCGGTCCTCTGTTTGTCTCCTTGGACCATCGCGGGAAAGGCGACGGCAAGCCGCTGCGGATTTTCTTTTCAGATGTGGCCGTTAAGCTGACGGGTTCAGACACCTGGGTTAACGCGCAATAAAAGACTAACACGCAACAAACGACCGACGGGCTGGTTGGCGCACTCCCTGGCAATCACTACGGCATGATCGGTCATTCGCCGAAGACGTCGACTAATACGAAGGTATCGACGATACCTTCGTCTAATTGTTTCGCCTTCGCACCTCTGTTTTGATACCGCAAGGACGTTCCAAACGCTCAAGTTCACATTCTCGACGGCGGTCATTTCGCAAGCCGGACCTGTAGCAGACCGTTTTACAAGGACTGCGTCGGCTCTCGCGCGCCGTGATTGCGACAAGAGCGTGACGAACTATGACTTCAATCTTGATGCAACGAAGGAGAAAAATATGACACTCTCGCAAACATCCCGAACTGCTTTGATTGCAATTGCAGGATTCCTACTGACAGCGGTGTTTCACACGGGACCGGTCGCTCAGGCGAACTCCCCTCACGGGGTTAGAAACATTGTCATTGTTCACGGTGCGTGGGCCGATGGATCAAGCTGGTCGCAAGAGGAGGACTAATCTATGTCGCATCATTATTCTGGCCCAGACTTCCGCTTTCCCCAAGGGGACGCCCGACTGGACTTCACTGATCTGTATGCCTTTCCCAAACCGGGAGACACTGGGAAATCCATCCTGATTATGAACGTGCATCCGTCTGCCGGCGAAAACCCTCCTGGGCCTACTACGACCGAGCCTTTCGCACCCGAAGCACTGTACGAGCTCAAGATTGACACCGATGGTGATGCGGTTGCCGATATCGCGTACCGGGTGCGCTTCTCAGCTTTCGAGCACGGCGCACAAGCCGCGATTCTCCACCGCGTTGATGGCCCGCAAGCCGCCGGTACCGGCGATGGCGGGCGGGTGATCGTTGATGGGGTGCCGGTTTCAATGGGGCGCGAGGCGAGGGTTACAGAGGCAGGCGATACCCGCTTCTTTGCCGGCTGGCGCAGCGACCCTTTCTTCTGCGACGTGGAAGGCGCGAAGAACAACTTGCGGTTCACGGGCGACGATTTCTTCGCTGACAAAGATGTGTGCAGCATCGTTCTTGAAGTACCTAACTCTGCTCTGGGGGCAAAAGAGGTTCGCCTGTGGGCGCGCACGCTTACGCCAGGTGATGGCGGCGGCTGGATCCAAGTGGAGCGCGGAGCGCGGCCTGCCCAGGCTGTCTTGCTTGTCGAAGAAAGAGATGCCTACCTCGGAGGTGAACCGGCGAACGATGGGCGTTTCCTTGCTGCCTTCGCGCACGCTCTGGAGCACAGAGGTGGATATACGCCGGCTGAGGCGAAGCGCGTGGCGGGGACATTGCTCCCAGATGTTCTGCCTTATGACCCTACGCGCCCGGCGTCTTTTCCCGATAACGGCCGGACACTCACCGACGATGGGTTCGATTTTTTCATGCGCGTTCTCACAAATGGAAAGGTCACGGGGGACAACGTAGGGCCCCACGGCGATCTGTTACTCGAGTTTCCCTATCTGGGACCCCCTCACCAAAGCCGCGTGACGAAACCGCCCCATCAGACGACTGGAACGCCAAATCAAACATGAAACCAAATGATAAGGAGACAACAAAGATGAAAGACCAGAATTACGCAGCAACAAAGACTACTGAGATACGTCTGGCCCAGCGCTCGCCCGAGTATTGGCGAGTCACGTTTGACCACCCGCCGCTCAACATCTTCGGTCCGGAGACGCTTCCGCAAGTGAACGAGATCATCACGGCACTCGAAACTGACGAGCAGGTTAAGGTGGTGGTTTTTGACAGTGCTGTTGAAGGTTTCTTTCTGATTCATTTAGACTTTCTTGCAAAACTTGACGATTTGGCGCGTCTCCCTCCTGGACCCACAGGCTTGCATCCATGGCCCGAGATACTGGTGCGCCTGAGTCGTGCACCTGTCGTATCGATAGCGTTGATTCGCGGGCGGGCGACTGGCATGGGAAGTGAGCTTGCCCTTGCCTGCGACATGCGTTTTGCCAGTCGCGAAAAAGCCATCTTGTCGCAGTTTGAAGTTGGCGCCGGTCTGGTGCCTGGCGGTGGCCCGATGGCGCGACTGTCGCGCCTCATGGGAAGAGGACGCGCCCTGGAAGTGATTTTAAGCGCAAACGACATCCCTGGCGACTTGGCCGAGCTCTACGGCTATGTGAATCGGTCGTTGCCGGATGCTGACCTTGACGGATTTGTCGATGCGCTTGCCACCCGGATCGCCTCCTTCGACAAACAGGCAATCATGGATACCAAGCGCCTTGTCAACGTCGCTAGTTTGCCGCCTGATATCGAAATCGAATCCGGGTGGGACGCGTGCTTTGCTTCCATGGGACGACCAGCCACGCAGGAGCGGATCAAGGACTTGATTGGGCGAGGCTTTAGCAAACCCGGCGATGCAGAAAATCGCTTGGGAGATTTCGTGGGACAGCTTGGGCGCTGAGCATCTACAACGGCGCAGCCTCCAATGGGACACTGTGAAATGAGTACTACCATTCGCGAAGCATTGGCCGGTTCGAGGTGGTCAAGGGGGCAAGATTTTATGGGCAAAAGACTCGCACTACTGGCAATTCGCCTGTTGGTGTCGGTGAACCTTCTGTATGCCGCCATCTTTCTCAAGTTTGCAGCGGTGCCAGATTCGGTGAGCCTGTTCACGCAGATGTCGCAAGCGGTCCACGGGTTGGTATCTCAGCCGGTATTCCGGCTAGGGTCAGGGGGGTTCGAGACGGTAGTGGCGGTTCTGCTCCTGATCCCGAAGACAGCCAGATTGGGAGCGGGATTGACTGTTGTGTGGATGACTGCCGTAATTCTCAGTCACATTTTCGTGTTGGGATATGGCTGGTTCTTTGTCGATGCTCTGATGGTGATGGTGCTGGCTGTCATTTATCTCTTGCTGACACGCAGGCACTCCCATTGGGGCGAAGCCGAAAGTGCGGGGACGATGGCTGCCGTACAAACGCACAAAAAATAGTCCGGCGAACAGTTGGAAGCGGATCGCGGATTGCTGCCTCAGACCGCAGCTCCTTCAATGCGCGCCGCTTCGGCGTTGACCTTTCGCCTCTATCCGACGTTGCGAGCCATCGAGGCCGCGTGCGGTGAACTCGGAGCATTCCAGATAGCCCATCCGTCCTTACAGCCCGACGCCGGATCGCCCGGCAGACGTTCTGCCGGAGGCAGTCGAAGCACCCAAACCAAGAAAGGAAGGAAAGCCATGACGGCATTCAATCGCATCGCTCTGATCTCCAGCGCGGCCTTGCTCGGCGCGTTCGTCCTCGCCGCGCCTGCTCGCGCCGAGGAAAACAAGTGGCCGGGCACCAAGGCTGGCGAGCCGACCCCCAAGCCGAAGGGCGTGCCGGCGGTGCTGGCGAAGAACCTCGCCAACTTCGACGACCTCGACTTCCGGGTCTACACCGGTCAGCAGTGGCAAAACCTGCACAAGAGCCACACCAAGGACGTCATCGTGCACTGGCCCGACGGCCACACGACCCAAGGCATCGAGAAGCACATCGAGGACCTCAAGTTCATGTGGACCTTCGCGCCCGACAACCGGATTCAGGAGCATCCTTCGCGCTTCGGCACCGCCGACGGCGAGTGGACGGCGGTGAGCGGCTGGCTCCAGGGCACGTTCACCAAGCCGATGGTGCTCGCCGACGGCAAGGTCATACAGCCGACGGGCAACGCGTACCGGATTCCGATGGCGAGCATCGGCCACTGGAACAAGGAGGGCATCATGTTCGAGGAGTACCTCTTCTGGGACAATGGCGAGTTCATGAAGCAGATCGGGCTCGCGCAATAGGCATGCGCAGAGAGTCGACGGACTCAGGAAAGTTGTCCCGGGACAACATCTGAATCGCTAGTAAAATCATCGGCTTGTGCCGATATTTTGGACTTTCGCGGGTGCCCGGTGAGCTGCCGAGCAACCCGGCGGCAGAGTCGCTGGACTTGATCAGTAAGATGACAAGTCGAGCTTTCTCTCGACCCCCTTTCCACATTGGAACCCGCGACATTATCCCCGGAGCACCCTGAAGCGGTGCAGTTGCGGCATCATGGGCCGATTGAACGGCTGAACCGCGAAAAGCCTTTGTTACCATTGGAGCGGCTTGAGACGGTGGATTCGCTGGCCTTTGCGGCTGCTCGCTGGCGCGGGACTGCTTCTGGCGGTCGCGGTGGTGTTCATCCTCGTAGCCGTTCATCATTTAGACGCCCTGGCTGAAGCCTCGCTTGCAGCGCTTGATCTCGGGTGTCGCAGGTTTCGAGGCGGATTGGCGTTCACTCCACGTTGATCTGGGCGCAGGCATCCACGTGGATGAGCTTGAAGTGAAGACGCCGCCCGCGTTTCGAGCTCAAGCGCCGGACCTTCTGAGAGCCCAGGCCGTGGAACATCGACGCGTCGGTCTTTGGCGGACTTCGCGCCATTCACATCACCAACGGCCACATCACCATCGTTCAAGAAGCGGGTCATCGATCGTGGGAGGGACCGATTACCCGAGCAGCGCAGACGAAGAATCAGGACTTGAGCCAGGTGCTGGCCGAGCTGTTCTCCAAGCCTCCGCCGATCCCCGCAACCTCGCTCGATAGCGGTTCGCTTACCTGGATCAACGTGGATCCCGGGCAACCCTTGGAGCGCGTTCGAGTAAGCGGGCTGAAGCTCACGCTTCAGGGATGGGCGGTCACACTGGGCTCGGCAGCCACGCCGGCTCGACTCGAGCTGAGGTACCAGCGCGGGGAGGCTGTACACACGGCAACTCTGGACGTTCAGGCCTCCGCGAGCGCCGACCGACGAGGGTTGGTGACAAGCATCGACGCCGACGTCGTCCGACAGGACTGGGCGCCGGAGCTTTCGGTCGGCAAACTCTTGAGCGTTCGCCTCGCGTCGAAGTTCGACACGGCACATCGGATGGTCGACTTCGATCTGGACCGCGCCCAGTTGCTCGACGATACAGCGACACTCAAAGGCGGCGCCACTTTGCCCGACGATCCGGCCGCGTTCCCCACCGTGCGCGATCTGGATGGCGCCGTCGACCTGGAGCGCCTTACCTCGTTCCTTGCGCCGCTGAAGCTTCCGGTGTCGGTAGACCGGGGCGCGCTCCATTTCCACGCGAGGAACACGGATGCGATCGACGTCGATGGCAAGGCAAATAGGCTCGTTGTTGATGCCGGTGGCGCGACCGTCTCTTTGGCCGGCGCTTCGCTCACCGCAACGCTCGGACTGCGCGGCCCCCAATTGCTCCGAGCCAAGTTGAACGGCCACTGTACCGCCGCCGCGCCACACGAGAAGCCATGGTTCAACGAGGATGTGCAGCTAGATGTCAAAGCGGAGAATGTCGCCAGGGACTTTAGCCGCGCGCGCGTTCGAGGCACCGTTGAGGGTCGGTGGGGCCAGCTCGCGGTCGAGGACGAACACCACGCCGCGCATGAAGTTGCTCACATCACCTTCCGTTTTCCAAACCTTGCGCTGCTTCGTCCACTCCTGCCAAAAGCTTGGCCGATCGATTGGGCCAGTGCTTCCGCCACGGGCAGGATCGACGGGCAAGCTCGGTTTGGCTCGAAGCGGCTGAAGATTCATCAGACGTCCGAGATCGCGGTGCAAAACCTTATCGCTCGCCTACCCGCCGGACCTCTGGCGGTTCAGTCGGTGTCGGCCAAGGTTCGCTCCGAAGAGACGGATCGCGATCACCATGCGGAGCTCGGGTTGCGGCTCGCCGGTATTCAGTGGCGAGGGAGCAAACCATGGGACCAGACGTTGGACGCGACACTGGACATCGCGGCCGCGAACACGCGCCTTCACCTCAAAACAGACGGCGCTCTCGCGCCCTCGGTCTCCGCGGAGGTCCAAGCAGACTTCGACCGAACCCGCCACGAGCTGGTCTCGCAGTTCACGGCCAACGCAGGTCACGCCTCATTTCTCGCCCCCTTCCGCGAGGACGTTCCGGGCCTGGCGAAACTGGATTTGGGGAATTTGGAAGCTGCGGTGTCGGGACGCGCTCATCTGCAGGGCATTTCGCGATTCGATCGACGCACGCTCGGACGCGCGCGCGGGGAGGCTCGCCTCGAGGCAACGGTACGAAATGCGCGCTGGCTTGGCGAAGACCAATCCGCGTCGATCGCTTCAGCTCGTTTCGAGGCAGCGGCGAAGGGCGACGGCCAGCAGGCGACGCTTGAGAGTCATCTCGATATCCAGGGCGCGAAATACACTCGTGACGATGACTCCTACAGCGCCACGCCCATTTCTCTTCGCGTTTCGGCGGCGTTGAATCGGCGTTCCGGCGAAGCGAACGCTCACGGCGAGCTGGAGGTGGGCCCGGTCCTCCAGAGCGAGGGTTTCGACTACCCACTCGAAGGGCTGAAGTTGTCTTTTTCTTTGGAGCGCCAGGCGGACGGCGTGCTGTTTCTCCCCAGTGCCAGACTCGAAAACCCCGCCGCCGGGACGATGCTCGAGGTGCGCGGCGGATTGGCCCTTCAGGAAAATCCCGCAAAGCTGTCCGCTCACGGCACTCTCACGCAGGACTTATCCAAGGTTTGGCGGAACGCCGATGTTTTCTCTGCGCATGGGCGCGCCGAGCTCCGCTTCGACGTGGAATCGCCCGACTCAAGGGTTTTCGATGCCTCGTCGGTGCTCACCTTGAATGGCGTTGATTTTCGCATGCCAGCTTGGGGACTCATCGCCGAGGGAGTCGACAGCGAAATTCCATTGCTCGGTACTTTCGCGCTCAAGTCGAATGGGATTGCGGCGATCCGGAAACGCCACATCAATCCGTACTCGGCCCTGCGCTTCGCGGATCAATATCCGCTGTTTAGGCAGCAGAGCTACCTTTCCATTCGGCGGCTGGTGATGCCTCAGGTCACCCTCGAGTCCTTCGCCGGCAACCTCAAGGTGGACCATAACTTGATCTCGATGGACCAGATGGAGATGTCGGTGCGGGGCGGGCACCTCGCGGGGCAGTGCCTGGTCGACACCGATCCCAAGAGGCTTCGCGCCAAAGCGGAGCTCCGCGCCGTCGGAATCCTCTCCTCTCATGGAGAGCCATTCGACGGGAACGCAGCGATCTCGATCTCCCTGCGCGATCGGAGCGTCGACGGGCGGGCGGAGATTCTGCGAATCGGGCGTCAGCACCTGCTCGACCTGCTCGATCTCGAGGATCCTCAGCACGCGCTACCGGCGTTCAATCGCGTCCGGCAGGCGCTCGGGCTCGGCTATCCGGACAAGATGAAGGTCACCTTTGACCGCGGGTTCGCCAACGTCCACATCACCTTCGGTGGCCTGGCGAAGTTGGTGAAGGTGGACGACTTGCGAGGCATTCCGATGGAGCCGCTGCTCGACAAGTACCTGACGGAGGCAACGAAGGAGGAACTGTGAAGCTGGCACTCGTGTCGCTGTCGTTTGCACTCACGCTGAGTTGCCTGGGCACGCCTCAACTGATTGTGGTCGACCGCGCAACCGCGCTCGAGGAACAGGCGGGCGGGAGCTATGACGAGCTCGAGCGCAAGCTCACTCGGGCAGGCATCGGGCCGCATCCGGTTCCCTTCACGCCAGAACAGCTGGAGGCGCTCGGGATCCGGAACGAGGACATCTCAAATTGGAGCGAGCTGACCGAAGCGGATCGGGTGGATCGACTTTTGCGTTTAAAGTGCCTCGGTGAAGGAAAGGACGGCCTGCTCGTCGAGACGCCGGACGCATGCAGCGCGGCGGTGGACTCGGAGCGAATGGCCCAGTTGGTGGAGCGTGGAAATCGCGCCCGGGCCCAACTTTGGAAATGGATGCAAGGCGAGCGGCCCAAGGCTTCGTTGGTCGAAGTGCGTCGCGCCTGGAAGGTGGCGCACGAAACGGGGCTGATCTGCGGCGCCTGGCGCGAGCGCGACGACGGCTCATGGGAGGCAAAGCCGTGCTGAAGCGCCTGGGGCTCTGCGGGTGCACGCTTCTGGTTGGACTTGCAGCGCGAGCGCAGGATGACGGACAAGACGGGATTCATGCCCCGCTGCGGCTCACCGCAGGCAGCGCGGATGAGCTGCTAGGGCAGTTTGGTCCCGACGATCGCACCCTTTACTTCGTCTCGACCGCTGAGGCGTCCAGCAGCATTTACGCAATCGACGTCCACGAGGGGCGCAGTCGGCAACTCTTCGACGAAGGGGCGGACGCGAAGTGGCCGCGCGCCAGCCCCGACGGACGGACGCTGCTTTACATCTCCTACCGAGATCAACCGACCGGCCAGCTGTGCATCCGAAAGCTGCCGTCGACGGAAGGACGCGCCTGCCTCGCGCTCCCCGGCGCCATTCAGGCAGAGTGGATCGACAACTCGCGCATCGTATTGGTCGACCGCGCGACGCTCCAAGGCAACCTTCAGCTGCTCGAAGTCACAGTCGGTGCTGAGCTCACGGCGAAAGTGCTCGTCCCGGGGGACGCGACCAGTCCCGCGGCATCACCGGATGGACGGTGGCTGGTCTACGTGCCGGTCGTGCGCGAAGTCCCGCAGGTCGGTCCCGGCTTCGCGGCTCACGCCACGCCGACGCTGGCACTGCTTCGATTGGGCTCTTCCGAACCTCCAGCCGCTCTTCAAATCAACTTGCCCGGATTGACCGCCCAACCGACGTTCTCTCGCGACGGGCGCTTCCTCTACTTCGTGCAGTTTTTGGCGGATTCGAACCACGACGGCGTGGTCGACGCGTCCGACTCGGGAATTCTCTTTCGAATCCCGTTTCCACCCGGTTCCAATCGCAGTGAGCCCGAGCAGCTCACGGATGCGTCATGGAATTGCCAGTACCCTTCAACCTCCAAGACGCGCCTCGTCGCGACTTGCAACCAAGGTGAGGATCTGGACATCTTCGAGCTTCCGCTCGCGGGGGAAGTTCCGGAAGACTGGACGTCGGAGCGGGTCAGCCTTGAGCTTGGGCTGGTCTCTCGCCGCTCCGAGCAGCTGTTGCTCTACCGCAGGCACCTGCGCGATGCGAGGACCGCCACCGGACGCCGTTTGGGCCTCGTTCGGCTGGTTCGCTTACACCTTGAAGCAAGCGAGTTCGACGCGGCACGCTTCTATGCGCGAGCCGTGAGCGAGGGGGAAGATGCCACCACCCAGGGCCTCGGGCGTCTGTTGCAAACCTTGGTGGATCATCGGCGCCAGGTGCGCGAGCGCGAGTTAGGGCGGCAGGTGGGCACCTTCAATCAACTCACCCGGGAACGGATGAAGGCGCTGGCGCCGGAGGATAGAGACTCGCCGGCGGCGTTGTGGCTGGCCCACGTCATCCGCAGCGAGTTGTCCGACTCGCTCGGAGACAAGACCCAAGCGCGGCGCGAGTTGGAGGCTTCGGTTCCCAACGAGAAGACACCACGTTCGATCATTGAGCTGTACGCAGAACGTGTGGATGCGCTGTATCGCTCCCTGGACCAGCGGGAGCCGTTGGTGGCGGCGTACCGGCGGTTGGCAGGGCTCAGCTCGCTCGCTCCGGACGTGCGGCTTGGCTACGCTCGGGCCGCGGTTCGAGCAATGTATCGAGGTCGACCCTATGACGAGGCCGACCGTGTGCTCGCCGAGGCGGCCCGCTCCGAGGCACCGGACACCGAGCTCGCTTTCGCGTTGGAGCTCGGGCGTGCGCTTCAGCTCATTCGCGATACACGCTCCGCGGGCGCGCGGGATGCGCTAATCGATCTGTACAAGCGGCAACGACGGACAGACCGCCAACGAGCGGTGATGGTGGACGCGGTCGCGCGTGCGTCCGCGTTCGGGGCCGATGGCGTAATTGAAGAGCTCGCCCAGGATTATGTCGAAGACCTGCCGCGCGGAACCGCGGAGCGGTTGCGGGCCGAGGCCCTTTACCGTCACGCGTGGATCGGGCGCGCGGGTCGAGAGCGCGGCGAGGGAGACTTGACGACGGCGCGGGCGGACTATGATCGCATCGTCCAGCAAACGCACTCGCTGGAGGCACTGGTCGGCTCGATCGATCTGAGCATGCGGCTAGGCGAACGCCACCAAGCGATCGCCGATCGCATCCTGCGAAGCGATCAACCCGCGTGGCTCAAGGCGTTCGCGCAGGCCTATCTTCGGGCATACGAGATGCGGACCTTAACGGGCGAAGCGCACGCCAAGGCGGTCGACGCCGCGTTGGCGCTGCTCCGTGGGTCCTGGGCCGACTTGCGCCGGCAGCAGTTGCCCTACGCGCTGTTCGGTGCGATTCGCCATGAGGCTTACATCGAGAGCGGCGACCTTGACCAAGCTGAACGAGCGAGCGGGGCCTACGAGGTCGCGTTGAAAGGGCTCAAGAGCGACGTCCGGCTTCGCGCGATGCTGCTGGGACAGCTGGGGATCTTGCAGACGCAAGTTGGCAATTTCCACATCGCCCTCACCCCCTTGGACGAGCGGGAGAAGCTTCCCTACGTGGACAATTCGGCCGGACTTGCTGTGCGGCTCGCAAGGGCCCGCGCCTTGCTTCACGTCGGACACATGCGGCACGCGGCCGAGACCGCGGAGCAGGCGCTCGCGATGACCGACCAAACACCATATCTGCGCCAATATCGCGTCCTTGCGCTGGATCGCGCCGCACTCTATGCGCTCGCAGCGCGCGGTTATGAGCGGGCGCTGGCTCTCTACGAGGAATTGCTCCGCTTTACGGACGCGAGTCCGACCAGCCAACGCAACCGCGTCGCCAGCCGGATCGGCCATGCGGCGGCAGCACTCGGCGCTCATCAGCCGGAGAAGACCTTGGTGGATCTGACTGGGATCCACCTGATTCTGGACGCGCCGGGCGCGGCCAGCGCATTCGTTCGGCCGCACACCGATCCGGGCGACGTCTTTCGCAGCTACCGGCTGATCAGCGCCGGCCTCGAGGCCAATGCCCTGCGCCAGCTCGGGCGCTTGGCGCAAGCCTCGCGCGCCTTGGAACGCCGACGCGAGCTTCTGGCAGAACTGTTGAAGAAGTCCGACCGCGACGAAGATCTTCAAGCCATGACTCTGGTCGAGAGCCAATTGGCGACCAACGCGGTCGAACGAGGCGACAAGGCGGCAGCGGCGCGGTGGGCGAAGGCGAACCTCGACGACGGATCGGCGCTTGGCCAGAGGACTCAAACGCGGCTCTCGCAGGAAGAACGCGACGCGCTCTGGCTTGCGGCAGAGCTCGCGGCGTTTCAAGGCATTCAGAGCGCTGATGGCCTGCCGGCGCGGCTGAAGAACGCGCTTTCCGAATTGGCCCGCCGGCCTGGGAGAAGTGGGCGGACCGAAGCCCGTTGGCTCGAGATCTGCCTCGCATTGATGGCGCTCTGAGAGAGTTGCATCCGGATGCAACTCTTAGCTGGTCCGGCGACGGGCACCTATCGTGGACCGAAGCTGCTCAAGCCGCACCGTTTGAGTAGAGCGCGAAATCGGACTTTCTGTCTGAATGGGTCCCACTTGGGATCTGCCGGCAGAAGAACGAGATGCACGTCGCGCGCATTCGCCGCGCGCTCGAGCCAATCCAGGGCCGCATTCGGTTCGCCCAACCCGGCCTCGACAAGAGCCATTGCATAGGGCGGAACATAGTGGTCGCGCGAGATCTCTTGCAACGTGCTCAGCATCTCTCTGGCTTCCTGGATTCGGCTCTGCTTTGCGAGGATGTAGCCGCGAAGTGACAACACCTTGCTGTTGCCACCTGACAATCGACCCGCCGAATTCAGGGCTTGAAACGCCAAGTCGATCTCGCCTGTCTGCTGGTACGCCTGCGCGAGTTGGAAGTAACCAATCCAGAATCCCGGATCGATCGCGATGGCTTGGCGGGCAAACTGAACCGCCGCTGGATAATCGCGAGCCACGAAGGCAACCTGAGCCGAGAGGGCGTGCTGTACCGCATAGAGAGGATCGAGCGCTCGGGCACGCTGCATCTCGGACCCGGCCTCCTCGCGTTGGCCCATATGTGAGAGGGTTATCCCGAGATTGCGGTGCGCAAACGCATAGCTCGGATCCAAGGTGATCGCTTTGCGGAAGGCCGTCTCCGCGCCGATCCAGTCCCAGTCGAACCAGAACTTCACGACTCCGAGCGAGCTTTGGACCTCGGCGAGGTCAGGCTCGGCCCGGACTGCTTGGGCCGCAGCGTCCCGGGCGCGCGGCCCTGCCGATAGCGGAGGCGCATCACCGTTTATCGGGCTTGCTGCGTAGGCGTCGGCGAGGCCAGACCATGCGAGGGCGTAGTTCCGATCGAGCTCGGTCGCCTGGGAGAAATACTCGATCGCTCGCTGCGTTGTACGCGGCGTGAGCTGATTCCAGACGTGGCGCCCTCGGAGGTAGAGATCGTACGCCTCGGGGTTCCTCGTCTGTCGGCGGGCGAGCGCGCTTAAGCGTTCGGGCGACAGCCGCTGCCGGATCTGCTCCGCGATGGCGGTGCTGAGCTCTCGCTGAAAAGCAAGCATGCTGCTCGGCTCACTGTCGTAGGAAGCGGACCAGATCTGGACCTGGTTGGCTGCCCGAATGAGCTTAGAGGTGACGCGCACCCGATTCACCTCGGAGCGAATCGAGCTCTCGACCAGATACGCCGCATCCAACTCCCGACCGATCTCGGCGAGTGCCTTGGCGGTGCGCTTGTATGTCATGACCGAGGTCCGACCGATGACGCTCAAGTGTTCGGGATCGATCTGACCTAGAGCCGTAATTGTCTCCTCGGTGAGAGCATCGGCGAGGTAGTCACGATCGGGATCAGCGGCGATGTTTTCGAACGGTAAGACGGCGAGCCTCACCCGCGACGGTGAGTTCTCCCCCAGCCCAACCGTCGCCGCAGCCGAGGAGCCCACCTCCCGTCGCCCTCTCGCGGGTAGATTTCGAAAAAACAGCAGATAGCCCAGCAACGCCGCCGCCAGGACCGTTGCACCCGCCGCCACACTCCTCCGAGTCGCCGGGCGCCAAGTGGAGCCCGGTCTGATTCCGGCGAGCTTGACCTCCGCGCCGGAATCCAGCTCCTTTCTCAGACTGACCAGATCCGCGAGCAACTCCCGCGCCGACTGATACCGGCGCTCGCGCTTCTTCTCGATGCATTGATGGATCACTTGCGCGAGTGAAGGCGACACTTGGGCGTTGAGCTTGGCGAGCGGCTCCGGTGCTCGGTGAAGGATCTGCTCAAGTATCTCCTCGTTGGTTCTTCCGGTGAACGGGCGTCGCCCCGCCGCCATCTCGTAGAGCACCGTGCCCAGAGAGTAGATGTCCGCGCGACAGTCCACCTCCTGCCCCAGGGCCTGCTCCGGGCTCATGTACTCCACCGTACCCACCAATGCGCCGGGCGTTGTTTTCGGCGGCTCGGAAGCATCGCCGACCGTCGCCTCCCTCCCAAGCCCAGTCATTTTGGCCACCCCGAAGTCCAGCACCTTCGCCTGGCCGCGAGGGGTGATCATGATGTTGGAGGGTTTGATGTCCCGGTGAATGATGCCCTTGGCGTGCGCCTCCTCCAGCGCATCCGCTACCTGGCTGGCGATGCTCACGATCTCGGCCGCATCCAGCGGGCCTTCCTTGATGCGCACATCCAGTGTCCGGCCTTGTACGAATTCCATCGCGATGAAACTGACGCCTTCCACTTCGCCGATTTCGTAGATGTGGGCGACGTTCGGATGGCTGAGCGCCGCGGCCGCTTTGGCTTCGCGGACAAAACGTCGCATTCGGTCGTCGTCCCGGGTGAACTGCGCGGGCAAGAGCTTCAGCGCCACCTGGCGCGCGAGTAGAAGGTCGTCGGCGAGATAGATCTCGCCCATTCCACCGACGCCCAAGAGGGAGCGGATTTGGTACTGCCGCAGCTTCCGCCCTGCCACGGTGCGGACTCGCTGCGCGGTGACCATTTCCGCGGCGACGGCATCGGGAGGGGTGTCCAGAAAGCTGGTCCCTTCCCCGTGGCCCAGTAAGGATTCGACTTCTCGGCGCAATGCCTCGTCGCCCGCGCAGGCGGTCTCCACGAACGCGGCTCGCTCCCTGCCGACAGGCAGCTCGAGCGCCTCGTGATAAAGCCGCTCGATTTGCCGATACCGTTCAGGTGTCATCCTGCTCGCCTTGGCCGAGCGCTCGATGCAACCACGCTTTGGCCATCCGCCAGTCGCGCATCACGGTTTCGGGCGAGACCTGCAGGACCTCAGCGGTCTCCTCCACCGTCAGCCCGCCGAAGAATCGGTACTCCACGACGCGGCTTTGCCGTGAGTGCAATGTCGCCAACTCGGTCAACGCCTCATCTACCGCGACGAGCTCGGCGGCTCGCTCATCCGTTGCGAACATCGCTTGGTGGAGGGAAACGGGGCGCACTCCACCGCCGCGCTTGGCGGATTGGCGTGAGCGAGCGTAGTCGACCAAGATGTGACGCATGGCCTGGGCGCCGACCGCAAAGAAGTGACTGCGATTCTGCCACTTCTTGGCGGGCTGACCCACCAGCCGCACGTACGCTTCGTTGATCAACGCGGTGGTTTGCAGAGTGCCGCCCGGCTGCTGACGGCCCATGTGGCGCCTGGCCATGCGCCGCAGCTCTTCGTAGACCAGCGGCATCAGCCGGTTCAGCGCCGCCCCGTCGCCTTTGTTCCAAGCGACAAGCAGCTGACTCACCTCACCTGGCGGTTGGGCCATACTTTCTCACGACACGATCGACTCAGCCGGTTGTGTACCATACCGCTTGCGGCCGGAGCTACGCTCCGACTCTGAGCGGATCACCAGGAGTTGTTTCGGTCGGTGAGGATCAGGCGGGCGGGCGCGGAACGATTGATCGATAACGTCGAACGCGCTCGCCTACCCCGCTCGACCGACTCTTGTTCCGAGCCGGTCGAACAGGGTGCTAACAGATTTACTGGAAGCGCTCTCCAGCGGCAGTGCCGCATCCGGCCGCCACGAGCTCACCGTCGGGGTTGAAGAATTCCGCCGAAACATCGCTGACAAACTCGTCCGGATTGTCTCCGATTTGAATGTTTTGCGTGATTGTCTGCGTTAGGGCCAGGACACCGTCTCTGGTGATGAAAGCAGTCGACGCTGCGCGGTAGCTGCTTTCACTTCCGTCAGCACTCCACACCCCGTGGCCAGGGCTGCGCACATTCGGAAAAACTATGGTGCCGGATGTCTCGGTCATCGTCCCTCCGCGCGCGAACGTCTCCAGCGCTCGAAACGCGCTGATTGGCTCACCGGTTTTGCAATCAAACACGCTTACCCGCACGCGCCACGTTCCTTCCAGCGGCTGGGCTTCCGCCGCCTGGTCATGGCGCTGCGCAACACCGCCTCGCGCTCCGGCAAGAATCAGTCCACTTCCAAGGGCAACAACCAGGATGGGTATTCGCTTCCACAGTCTTGAGATCATGAGGTCTTCCTTCTTGGGCAAAAGCGGTTGAAGCCAGTCCACCGCCGAGATGACCAAACCCAAGGCTTCCGTCAGGGGGAACGACCGATTCGGCTGCTCCCATCTATCCAAACGAAAATGGCGCGCGAAACCTGGCACGTCCTCTCATTTTTCTGCCTTCCGAGGTTACCGTCAGACGCTACCTGGCGCGCTGGATTGAGGACAGGCGCCTTCGGAAGGTTGCCAGTGCCGGCGACGATGAGACGCGTTTGCAGCATCACGCTGCGCTCGAGCTCGGCGAGGTACTCCTGGCCGAAGTCCGACCGAGCCACATCCGGAGCCTCGTTCGCAACCTCAAGGCGAAAGTAGGGCAGGGGAGGGCGCAACTCGCGCCTCGGACGGTACGGCACGGCGGCCTGTTAGAGAGGCCTCTCCCAGATGCGGCCCGATCAGCCTCGGTGTCGGTGATGCAGCACGATGCCGAGACTCGAGCCGCTAGAAGCCCTTCTCGGGATCGGCGACGTTGTAGATTTTTTCTCCAGCGGCGTACCGGCGGATCAGCTCCCGCCTTACGCGCCAGGCGCGGTCACCATCCCCGCCCAAATTTTCGCCGTACGAGGAGGAGTGCGGCGAAATGATGATGTTTGGCGCTGACCACAGCGGATGTCCTTCCGGTACCGGTTCGGGGTCGGTAACATCGAGCGCCGCGCCACCAAGCTGACCGGACTTCAGCGCATCGATGAGGTCTTTCG
>Ga0209283_10000246_pt1 | contig 26947 bp, 24 predicted proteins | sample CZO8metaG_2_FD_188354 | JGI IMG/M metagenome (GOLD analysis project Ga0209283, IMG submission 188354) | Vadose zone soil microbial communities from the Eel River Critical Zone Observatory, Northern California, USA - CZOApr15con2H1.8 metaG... | ecosystem: Environmental > Terrestrial > Soil >...
GAAGGTCGACGGGCTCGACATTCACTTCATCCACGTCCGCTCTCGTCACCGGAAGCGCATCCTTGTGACGAGAGCGGACGTGGATGAAGTGAATGTCGAGCCCGTCGACCTTCGTCACGAACTGCGGCAAGGCATTCAGCTTCGCCTCCGCCTTCCGCCAGTCGTAGCCCGTCCCCCAGTAGCGTACGAGCGGCTGGATCTTCGCCAACTGCGCGCCCTGGGACCCATCCGTGACGGTCTCCCGGTCGGGCCACCGCGTAGCCGCGATGCGTTGGCGGAGGTCGACGAGTGCCTTTTCCGGAACGTCGACACGGAAGGGGCGGATTGTGGCCGTCGCAGCGTCCGCCGTCGAGGCCGCCTGCGGCTGGGACGCCTCCGAGGCTACAGTGCCCTGCTTGTTCGCGTCGCCCTCGCCCACGACGCCCTTCCCCTCGTGTGCGCACGCGAGCGCGAGTGCACAGCCTGTCAGCCATCCAAGGCTCTTCATGGTGACCTCCCGAGCGCAACTCGGGCTCCACCGGTCGGTAGTAGCGGCGGCAGCGTTCTCGTCCGCGCTACGGCGCGCGGATGACGCTCCCCGAAGGCGGGAAAGTCAAGCCGGAGGAATCAAGGGGCGGTGCTCAGTCTAGCAGCCGCGCCCGGCGAGGCGTGCCGCAGACGCGTCCCGAAGCTCAAAGGCCCCACCATGGCCCGGCCTGAGACGACGACGCGGGCGCCCTCAGTCCCTTGCTGGAAGGGCGACCTTGCCTCGCCGCTCGGGCATCGGCGGCGGGTGCTCAATCCACGAGCACAGGCCGACTCACCCTGGCGATCCCTCCTCGCCCGAAGAAGGCGCTGACGCCTGCCGCGGCGAGGGTCGCGGCGATCAAGAACCACCAACCGCGACGGTAGCTGGCCAGTTCGTTCGGGTGCGCGGTGGCCAGCAGCGCCACCAGCATAGCCACGCCGAGCGCGCTGCCGGTCTGTCGGGCCATGTTGAGCACGCCGCTTCCCGTCGTGGCGCGGTTGGCGGGCAAGCTGCTCGCGGCGGCGAAGAGCGGCGCCTGCGTGAGCCCGGCCCCCGCGCCGGCGAGGATCAAGCCGGGCATGAACCGGAGCAGATAGTCGGAGTCACCCGGAGTGAAGAGCAGCCAGAACCCGCCAGCAGCGGCGACCAGCAGCGGGCCCAGCACGGCGGGAACGCGACGTCCGAAGCGGGCCGAGACGCGCGCGGAGTTCACCGCGAAGACTGCGGCGGTCATTGGCCCGGGCGCGATGGCCAGGCCCGAGGACAGTGCGCTGTAGCCCCAGGCGTTCTGGAGGAACAGCACGGTCATCAGGAGCCACGCGGCCATGCCGACGAAGAAGAGAAAGAGCGCGAGGACCGCGCTGCTGAATTGCGCACTCTGAAACAGCGCCGCTTCGATGAGCGCGTCGGGATGGGTCAGGGTCCGCCAGATGGAGATCGCGGCCGCGGCCACCGCGGCGACGAGGAGCAGCAACTCGGCGGCGCTCGTCCAGCCCCAGACCGGCCCTTCGACGGTGGCCAGCGTGAACAGCGCAATTGCCGCCAGGACGGAGCCGGCCGAGAGCGGATCGGGCGGGCGCGCGCCCCGCTCGGCGCGGACCTCGGGAAGCAGGTTCCATCCGCTGAGGACGATGGCCGCCCCGATCGGCAGGTTGACGATGAAGATCCACCGCCAGTCGAGCGTGACGAGCAGCCCGCCGACCGGCGGCCCCGACGAGGCGGCCACCGCAGCCACGCCCGCCCAGATCCCGACCACCAGAGTGTGCTGTCGTGGTGCGAAGGCCGGCAGCAGCAAGCCCAGCGAGGTCGGGACGATCATCGCCGCGCCCACCGCCTGCACCACCCTCCCGAGCACCAGCACCGCCAGCGTCGGGGCCAGCGCGCAAACCAGGGACGCAAGCGTGAAGATCCCCACGCCCACGAGCAAGAACCGCCGCCGCCCGTGGTGATCCGCAAGTCGGGCGGCGGGCACCAGCAGCGCCGCGAAGACGATCGAGTAGGCGTTGAGCACCCACGACAGGTTGCTCAAGCTGGCGTGCCCGAACGCCTGGCCCATCGCCGGCAGCGCCACGTTGACGATGAAAAGATCGAGCTGGGCCATGAACGCTACGGCGGACAGCACCGCCAGGATGGCCCAGCGCCGCGGATGTCCTTCTCCGTCCGGGGACATCATGACCTGTTCACCGGCGCGCCCGTGACCAAAACCATTCGGAAGCGAGGTTTGCCTTGCATCATGCGAGCGTAAGCATCAGCAGCCTGTTCGAGAGGAACGGTCTCGATCATCGGGCGGATGTTCTGGAGGACGCTGAAGGCGAGGGTGTCCTCGCCGTCCTGGGCCGAGCCCGTCTTCGAGCCGTCGACGGAGCGTTCGGACAGCACCAGATCCGTCGAGCCTATCTCGATCGGCCCGCCGTCGAGACCGACTACCAGAACGCTGCCGCCGGGGCGCAGCCCGCCGAGCAGCCCCGAGTGCGACTTACTGCTCGAGGCCGTCGCCAGGATCACCGTTGCGCCGCCGAGCTGCTGAAGTGTCTTCGCCGGGTCTGTCGCTTCGCTGTCGATGTAGTGGTGCGCGCCGAGGCGTACCGCGAGCTCCTGCTTGGACTGCCCGCGCGCGATGGCGGCGACGCGGAATCCCATGTGCCGGGCGTATTGCACGGCCAGGTGCCCGAGGCCGCCGACCCCTTGTACCGCGACCAGGTCGCCCGCGCGCGCACGCGAGTTGCGGAGCGCGTTGAAGGTGGTCAGGCCCGCGCAGAGAAGCGGAGCGGCGTCGACCGACTTGAGCTCGTCGGGCACCGCCGAAAGGCCAGAAGCCGCCGCGTACATCACCTCGGCGTAGCCGCCGTCATTCGTCGTCCCGGTGAACTGCTGATGGAGGCAGTTTACGAAGTCGCCGCGACGGCACTGCGCGCACTGCCCGCAGTTTCCGCCGAGGAAGCCGACACCGACGCGCTGGCCGACCTTCCAGCCCGTCACCCCCGCTCCGAGGGCATCAATACGTCCGATCGCTTCGTGCCCGGGAACGCGAGGAAATTCAGCGTTGGGGAGTACTCCCTCGACCGCGAGGACATCCGAGTGGCAGATGCCACAAGCCTCGACGCGGATGCGAACCTGAGCGGCGCCCGGTTTACGGATGGGACGTTCGACGACGCGAAGCGTTCCAGGGGCCGTGACTTCAACTGCCTTGTATGTGTCTGACATTTCCATCTCCCTTCTGATTCCTGCGTTCGCTTCCGGATCAATCTGTAAGTACCGTGGTTTTGTAGATGACCGGTCATCTTAAACGGTTCACAGCTTCTGCGACAGGAGAAGGCTTCGGGGACACGACCCTCTACGCGAGAATTCTCGAAAAGGTGACCTTGAGGAACAGGTCGAGGGGCGCACGGTCCTTCTGCACTTTGGCCCGCAGCATCGCGCCCTCCCACGCGTGGATGACGAACTCTGCCAGCGCTTTGGACGAGAAGTTCCTGGAGATCGCCCCGGCCCTCTGCGCCTCGGCGATCACCGCAGCGACGTCGTCGCTCCATCTGGCGAACGCCTCGCCAACCCGCTCGCATATCACTGGACTCTGACTGGACAGTTCTGCCGCGAAATTCCCAAGCAGACACCCGGTCGAGAACTTCGCCACGACTGCCGCCTGGTTCACGCTCTCGAAGTATTTCCGGAGCCGCCGCAGCGGCGCTAGCTTCTGGTCCCGCAGGATGTCGAGGAGTACCCGCTTCTGTTCCTGGTACTCCCGCACGGCCTCCACGGCCAGGACTTCCTTGCTCTCGAAGTGGTTGTAGAAGGATCCCTTCGGCGCTCCGGCGGCGTCGGTGATGTCCTGAACGCTGCTGGCGTTGAACCCCTTGCGATGGAGGGTTTCGAGGCCAGCGGAAAGCAGTTGCTCGCGAAGACTCGGCCTAGGCACGGTGGATATATGACCAGTCGTCTTGAGTTTGTCAACGCGAACTGCGCGCGGCCCTTCCGTCGCCTCGTCCGCACTCCCTGAGCATAGGCGGAACAAAGGGGCTTCTTGGTCCGATAGGACTTCCTACGTCCCTTCGGCATCCAGGCGGTGCTGATCGAGCCGGGCACCATCCGCTCGGAGTTCGAGGAGCGCACGCTGAGCTCGCTCGCGCCCTTCCGCGCAGGATCGCCCTACGCGCCGGCATGCGGGTGCGATGGATCATCCGTCACCGTGCGTGAGCCGGAGCGCGGCGCGAATACCGGCCTCAAGGATGGCGTCGGATTCGGCGCGGTCGGGGGTCGCGCGTGCGAGCTGCAGCGTACCCGCGAGGAGCCCCATGAAGGCCGCCGCGTCTGCGCGGCCCAGCTCCTTGCCCCGCCGTGATGACAGCCACACTGCGAGCGCATCAAGCGTTGGCTCGACGTGGGACGCGAAGGTGCGTCGTGTCGCTCGGGGATGCCGCCCCACTTCTGACGCCAGGGCCGCGACCGGGCATCCGGTCCCCGGCGCATCGCGGTGGTCAGGGCTCAGGTAGGTGCGAACCGCCATCTGCAGGTCACCTCCGCGGAGCTCCTGCTCGAGCGCCTCATGCCGATCCTGAAGCGTCCGAAGAAGCGTTTCTCGGAGTAGCGCCTCCTTCGAATCGAAGTGCGTGTAGAACGTGCCGACGGTCAAGTCGGCCTCGGCCATGATCTTCGCGAGGCCCACGGCGGCGACTCCGTGCTCCCGAAAGAGGCGCGACGCCGCGTCCAAGATCCGTTCACGCGTCGCTTCGTTGTGTTCCGGGGCGTATCGCATCGGCACCTTCCGTGTTTCAAGAAGAAAGTTGACGCTCCCACTTGCGTCTTGATGGCAGTATGACCATACTTCCATAAGACGGCAAGCGCATAGTGCTGCTGCGTGAGTAGCGAGCACCTTTCAAAGGGCGGCGATCGATGGCGAAATCCATGATTCTCATCTCCGGGCCGACCGGCTCCACCGGTGGCGCTACCGTCCGGCAGCTCCTCAAAGAGGGCCACGCGATCCGGGTGCTGGCGCATCGCGAAGACGACCGATCGAAGCTCCTGCAAGATCTCGGCGCTGAGGTCGTCTATGGCGACCTGCTCGACATTAATGCCGTGACGGCGGCGTTCGGCGGCGTTCGCGCCGCTTTATTCGTCGGAAGCCCGCTCCGGCCCGAGATGGTGAAGACGAGCGCGATCTTCGGTCTGGTCGCCAAGGAGGCCGGGGTCGAGATCGTGGTGAGCATGTCGATGCTCCCTTCGCGCCGCGACACGAAGAGCCCTGTGCTGATGGAGCACTGGCTCTCGGAGCGCGTCCTCGACTTCGCGGGCATCCCGGTCACCCACCTACGGGCCGGTATCTTCTCCGAGTGGCTCTTCTACGTGTCTCACCTGATCCGGCAGGGCCGGTTCGTGATGCCGTGGCCCGCCGAGGCTCGCCACGCGCCCGTCGCCACCGAGGACTTGGGTCGACTTATCGCGGGGATCTTAACGAAGCCTGCGGGGCACGCCGGGAGGATCTACACGCCGGTCGGGCCAGTCTTGTACAGCTACCGCGAGATCGGCGATGTCCTCGGCCGGGTCCTGGGAAAGAACCTGAAGTACGAACAACTTCCGGTCGATGAGTTCGCGCCGTTACTCGGCATGGGCGATAACGGCCATTTCAAAGGCCACTGCAAGGCGATCGTGACGGACCTCCAGAACGGCATCTTCGAGGTGACGAACGGTCTGATCGGGGAGCTCACCGGCACGCACGCAATGAACATCGAGGAGTTCATCACGAAGCACAGGTCCGCCTTCGTGTAGGGACGTCTTTCCGTGCATAGGCGGTTTCGCCGTCCGTCGACGAACACGAGTCGGGTCGGCGGTGCTGGCGCCGACGGCTGATAACAGCTCTTCCGTCGCCTCGTCCGCACTCCCTGAGCATAGGCGGAACAAAGGGGCATGGGCGTCGCTGAGCTTCTCGCCGCACCCGGTACTACAACGCATCTCGCCCTCGACAAGGATGCTCTCGAGCCGCGCGCTCTCGAGTCAGCCGATCACGGCCGCATCCTCGCCCTGCCCCTCGTCGGCGGCCTCCACCACGGCTACGTCCGACGCGCCGCATAGACGCCGGCGTCAGTACTCCCTGTCGTCAGGGAAGCGAGTGAGACCAGCGCTCACCGAAGGCTCGGCCTGCCGCTACCAGCCATCTCGCCTGCAGCCGCTCGCCCTTGCTGCTTCGCCTGCTTTAGTCTGAAGGGACCACGATCGGCGGCGGCCTCTGCCGCGGCGGGATCCGCGGTTCCTCGCGAGGCGCCGGGGGCGCTCTTGCGCGCCGCCGGTGCCCGCTCCGATGTCATCACGGAAACTCTTCAGGCGCCCACTCGCTCCCGGGGGAATTCGCTGCCCGGTCCGTCTTCTCCTGGCTGACGGAAAACTCGCCGAAGCGGGCATCCGTCGCCCTCTGGCTCACCGTACCCGAGAGGGTGCTCCCGCTCACGTGCCCGACGAAGCGGAGCTTGTCGGTCTCGAAACGGACCTCTTCGCCCTGTACCTGGACGCTCTCGAGCGGCCTGCTGCGAACGCCTACCGCAGGTCGCCACTCGCCGCGGTAAGCGCCGTTCTCCCGCTCGATGTCGAGGGCAAGCGGCTGGAGCCAGCCATCGCGATCGATTTCGCCGACCCAATGGCCGGAGGCATCACGCTGCCCTGTCGTCTGCACGCCTGCGCAGCCTGTCAGCGCAGTCACGATTGCGACCGTCTTCCATCCCATCATATCGACCTCCTCTGTGTTACCTTTCCTAAGATGACCAGTCGTCTTATTGGATGCGAAAAAAGATCTACTGCGGGATCGCGACGGCATCTACGGCGACGAGTTCCGGCGACGGGTGCAGGGCGACAGGAGAAGGCTTCGGGGAAACGACCCTCTACGCGAGAATTCTCGAAAAGGTGACCTTGAGGAACAGGTCGAGGGGCGCGCGGTCCTTCTGCACTTTGGCCCGCAGCATCGCGCCCTCCCACGCGTAGATGACGAACTCTGCCTGCGCTTTGGACGAGAAGTTCCTGGAGATCGCCCCGGCCCTCTGCGCCTCGGCGATCACCGCAGCGCGAGTGCCACGATCAGAGCAGCTTCGCGGTCAAGTGGATCGTGGTTCCCGCCAGGGCCTTGGACACCGGGCAATCCCGCTTCGCATCGAGCGCATACCGCTGGAAGGTCTGGTCGTCGAGGCCGGGAACTTCCGCCGTCGTCTCCAGGTCGATCCGGCTGATGGCGAACGAGTCGCCGATCTTGTCCAGGGTGACCGTCGCGCCCGTGTGGATCCGGGTCGGCGTCAGGCGATTGCGGGAAAGCTGCGCGGTGAGCGCCATGGTGAAGCAGCCGGCATGAGCGGCGCCGATCAGCTCTTCCGGGTTGGTCGCTGACTGACCGTCTTCCATCCGGGACTTGAAGGAGTACGGTCCATCGAATGCGCCGCTACCGACAGCGAGTCGCCCGCTGCCCTGGATCAAATTGCCCTTCCACTCTGCTTCAGCTTTCCGGCTTGGCATGACACTCTCCGTGGGTTCGTCTCGACACTCTTCCTTGCGTTCCTCCGTGGGATGCGGTCGTGGATCGACCGCACCGCTTCCGGCACGGCGGTGCCGTGCTCCGGAACAGAAGATTACGATTGCGTCCCTCCCGCCGACTGCCAGCCCCCGCCGAGCGCGTTGTACAGCTGCACCAGGGACAAGAGCTCGTTCAGCTGCGCCTGCGCCAATCCCAGCTCGGCCGCGAACGTCCTGGTGTTGCTGTCCAGCACCTCCAGATAGCTCGCCGCGCCTCCGCGGTACCGTTGCTCCGAGAGCGACAGCGCGTTCCGCGTCGAGTTGGCCAGGAGCTCCTGCTGCTCCCGGAACTCGCGGCCCTTGCGGTACCCGACCAGCGCGTCGGAGACCTCGCGGAACGCCTGCTGGATGGTCTGCTGGTAGACGATCAGACCCTCCTTCTGCTGCGCCTCGGCCAGCTTGACGCCGGAGGAGAGCCTGCCGCCTTGGAAGATGGGCTGCGTCAGCGAGCCGATGAAGCTCCACATTCCCGCCGGGCCCTTGAAGAGGTCGCTGAGCGCCGCGCTCTGGACGCCCGCGGCGCCGGTCAGCGAGATGGAGGGGAAGAACGCCGCCCGCGCGACGCCGATGCGGGCGTTCGCCGCGATCAGCCGCGCCTCCTGCAGCTGGATGTCGGGCCGCTGCTGCAGCAGGGCGGAGGGAAGGCCGGCTGGAACCACCGGATCGTGCGGCTGCTCGATGAGCTTGTGCCCTCGCGCGATCGGCCCTGGATTGCGGGCGAGGAGCACGCTGATGAAGTTCTCCTCCTGCTCGGAGCGGCGCTGGACGTCCAAGATGGTTTGCGCGGCGTTGTAGACCAGCTGCTCGGCCTGGCGGACGTCCAGGAGCGACACCGCCCCCTGGCGCTCCTGCACCTGGGTGAGCTGCAAGGACTCCTGCCGGGAGGTGAGGGTCCGCTGGGAGATCTCCAGCTCGAGATCGAGCTCGAGGAGCTGGTAGTACGCGCCCGCAAGGCTGGCGATGAGGCTGGTGATCACCGCCCGCCGGTTCCACTCGGCGGCCAGCAGATCGGCGCGCGCTGCCTCGGTGGCGCGGCGGAACTTGCCCCAGAAATCGAGCACCCACGACGCCGCTACGTTTCCCTGGATGACGTTGGTGGTGAACGGCGGCGTGAACCTGGTGGCCCCGGAACGCTCGCGCCCGCCCGCGATCCCGAGCGAGACCGCCGGAAGCTGATCGGCCCTCGTGATTCCCAGCTGTGCTTCCGCTTGCTCGATGCGCGCGGCGGCGATCAAGAGGTCCTGGTTCTGCGCCAGCGCCACGTGGATCAGGTCAGCGAGCGCGGGATCGGGAAACACCCGCGCCCAATCCTGGTCGGCGAGCGACGTCGGGTCTGCCGTATCCGCGCCGCCCCGATAGCTCGACGGCGGCTGCGTCGCCGGTCGCTTGTAATCGGGTCCGAGCGCGCAGCCGGCCGCCAGGACCAGAAGGAGCCCCAGCCGTCTCATGGCGTCGCCTCTGGCTCGTGGGGAAGCGGCGCCGCTTCCACCTTGTGCTTGCGGCGGTCCGACAGCCGCTCCACCAGCACGAACAGGACGGGAATGATGAAGATGGCGATCGCGGTCGCCGCCAGCATGCCCGTGATCACTACCGTGCCGAGGATCTGCCGCGCCACCGCCCCCGCGCCGGTGGCGATCCAGAGCGGGATCATGCCGAAGATGAACGCGAACGAGGTCATCAAGATCGGGCGGAGACGCAGCCGCGCTCCCTCCAGCGCCGCCTCCACCAGCGGCCGCCCCTTCTTCATCTCGTCTCGCGCGAACTCCACGATGAGGATGGCGTTCTTGGCGGCCAGGCCGATGAGCATCGCCAGCCCGATCTGGGCGAAGATCCCCAGATCGAAGTTGCGCAAGTAGATGCCGAGGAAGGCCCCGAAGACCGCCACCGGAACGGAGAGCAGCACCGAGAACGGCAGCGACCAGCTCTCGTACAGCGCCGCGAGGATCAGGAAGACGAACCCCAGCGACAAGGCGAAGATCGCGCCCGCGGTGCCCGACGCCTTCTGCTCCTGGTAGGAGAGATCGGCGAATCCGTACCCCATCTCGCGCGGCAGGACCTGCCTCGCCACGTCCTGCAGCGCGGCCAGCGCCTGGCCGGAGCTGTACCCCGGCGCGGCGGAACCGAGGATCTGCGCTCCGCGGTAGAGGTTGAACCGGTTGGTGTACTCGGGGCCGGCGACCCTGCGGGTGCTGGTCAGGGTGGAGAGCGGCACCATGTCGCCCGCCCTGTTCCGCACGTAGTACTGGCCGATGTCCTGCTCGCTCAGGCGGGCCTCGCCCTCCGCCTGGAGGAACACGCGCCACTGCCGGCCGAACCGATTGAACTGGTTGACGAACAGTCCGCCCAGGTACGTCTGCAGCGTCTGGTACACGTCGCCGACGGCGATCCCCTGCTTGAGCACTTTGTCCCGGTCCACGTCGGCATAGATCTGCGGGACCCCGGCGGTGAAGATCGAGTTGACCCCGGTCAGCTCCGGCCGCTTCCGGGCGGCTTCCAGGAACGCCTTGAGGTTCTGATCGAGGAAGTCCACCCCGCCGCCGCTGCGGTCCTGCAGCCACATGGAGAATCCGCCGGCGTTGCCGAATCCGGGGATCGCCGGCGGGCTGAACGCGAACGCCGTCGCCTCCGGGACCTGCGCCGCGAGCTGGCGGTTGATGTTGCGCAGGATGCTGCGCGCCTCCAGCGCCGCTCCTTCGCGCTCGCTCCACGGCTTGAGCTGCACGAACAGGAAGGCGTTGTACGTCGAGGAGACGCGCGTCAGCAGGCTGAAGCCGATGATGGCGCCGGTGGACTTCACCCCCTCGGTCTTGGCCACGATGGCCTCGACCTTCCGGGTCACCGCGGCGGTCCGCTCGAGCGACGCCGCCGGCGGCAGTTGGATGTTCGCGAAGAGGAAGCCCTGGTCCTCCTCGGGGATGAAGCTGGTAGGGAGCTTGCGGCCCACCAGCCCGTCGACCGCGATGAAGGCGGCCAGGATTCCCACGCCGATGAGCGGCTTGCGGATCAGGCCGTGGCTCCACTTCACGTAGCCGTGAGCGGTCCGATCGAATCCCCGGTTGAACAGCCCGAAGAAACGCGCCAGGGGACCGCGGCTGGGGCGCCGCGGCCGCAGCAGCAGCACCGACAGCGCCGGCGACAGCGTGAGCGCGTTGAAGGCGGAGATGAGCACCGAGATGGCGATGGTCACCGCGAACTGCGTGTTGAGCCGCCCCTGGATCCCGCCGACGAACGCGATGGGCACGAACACCGAGGAGAGCACCAGGGCGATGCCCACCACCGGCCCGGACACTTCCTTCATCGCCTGCAGCGTGGCGTCGCGCGGCGACATTCCTTCCTCGATGTGGTGCTCCACCGCCTCCACCACGACGATGGCGTCGTCCACCACCAAACCGATGGCGAGCACCAGCCCGAAGAGCGACAGCGTGTTGATGGAGAACCCGAACAAGGGAAAGACGGCGAAGGTGCCGATCAGCGACACCGGCACGGCGATGAGGGGGATGAGGGTGGCCCGCCAGTTCTGCAGGAAGAGGAACACCACCAGGGTGACCAGAAGCATCGCCTCGAGGATCGTCTTGGCGATCTCGCGGATCCCCTCGGTGACCGGCAAGGTGGTGTCGAGCGTGACGGTATAGTCGAGGTCGGGCGGGAACCGCTGCTTGAGCTCCTCCATCACCGCCTTGACACCGTTGGCGACGTCGAGCGCGTTCGAGCCGGGAGTCTGGAAGACGGCGACGATGCTGCCGGGCTGCCCCCTGACCCGCGAGACCTGCTGGTAGTTCAGCGCGCCGAGCTCGATGCGGGCCACGTCGGACAGGCGCACCAGCGAGCCGTCGGGATTGGAGCGGACGACGATCTGCGAGAACTCATCCGCCGTCTGCAGGCGTCCCTGTGCCCGCACCGTGTAGGTCATCTCCTTGCCCAGCGGCGCCGGTTCCGCGCCCACCCGGCCGGCCGGGTTGACGGTGCTCTGCTGCGACACCGCCCGCACCAGGTCGGGCACGGTGAGACCCAGCTTGGCCAGGACGTCCGGCTTGACCCAGATGCGCATGGCGTAGTCGGTGGCGCCGAAGAGGAGCACCTGGCCCACGCCGCGCACCCGGTACAGCGCGTCGTTGATGTTGATGTTGGCGTAGTTGGCGAGGAAGAGCGCGTCGTACCGCTGATTGGGCGAGTACAGTCCGAAGATGATCAGCGGCAGGCCCGTCGCCTTGCGGTAGGAGAGGCCGAACTGATTGACGTCCGGCGGCAGGTTCGGCTGCGCCTGCGCCACGCGGTTGGACACGTTGACCTGGTCGATGTTCGGGTCGGTGTCGATGTCGAAGGTCACCGTCAACTGCATGGTGCCGTCGTTGGCGTTGGTGGACTGCATGTAGAGCATGTCGTCCACGCCGTTCATCGCCTGCTCGAGCGGCGTGGCGACCGACTGCTCGACGGTCAGCGCGTCCGCGCCGGTGAAGGTGGTGGAGACGATGATCTGGGGCGGGATGATCGTCGGGTACTGCGCGACCGGCAGGCTGCGCATCGCCAGAAGGCCCCCCACGACGGTGATGATCGAGATGACCATCGCCACGATGGGGCGGTTGACGAAGAAACGTGACATCTCTCACCCCTTCGCCGGCGCGCCCGCCGGCGCGCCCGCCTGGAAAGGCACCGGCGTGACCGGCAGGCCGTCGCGGACCTTCTGGATTCCTTCGGCCACCACCTTGTCGCCCGCCGCCACCCCGTCCTCGATCACCCACAGCGTCCCGACGCGCGCTCCCACCTTGACCGGGCGGATGGCCACCTTGTTGTCGTTTCCGACCACGGCAACCTGGAAGCTGCCCTGGAGCTCGCTGACGGCGCGCTGCGGGACCACCAGGGCGCCTTGCTTCACCGCGATCGTCGCGCGCACCCGCCCGAACTGGCCCGGGCGCAGGATGTTGCCCGGGTTGGGGAAGGCCGCCGCAACCCGGATGGTGCCCGTGGCCGGATCGACCTCGCGATCGCTGAGCACGAACTTGCCCGGATGAGGATAGACGGCCCCGCCGGAGAGGACCAGATCGAGCGGCGTGTCGCCGTTGGGGAACGGGCGCGCCGCGACCTCGCCGCCCAGGCCGCCGACGAACTGCAGATACTCGCGCTCGCTGATGGCGACGTACGCCTTGATCGGATCGACGCGCGAGACCGAGGTGAGCAGCGTGGAAGGCCCGACCAGATCGCCCAGCTGTCCCTGGGCGATGCCGGCGATCCCGTCGGTGAGCGAGCGGACCTTGGTGAACCCGAGATTGAGCTGGGCGGTCTTCACCGCCGCCCTGGCCGCCTCGACGGTCGCCGCGGCGGCGAGCTTGACCTGCGTGTCGGTGTCGAGCTGGCTGCGGGGGATGGCGCGCGCTTGCGCCAGCGGGATGTCGCGATCGACGTCGCGGGCGGCGCGTCCGAGCTGCGCTTCGGCCTGCGCCAGCTGCGCCCGCGCCTGGTCGAGGGCTGCCTGGAACGGCCGCGGATCGATCTCGAAAAGGACCTCGTCCTTCTGCACGTAGGAGCCCTCGACGTAGTCCTGCTTCACCAGGTAGCCGGTGACCTGGGGCCGGATCCTCGCGTTCACGTAGCCGTCCAGCGTGGTCACCCACTCGGTGCGGATGGGAACGTCCTGCTTCACCACGTCGATCACCGCCACGGTGGCGGGGGGCGGGGGAGGGGCGGCCTTTCCCGCGCTGCACGCCCAACCGAATGCGCCGAGGAGCGACACTGCCAGAACGCGCGGGGCGCTGCGGGGCAGGAGCGGGGTCAGGGTCTGCATGGGACTCGGGTCCTTGCGCTGGCGATCTTTGATCATGGTTCGATTCCCCCGCTTGCCCTTGGTTTCGTCAGGGCCTTTCATCCGCGACAGCTCGTCGCGTCTCAGGACACCCTCTCCAGGACGGTGGCGATCCCTTGTCCGCCCGCGGTGCACATCGTGATCAGGGCGGTCTCCTTGTCGCTCCGCTCCAGCTCGTCCAGGGCCGTGCCGAGGAGGATCGCGCCGGTCGCGCCGAGGGGATGGCCCAGGGCGATCGCGCCGCCGTTGACGTTGACCCGCTCGGGGTCGAGATCGAGCTTGCGCATCGTCTGCAGCACCACCGAGGCGAATGCCTCGTTGATCTCCCAGACGTCGATGTCACGCAGCGTCATCCCGGCGAGGCGCAGCGCCTTCTCGCTCGCGGGCGCCGGGGCAGTGAGCATGATGACGGGCTCGCTGCCCACCGTGGCCATGGCCCGGATGCGCGCCCTTGGCGAGGCGCCAGTCTCCCGGACGTACCGCTCGGAGGCGATGAGCACCGCGCCGGCGCCGTCCGCGATTCCGCTCGAGTTGCCGGCGGTGTGGACGTGGCGGATCTGCCCTGCCGCCGGGTACGCCGCGACCGCGATCTGATCGAGCGTCTCCCCGTTCGGCCCCACCGCCTTCCCACCCAGCGCGACGAACGCGGGTGCGAGCTTGGCCAGTCCCTCGCGCGTGCTGTCCGGCCGGAGACACTCGTCGCGCTCGAGGAGGAGCTTGCCGGTCGCGGGATCGGCGATGGGGACCAGCGAGCCGGTGAAGCGCCGGTCCTCGACGGCGAAAGCGGCGCGCCGCTGGGAGCGCAACGCCACTTCGTCCGCTTCCTCGCGGGAGAAACCTTCCAGCGTGGCGATGAGATCCGCGCTGATCCCCTGGGGGACCTGCAAGAACCGCTCGCGAAGGCGCACGTTGCCGCCGTCCTCTCCGGCGCCGTCGGAGCCCATCGGCACGCGCGACATGCTCTCCACTCCGCCCGCCACCACCAGGTCCAGAGCGCCCGACGCCGCTCCCATCGCGGCGAAGTGGACCGCTTGCAGGCCAGATCCGCAGAAGCGGTTGAGAGTGGCCGCGCTCACCTCGATGGGCCAGCCGGCGCCGAGCACGGCGTTGCGGGCCAGGTTCGCCCCCTGTTCGTCCACTTGCGAGACGCACCCCGCGATCACGTCGTCCACCCGTGCCGGGTCGAATCCATTCCGGCCGGCGAGCGCGACCAGGAGCTGCGCGAAGAGTTCCTGCGGATGGATCCCGGAGAGCGCACCCTTGCCCGGCTTCCCGCGTCCGCGAGGAGTGCGCACCGCATCGACGACGTAGCTGTAACTCATGATCGTTCTCCCTTGCCGCCCCCAGCCACCGCGACGCCCAGCGCCCGGCAGGCGCGCAGGACCTCGTCGGACAGCTCCGTTCCCTTCACCGCTCGCGAAAGGCTGAGGCCGCCGTACATCAGCGCGATGAGACCGATGGCGAGCATGCGCCGGGGGACGATGCCGCCCGCCGGAAGACGCTGCGAAAGCCCCTCGACCAGCGCTTGCACCTGCTCGGCGAGCACGGGGCGGTGTTGCGGCGCGGTGGTGCCGACCTCGCCGACCACCGCCGGAAACGGGCACTCGGGCCCCTTTCCGTCGCGGTGCTCGGCGCAGAGGTAGCGCTTGAGGACGACGTCGGCCCGGTCAGCCTCGGCCTTCGCGTCCAGCCGCGCGAAGAGGCGCTCCCGCAGCGTGGCGCCGGTGCGTCGGAGGGTCTCGTCCACCAGCGCGTCCTTGGAGGCGAAGTGCGCGTAGAAGCCGCCCACCGTGAGCGCGGCCCCCTTCATCACCTCGGCAACGCCCGCGGCGGAGATGCCCTTCTCGCGGACCAGCCGCGCGGCGGACTCGAGGATCGACTGATGCGAGCGTTCCTTCTTCTCTGCCTTGGCATTCATCGGCGTGCCCTCGACTGCCATCATATTACGGACGTACGATGACGGTGTCGACGCCGGGATTCGCGGGGGAGGGAGGGGTGTCAATCGGTGCCACTGTCATCGATGGCGGCTGGTCACCACGCCCCCGTTTTCGAACCAGCAGCTGGTGGAAGCGCTGGAAGCGTGGGTCACGGCGGGGATGCCGTGCTTGAAGGATGGATGAGGCGCCGCAGGCAGCGCTCCACCTGCTCCGTCCGCCCTATCCCGAAAAGGTCTCCGCTTCGATCGCCCGCATGTCAGTGTTTGACATTCGCCTTTGCACCCCGTTCGACAGAAAGGAGCAAATCGGCGGATGGGAATCTCGCCTTCATGGAATCGACCAGGCCCTCCGGATTTTTGGCTCGTTTGAGTTCTTCCTCAAACACGAAAAGGTACTTCTCCGTGAAATCCACAGCGGTACTCGCGTCCAGAGGTGCTCCAACCTTGCTATGTCCAGGGATCACGACTGAAGGCTCTAGTGCTCTGATTCTCTTGAGCGTGTTCAACCATTCTCCTCTGGCGCCACTGTCTGTTTCCGCGGTGTAGACGTGCATATTGTTGAACACCACGTCGCCGGCAATGAGAAGTCTCTGTTCCGGGATCCAGAGCATCGTGTTTTCGTCGGTGTCACCTCGGACGCTCTTGATGATCTGTATTCTCGAGCCTTCAAATTCAATGAAGTCCGCGTCGAATTTGTCGATGGCGACCGCGTGAGAGGTTGCACCTGGGCCCAGGATCTTTTTCCACTTCTCTATCTTCTCCGGATAGACCTTCCTGATTCGCTCCACCACCGCAGAATTCGCGATGATTCTCACTCCCGGATACGCCTGCTTGAAGACCTCGAGGCCAAGGAAATGATCGGCATGTTCATGGGTGATGTAGATGACGGACAGCGGCTTCTTGGTGTGCCTGATTTCCTGCAATACCTTTTCAGCGCTGGTTTTCGTCAACTGCGCGTCCACCAGCATCACTTCGTGCGCTCCCTCGATGATGGTCGAGTTGACCCAGAACTGGTCGTCCGAGGAGGTAAATACCTTGGTCGAGAATGCCTGGTTTTTTGCGAATGATGGCAGGGCCGCGATCAACGTGAGCCCAAACAAGAGCATTCCTCCTGTCATCGATCTCTCCCTGGTTGATTGAGTATCCAGTTGGTGATGTTCGTGACTGAGTCCCGATAGAACGTCTCGTATAAGGACTGCGATCCGAAACCGATGTGAGGAGTCGCCAGTACGTTTGGAAGCCGGCGAAACGGATGAGTGAGGGGCAGCGGCTCGTGCTCGAAGACATCGACTGCAAACCCAGCGATCTTCCTGCCTTCAAGCGCCTTGATCAGAGCTGCCTCTTCAATCAGCGGGCCGCGAGAGGTATTGATCAGATAGGACGAAGGCTTCATCACTGCGAGCTCGGACTCCCCCACGATTCCGCGAGTCTTCGGGCTGAGCACCAAATGGACGGTCAAGAAGTCAGCCTCTCGAAACAGATCGGCTTTCGACACCAGCTGCGCGCCTGAGGACTCGGCCCTTTCTCTCGTCAGATTCGGACTCCAGGCTATGACGCGCATCCCGAAGGCCTTTCCGATTGTTGCGACTGGTCCCCCGACATTGCCGAGCCCCAGCACCGCGAGGGTTTTTCCTTTCAGATCACTCCCTACGCCGGTTTGCCAGCCGCCGCTGCGCAACGAAGTGTTCTCGGTCGTGAGATTTCGGGCGACCGCCAGAATCATGGCCCAGGTGAACTCGATCGTCGGCGTCGAAAAATAGCCAGTATGAAGAACATCGATGTGACGCCGCCTGGCGGCCTCGAGATCGATCGCGGCATTTCTGGCGCCCGTCGATGCGATGAGCTTCAAGTTCGGCAGCCGCTCGATGAGAGCCGCCGTCATTGGCGTTCTCTCCCGCATGATGCAAAGGATCTCGAACGGAAGAAGCCGTTGCCCCAGCTTCTCGAGATCGGAGACATGATCCGTGAAGACCTTGATTTCGGGGTGTCCCGGAATGGATGACCAATCCCCTGACTTCATCGCTATTCCCTGATAGTCATCCAGAATCGCTATCCTCATACCTGACCTCTGCCGCCATCGGCGAACAGCTCGATACCGGTGACGAAACTCGAATCATCGGATGCCAGGAACAGCGCGGCTCTTGCAATTTCGTCAGGCTCTCCCATGCGACCCATCGGAACAGTGGACACGATCCGCGCGATCGCATCCGGGGATTGCCGGCCTGACAGGGGCGTCTTGATGGGGCCAGGACTCAAGACGTTTGTACGGACACGGCGCTCCTTCAGGTCGGTCGTCCAGGTACGCGCAAACGAGCGCAGGGCAGCCTTGGTCGCGCCGTAGACGCCGAAACTCGAAGTACCCTTCACGCTCGCGACCGAACCGATCAGAATGACGGAACCGCCCTCAACCAAGAGCGCCAGGGCCTTTTGCACGGTGAAAAAGGTTCCCTTGACGTTGATGTCGAAGAGCTTGTCGAAATGCTCCTCGGTTGCCTTGCCGAAGGCGGCGAACTCGCCGACGCCCGCATTGGCGACCACAACATCGATTCGCCCCTTTGCCCGGCCGATAGTCTCGTACAGACGATCCAGGTCAGCCATATTGGCGACATCGCCCTGGATGCCGGCGACGTTGTCGCCGATCGTCTTCACCGCCTCATCGAGCTCTTTCTGGCGGCGTCCGGTAATGAAGAGATAGGCCCCTTCTTCGACGAAGAGCTTCGCAACGGCCAGGCCTATCCCTTCCGTCCCTCCCGTGACGAGCGCCACTCTTCCTTGCAACTTGCCCATGCTACTTCTCGACCCATTGATCGGTCAGTGCGACTGGCGCCCAGCTATACCCTCTGCCTTCCTTGTGCAGGCGACCCAGGCCAGGAAACAGCAGATGCGGCGACCCGATCAAAACATCCTCGCCCGCGAGCTTGGGCAACAATTGATTCCGCGTCGCTGCAGCCGCCGCAGGGTTCGTGTCGAACACCGCCGTGATCTCGGGGTGCTTCAGCTGGACGCGCTGGGCATGGACGGTATCACCCCAAAACAGGATCTTTTGGCCCTTTGACGAAAACTCATAGCCGGTATGTCCCGGTGTATGACCGGGCAGCGGGACGATCTGCATGCCGTCCACGATCGGCTCGGAGCCGCTGAACGTGTGCCACTTGCCGGCCTTGATGTACGGCGCAGCGATGGCCTGGGCGCTCTCGAAGAACGGTTGCGCCTCTTTCGGCGCCTTGGCAGCGATTTCTGGCGACAGCCAAAAGTCGCTCTCAGCCTGCGCGACGTAAACCTCGGCATTTGGGAAGACACGATCTCCATCGTGAGTGGTGAGGCCGCCGACGTGATCGGAGTGGAGGTGCGTGACCAGGACGAGGTCGACTTGCTCCGGCGTATAGCCCGCGCTGCGGAGGCTGGTCGCCAGGCGCCCGAACGCTTCCCCACCATACCAGGTGCCGGCGCCAGCATCGACGAGGATCAACTGCTTGCCGGTGTTGACCAGGAAGCCCAGATCGGCGGCGTCGAGCAGGTGCGGATCTTGCTGCAGGGCCTTTGCGACACCATCCATCGTCACCTTCTTCCCCTTCAGCCAGTCCAACTGGAATACAGCGGCCGCATCGTAGAGGGCCGTCACTTCCAGATCGCCGACCCTCAGCCGGAAATAGCCCGGCACCTGATCGTGATGTTGCGGCGCGGACGCCAGGGCGGGGGTCAAGCCTGACAGCGTCGTCAGAAGAGCGGCAACGAAGCGCAGCGAATTTTTCTTCAGCACGTTTTGCTCCCAAGGTGAGTCAAGCCGGAACGTCCATGACTGCCTGTTCGGAAATTTGATGTCGATCGTCCTCATACGGATTCACGGCTTCGATGACGGTCGTCATCTAAGTTGCGAGAGGCCCGCGCCGCGGCTAGGCTTTCGGCCGTGCGGCTGACCCAGGAAGAGAGCGAGCGGAACCGGAAAAAGATCCTCGAGGTGGCGGGGAGGCTCTTTCGCCAGCGCGGATTCGACGGAGTGGGCGTCGACGACCTGATGAAGGCAGCGGGCTTCACGCACGGCGGCTTTTACAATCACTTCGCCTCCAAGGCAGAGCTTGAAGCGGAGGCGAGCGCGAAAGGCGTCGCGGAGGCCACCGCCATGCTGGTCGAATCGCTGAGCGACCCGCGCAAGGACGGGTGGGAGAGATTCGTCCGTGGCTATCTCTCCGCTGAGCACCGCCGCGAGCCGGGGACCGGGTGCACGCTGGGCGCGCTGGCGGCAGACGCCGCCCGCAAGGGGCCCGCGGTGCAGGCGCGCTTCGCAGAGGCCGTCGAGGGAATGGCCGGCGCCCTCGCGGATCACCTCGCGCGCAAACCATCGCGCGGCAAGCGGGTCCGCGCCCGCCGCGAGCGTGCGCTGCAGATGCTGAGCGAGCTGGTGGGCGCGCTGATGCTGGCCCGTGCCGTGGCCGGCGCCGATCCCGTTCTCTCCGACGAGATTCTCGCCGCCAACCGCCGCGGGCTCCGCTAAGCGGTCCGCTCAGGCAGTGCGCGAGTGCTGCTTGGCTCGGACAACACGCGCAGGGGCTATCGGGCGGCCGCGAGCGCCTTGTCGTAGTCGGGCTCCTGCCCGATCTCGGGCACGAGCTGGCGGTAGACGACCCTGTCGTTTTCGTCGAGGACCGCCACGGCGCGGGCGGTGATCCCGGCGAGCGGGCCGTCCTCGATGAACACGCCGTAGTCCTTCGCGAAGTTCTTCCCGCGCATGAGCGAGAGCGGCACCACGTTCTGGAGTCCCTCGGTTGTGCAGAAGCGCTTCGAGGCAAACGGAAGGTCCGCCGAGATGACGAGCACCACGGTGTTCGCGAGCTTCCCGGCGGCCTCGTTGAACCTGCGCGTGGACGTCGCGCAAACGGAGGTGTCGAGGCTCGGGACGATGTTTAGGATCTTCTTTTTGCCCTTGTAGTCCGCGAGCGAGACGTCCTTCAGGTCGCCGCCGGTGAGCTTGAAGTCGGGCGCCTTCGCGCCGACCGTGGGCAGCTCGCCGTTCGTGTGGATCGGGTTTCCGTTGAGCGTGATCTGGGCCATGGGACTCTTCCTCCGCGTCGAGTTGTCGGATGCGCCCGTCATGTAACGCGGCAGGCGCCGACATGCTCGTTCGGTATCGTCCCCGCCCTTCCAGGGACCGTCGCGCGCTACGACGGACCTCCTGCAGCAATAGAGGCCGTCTCTTGCAGACGATGTCCGCCCCGCGTCTTTGTCGCTCGCTCCCCTCCCTTCTTCCTGGTGAGCGATATGACGAACAAGATCCGCGCTTTCAGCGCCTCGCCGTCCCGCGGCAAGGTGTTGCCCGGCCCCGCAGAAATGCTTTGAGGGAACCGGGCCTTGGATTTGGTTGCGGGGGCAGGATTTTGAACCTGCGACCTTCACGAAAAACCCGGCGCCTGCTGTCGAACAAGCGGCCTGACTCGTGAGCAGACCGGCACACCGACTACTTTCCGTAGGCTTGGGCGATTTGCCCGACGAGCTTGGCCCACGGCATATCGAGGGCACCATAAACAGCGCCAGCCTGCGGCAACGCATTGTCCTTCAGAATCTCGATCATCAGCGACGCGTAATCCGAGACGATCACGCCGGCCTGCAGCATGCGCAGGAGGCCTGTCTGGCGCTTGGTCTCGCTGAAAGTTCCCGACGCATCGACCGCGACATACGCCTCGTACCCCTTGCCCACTGCCGCGATCGCGGGGAATGCGGCGCAGACTTCGAGCGATAGTCCAGCGAAGATCAGCTTCTTGCGCTCCGTCCGCTCGATGGCTTTCGCCACGGTCGGGTCGTCGAACGCGTTGACCGTCGAGCGGTCGATGATTTTCACACCGGGAAGCGCCTCCACGAGCTCCGGAAACGTCGGCCCCCACATGCTATCGCGTGCAGTGGTCGTGACGATGATGGGCAGATTCAGTGCCCTCGCTGCTTTGGCGAGCGAGACGACGTTGTGCTTCAGCTCTCCCGTCGAGTAGTCGCGCACTCCGGTCATCAGGCCGATCTGATGGTCGACGAGGACGAGCGCTGCGTTCTCGGACGTGAGGGGCTGGTACGCGCGGACTGAATCGGGCATGGCATTCTCCTTCGATCTGCGGTCGCAAGTCGCGGCCGTTTGGCAGCGACGGCACACCATCTAGCCCGTGGACCGCGGGCTGAGGAGACTCAAAAATGGAACTCAGCGTTCGGCAGGTTGGACGAAAGGAGTCTGCATGCTCGACTTGAACGACTTCTTCTATTTCGTGCAGGTCGTCGACCGTGGTGGTTTCAGCGCCGCAAGTCGCAAGCTGGGGGTTCCAAAATCGACGTTGAGCCATCGCATGCAGGAGCTGGAGACGAATCTCGGCGTTCGGCTTCTCAATCGGACGTCACGACACTTCGGGATGACCGAAGCGGGCAGCGAGTTCTATCGGCACGCTGCCTCGATGCTGCAGCAGGCCGAACAAGCCGAGACCGCCATGCGCCAGCGCCTGGCGGAACCAGTGGGTACCGTGCGCTTTACCGCGGCCGTCGCCACGGCGCAGTTCGCGATGCGTGAGATGGTCGCTGATTTCCTCCTCCGTTTTCCAAAGGTCAATGTCGTTGGCCATGCGACGGACCAGGCGATCGATATCGTTGGCGAGAACTTCGATGTCGCCATTCGCGCGCATTCACTCCCGCTGCCCGACTCGACGTTGGTGCAGAGACCGCTTGCGTCGGCGCCATGGTTCCTGTTTGCAGGTTCGGCCTATCTCGATGCGCATGGCTCGCCGCAGGCCCCACAGGACCTCGCGAAACATCCCGCACTTTTCATGATGCGCACCGGCGTCGCTCCCTCCTGGCGGCTTCGCCATTCCGAGGACGCTACGGACGAAGTCGTCGTGCATCTCGCGCCTCGCCTCCTGAGCGATGATATGGTCGGCCTGAAGCAGGCGGCGATTGCCGGTGTCGGCATCGTCGCGTTGCCCGCGTATGTCTGCCGCGATGAAGTGCGATCAGGTGCGCTGCGACGCGTCCTGCCCGCGTGGCTTGCTGGCGATTCCGTGCTGACCGTGTTGATTCCTTATCGGCAGGGGCTTTTGCCCTGCGTGCGCGCCTTCATTGCTCACCTGGCGGCCGAATTTCCGAAGGCGGTTTTGCTGTAGGTCGTCCACGCTGTTGGACGGTGCGTTCGCGTTTTGCCGACTTCTCCGTCTCCGCCCAGTCAGGTTCCCGGGAGCTCATTCCGTCAGGGTCTGTTCGGCGCCGGCCTCGACAGGTGGACCGCGTCAATCGAGGCTTACCGTTTCGTCCGCGCGGGTGGCACGGCGGCGACCACCGACGACGTCCGCAGCGTTACGGGCCGCACCCCGATGAAGAGGCGGTTTTCGTGAATGCGATCGAGGTCGATCCAGCCCGCTACCCGCAGCTCATCGAAGTCCTGAAGGAAGGCAACGACTCCGTCATTCGCCAGCGCGATGGTTTCATTTCGTGCTTGGAGTTCATTCGAGCCGGCCGCTGATGTGAGGCCCTTCCCGTGGGATAGTGCTGCCTGCCTCTTCGTCCGTTTGGAGGACCGATGACGGAGATCTCGTGGTGGTGCCCTGGCCCTACGCGTTGAGAAACTATTTCTTGAAGGGAACCGTGGACCAGCCGGAAAGCTAGAACTCTGCGTCGTCGTCGAACCGACGACTCGTCGCCGTTCGCGCAGCATGCCACGGGTGTCGAGCACCAGGCCGAAACGGCAAGGACGTTCCGCGTTTCGACTTCGAAGGCCATTGTGCCAGGGGCGCAACACTAGGACCGGTCCGAGGTTGCTCGTATGATCGCGGACGCATGCTCCTGCCGATCCATGTGGCCGCAGGCGGGCTCGCCATTCTTCTCGGCGCCGTGGCTCTGTTGGTGAGAAAGGGCGGGACCATCCACCGCCGCAGCGGGCTGCTGTTCGTCTGCGCCATGCTCGTCATGGGCACCAGCGCCTCGATCCTGGGGTTTCGCAAGAGTCCCACCGACTCCAATGTGCCCGCCGGCTTTCTGACGGCCTACTTTGTCGTCACGGCGCTGACGACGGTCCGCCCGGTGTCGGCATGGACCCGCCGCATCAATGTCGCCGCGCTGGCGGTGGCGCTCGGACTGGCGCTCCTCGACATCGTTGGCGGCGTGAAGGCCTTCAACAGCCCTGGCGGGTCCCTCAACGGCGTCCCGTTCCCCATGCTCTTCTTCCTTGCAACCGTGATGATCCTGGCTGCGGCTGGCGATGTGCGCATCATGCGATTCGGCATGCCTCGCGGCGGGCCGCGCCTGGCGCGTCATCTCTGGAGAATGTGCTTCGCGCTGTTCATCGCGGCCGGATCGTTCTTCTCGGTCCGTGCGCGCGTGGCGAAAATCCTTCCGGATCCATTCACGACCGCGCCGATGCGCGCGTTGCCGATCGTGCTGTTGTTCGGCGCGATGTTCTATTGGCTGTGGAGGGTCCGCGGTCGCCGACCGTTGCCAGTGCTCGTCCGACACGACTCGAGAGAGGGCAGCGTCGCGATTGAAAACCGCTGAGCGCTCGCCTCTGCCGTCGCCAGGACATCCGCAAGGCGTTTCGCCGTGCCTGCAAGGCGGCGAAACTCACGCGCGTCTGGTTCCATGACCTGAGGCGCAGCTTCGTCACCAACGCGCGCCGGCGTGGAGTGCCGGAGTCGGTGGTGATGAGGATGTCGGGCCACCGCACCAGGGCCGTCTTCGACGCGAAGGCCCCACCGGCCACGGACCAGTAGGGCCTAAGGTTTCTTGGTTGCGGGGGCAGGATTTGAACCTGCGACCTTCGGGTTATGAGGGCGATTTCACCCAACCGGCAGACGGGCGTCGCCCCTCATGTTTTCAGTCCTTCCGAGTAGTTCGGCGGAGCTGGGAGTCTACGCAAGTCCACCTCGGGATCCAGGAGTCCCCTCCAGTTTGGACAAGATCTGGCCAAAGTCTCCAGCGAGTTCGGCAGCATCTGCCGGGTCTCAGAAAGGTCAAGAATTTTCGACCGAACGAGTTTTGGCGAGGGACAGGCATTTTTTCGTCATCGATTGATACCCGCCGAGCGCCTTCCTCGGCGCGGGTTGTGCGCAATCCATTTTTCGGTTACTTGAGCAGGATGCGCTTCACGACGACTACGGAAGAGCACCCACCGTTCGAGTTTCGATCGCCCCACGGTGTCAGGAAAATGGAGTGTCAGAGCCGTTACTGGAACGGCATCGCCGTCCGCCATGTCGTTCAGTACCTCAGCCCAGGCAGGGTTTGGCACGACCTCTCCTCCAGAGATCCGACCGTGGCGATTTTGCTCGAACAGGTCGGAGGCTATTGCGACTCGCGGCTGAACGTGAATCGGCCGACACCCCGCACCCGCTTCGACGCGGGCCATACCGTGTTCGTGCCCGCCGAGACGAGCGTCTGGGGGTACTCCGACGGAATCGAATCGACTCGGGACCTTCGATTGAGTTTCAACGCGAATGCCCTTGCTTCGATCCTCGGCGATGAGTTTGAGGTCGGAAAGACCAGGGAGCCCGTCCTCATGGTCTACGACGACAAGATCGCGCGGTGCGCATCGCTGTTGGCCGAGGAGTGTCGCGAACCTGAGACTCGCGTGTACGGCGAGAGCCTGACCACGGCGATCACGGCGCTTCTGTTCGCCCGCTGGAAACATCCGCGCAGCGAGCGCGCGAAGGGGCTGGCACCCTGGCAGTTGCGTCGGGTTCTGGAATTCTTCGAGGCCCACTTCGCCGAGGACATCAGCCTGCAGGAACTCGCCGATCTGGTTGGGCTCTCCCAATCGCAGTTCGCCAGGGCATTCAAGGCATCCACTGGCGCCCCACCGTATCGCTGGTTCGTCGCGGCCCGAATCAAACGCGCCCAGGAACTTATGCTCCAGGGCAGGGCATCGCTCGCCGACGTATCGATCCTGACCGGATTCGCGGATCAAAGCCATTTCACGAAGGTCTTTCGGCGCATTACGGGTACATCGCCCGGACAGTGGCGGCGCATTCGAAAATTCTGACCGAAATCGAGTCCCCGGCCGGGTTTGCGGCGGGACATCAATTCCCGGCTGCTTCCAACCGGCTTCAAGACGGGACGCTTGAATCGGACCAGGAATAGCGAAATCCGACAAGACGAGCGCCCGAACTCGATCTACTTGTTCGCCCAACCTGATCGACGCGGTCGGTCCTTGCCACCGCGAAGGTCTACAAGCTTGACGTACGCCGGGCGGCGAGATGCGATCCACGATGCGGAGGATGTTGTGGTGAATCGAACGGTTGTCCTATTGGCGCTGAATGCAATGGCGTGCGGCGCAATTCAAGCGTCGGTTCCGGCATCAAAGCCTTCGACTTCGGTCAGTCCGACGCCTTACGCAACAGTGACGGACGAACGGCTTCACCATCCGGAAGCCGGCGATTGGCTGATGTACCGGCGGACGTACGATGGCTCAGGCTTCAGCCCTTTGAGCCAAATCACGGCGAAGAACATCGGGAACCTATCCCTCGCCTGGTCGCTCAATACGGATCTGGTCGAGGCCCACGAAACGACGCCGATCGTAAACCACGGGCGGATGTTTATCACCACGCCCGGCAATAACGTGATCGCACTCGATGCCAAGACCGGCAGTCAGCTTTGGCGGTATGTGAAGAAATATCCCGAGGGCCTCTTTCAACTGCATCCGACCAATCGGGGGGTCGCTTTGTACGGCGATCGCGTTTACATGGCCACCACGGATTGCCGACTCGTGGCGCTGGATGCCGCCACGGGCAGGGAAGCCTGGTCGGTTCAGATCGATGACTACAAGACCGGCTGCTACGCAACGCTGGCGCCGCTGGCTGCGCGAGGCAAGATCCTCGTCGGCTACTCCGGTGGGGAATTTGGCGTCCGGGGCTCGCTGAGCGCCTTCGACGCCGAGAGCGGCAAGCGACTCTGGCGCACCTACACGGTGCCCGCACCTCATGAGCCAGGCGGGAACACCTGGAAGGGCGATGCGTACAAGCGCGGAGGTGGCTCCATCTGGATCACCGGGGTCTTCGATCCCGCATTGAACATCACTTACTGGGGCACTGGAAATCCGGCGCCGTGGATTGCTGACAATCGTCCCGGCGACAACCTGTACACGGACTCGACGTTGGCGCTCGACGTCGAGACCGGCCAATTGAAGAGCTATCATCAATACACGCCTCACGATTCGTTTGACTGGGACGAAGTGTCGGCCCCCCTGCTGATCGACACCGAGATCGACGGAAAGCCGGTCAAGACGGCTACACATGCCGGCCGCAATGGATACCTCTGGATTCTGGATCGCGATCAGGGACAGCTGAGGTTTCTCCACGCCTTCCCGTTCTCCAACAACAACGTGTTCACGTCGATTGACCCGAAGACGGGAAGACCGGTCTTCGATGAATCGAAGCGTCCTGGGGTCACGCAAGGCGCCCAATTCTGCCCGAGCATCGGAGGTGGAAAGGACTGGGTGCCCGAGGCATGGAGTCCGCAGACGAAGCTCCTGTACGTCCCTGCGAACAACAACATCTGCGCCTTTCTGCCGAAGGGCAATGTGCCGAAGAACGACGCCGACGGGTTTTATGTTGGATACGAGGTGGAGAGCATCTTCGGGTCCGTTCGCACCGCCACGGGTGCCGCCGATCATCTCGGCGAGCTTCAAGCCTGGGATTTGAATACCGGCAAGCGCGTCTGG
>Ga0209283_10000249_pt1 | contig 26933 bp, 23 predicted proteins | sample CZO8metaG_2_FD_188354 | JGI IMG/M metagenome (GOLD analysis project Ga0209283, IMG submission 188354) | Vadose zone soil microbial communities from the Eel River Critical Zone Observatory, Northern California, USA - CZOApr15con2H1.8 metaG... | ecosystem: Environmental > Terrestrial > Soil >...
CACCTCCGCGCCACCGAGCTCCTCGGGCGAAACGATTTCGCCGGTCGCGGCTTTCACGAGCGGCGGACCGCCGAGAAAGATCGTCCCCTCGCCTTTGACGATGATCGTTTCGTCGGACATCGCCGGAACGTAGGCGCCGCCGGCGGTGCACGATCCCATCACCGCGGCGATCTGCGGAATGCGCTCGGCCGACATCACCGCCTGGTTGTAGAAGATCCGGCCGAAATGATCGCGGTCGGGAAAGACGCTGTCCTGCTCGGGCAGGAACGCCCCGCCCGAGTCGACGAGGTACAGGCAGGGAAGCCGGTTCTGCATCGCGATCTCCTGCGCGCGCAGGTGCTTTTTCACCGTCATCGGGTAGTAGGTCCCGCCCTTCACGGTGGCGTCGTTCACCACCACCACGCATTCCTGGCCGGAAACGCGGCCGATGCCGGTGATGATGCCCGCCCCCGGCGCCTCGTCCTCGTACATGCCGAAGGCGGCGAGCTGCGAGAGCTCGAGGAAGGGCGAGCCCGGATCGAGGAGCAGGCGCAGGCGCTCGCGCGGGAGCAGCTTCCCGCGGGCCAGGTGTTTCGAGCGCGCGGATTCGTCGCCGCCCTGCGCGGCGCGCTCGACCTTGGTGCGCAGGTCGGCGACGAGCGCGCCGAGCGCGCGCGAGTTCGCCTGGAATTCCTCCGAGCCAGGATTGAGCTTCGTTTTTATGGCGGGCATTTCACCAGCCGCCGGTGGCGAGCCATTTGTCGATCTGGTCCAGGCGGTCGGAACCCCAGAACGGCTCGCCGTCGACGATGATGTAGGGGGAGCCGAACGCTCCGCGCGCGATCGCCTTGTCCACCTCGGCGCGGGTGCGGTCCTTGACGGCCTGATCGGCGATGCCGGCGCGGACTTCATCGGCCTTCAGGCCGAACTTCGCGCACACGGCGACCGTGCCGTCGGCGCTCGAAATATCGACGTCGTCCACGAAATAGGCCCGGTATAGCGCCTTGGCGAGCTCGCGCGCGCGCTTGGGGTCGCGGGCGTCGAGCCAGTAGAACGTGCGGGAAGGCGAAACCGAGGAAATCGGGAAGACCGAAGGGAAGCGATAAGCGACGCCGTGGAATTTCGCGCTGCGCGCCATGTCGCGCGCGGCATACGCTCCTTTGACCGGTATGGAGGGAAGCGGCGCGGCGCCGGTCGTCTTGAACGCGACGCCGAGCAGGAACGGCCGCCAAGTCACCTCGCGGCCGTATTTCGCCGCGAGCGCGTCGATTTTTTCGCTCGCGATATAGCCGTAAGGCGAGGAGAAGTCGAAATAGAATTCGACGGGGTTCGCCATCACGCGACCTCGATCGCCATGGCGGTCGCCTCGCCCCCGCCGATGCAAAGGCTCGCAATTCCGCGCTTGCCGCCGGTTTTACGGAGCGCGCCGATGAGGGTGACGAGGATGCGCGCACCGGAAGCGCCGATCGGGTGCCCCAGGGCGCAGGCGCCGCCGTGAACGTTGACTTTCTCGTGCGGCAGAGCGTGCTCCTTCATCGCGGCCATGGTGACGACCGCGAAGGCCTCGTTGATCTCGTAGAGGTCGACCTCGCCGGCGGTCCATCCGGTGGCGTCGAACAGTTTCCTGATCGCGCCGACCGGAGCGGTCGTAAACCAGCCCGGCTCCTGCGAATGGCTGCTGTGGGCGACGACCACGGCGAGCGGTTTCAGGCCGAGCTTCTCGGCGGTGGAGCGCCGCATCATGACGAGCGCCGCCGCGCCGTCGGAAATCGAGCTCGAATTCGCCGCGGTCACGGTGCCGTCCTTGCGGAACGCAGGCTTCAGCGTCGGGATCTTCTCGAAGTTGGCCTTGAACGGCTGCTCGTCCTGCTCGAGGAACCGCTCGTTCTTCCCGGCTTTTATCGCGATCGGGGTGATCTCCCAGGCAAACCAACCGTTCCTGTTCGCGCTTTGAGCGCGCTCAAGCGAAGCGATCGCGAATTTGTCCTGCTCTTCCCGCGTGAAGCTGTACTTCGCCGCGCAGTCTTCGGCAAAGCTGCCCATCAATCTTCCTTTGTCGTAGGCGTCTTCCAAGCCGTCGAGGAACATATGGTCGATGACCTGCTGGTGGCCCATTCGATAGCCCGAGCGTGCTTTGGGCAGCAGGTAAGGCGCATTGGTCATCGACTCCATGCCGCCTGCGACCATGACGTCGTTGGTGCCGGCGACGAGCAGGTCGTGGGCGAGCATCGCCGCTTTCATGCCCGAGCCGCACATCTTGTTCACCGTGGTAGAACCGGTCGACAAAGGAAGCCCGGCACCGAGCGCCGCCTGGCGTGCCGGCGCCTGGCCCTGGCCCGCGGGCAGCACGCAGCCCATGATCACTTCCTGAACCTGGTCAGGCTTCACCCCCGCGCGCTCAACGGCGGCGCGAATCGCCGCCGCGCCGAGCTGCGGCGCGGCAAAATCCTTGAGCTCTCCCTGGAATGCCCCCATCGGCGTGCGCGCGGCGGAAACGATGACTACAGGGTCGTTCGACATTGCGGTGCTCCTCGTCTTGCTGCTTCAATGATTCATGTGGAGGTCGAATCTCTGCTCGGTGACTTCTACGCCCCAGGTGCGGTCGGGCCGCTCCTCGGTGAGGGAGAACCCGTGGCGCTCGTAGAGCTTTCGCGCCGGGTCCAGCCCCTCGAACGTGGTGAGGAGAACGTGCCGGTGCCCGACGCTGCGGCAGAAATCCAGCGCGGCGCGCATGAGTTGCCCGCCAAGGCCTGCACCGCGGCGGGCATCGTCGACGATGAAAAACCGCAACCGCGCGGGCCCGGGAGCGCCTGAGCCATCGATCGCGATGCCGCCTGCGATCTCCTCGCCTTCGGCCGCGATCCAGAAACCGTCGCGCGTGGGATCGAAGCGTGCGAGGAGCTCTCCCAGCTCGTTCGCCACCTTCGCCTCGAAGTAACGCCCGAAGCGCCATTCGCGCGCGTAATAGCGGCCGTGCAGCTCGACGATGCGGCCGATTGCGCCCGGAACGTGTCCGCAGATCTGCACGCGCCGCCCTCCTTCAGGCCGTTTCCGAAAAGAGCTCCCGGCCGATCAGCCAGCGGCGGATCTCGGAAGTCCCCGCTCCGATCTCGTAGAGCTTCGCGTCGCGCCACAGGCGCCCGGCCGGGTAATCGTTGATGTAGCCGTTGCCGCCGAGACACTGGATCGCTTCGCCCGCCATCCAGGTCGCTTTTTCCGCCGCGTAGAGGATGGCGCCGGCCGCATCCTTGCGCGCGCTTGTTCCGGTAAAGTCTCCGCGATCCAGCGCCTGGCCGACCGCATAGACGTAGGCTCGCGCGGCATTCAAGGTCGTGTACATGTCGGCGAGCTTGCCCTGCATGAGCTGGAACTCCCCGATCGGCTGGCCGAACTGCTTGCGCTCGTGCAGATAGGGCACCACGACGTCCATGCAGGCCTGCATGATGCCGAGCGGCCCGCCGGCGAGCACCGCGCGCTCGTAATCGAGCCCCGACATCAGGACATTTGCTCCACTGCCGACCGCCGAGAGGACGTTTTCCTCGGGCACCTCGCAGTCGCGAAACACCAGCTCGCAGGTGTTCGATCCGCGCATGCCCAGTTTGTCGAGCTTCTGCGCGGCGGAAAAGCCCTTGAACCCTTTTTCGACGATGAAGGCGGTGATTCCGCGTTTCGCAGATTCGGGGCCGGCGGCGGCGTCGGTCTTGGCGTAGACGACGAGCACGTCGGCGTCCGGGCCGTTGGTGATCCACATCTTGGCCCCGTTCAGAACGAACTTGCCCTTCTTGTATTCGGCGCGGGTCTTCATCGAGACCACATCCGAACCGGAGCCCGCCTCGGACATGGCGAGCGCGCCGACCCATTCGCCTGCGATGAGCTTGGGCAGATATTTTTTCTGCTGCGCTTCGCCGCCGTTCCTCGCGATCTGGTTGACGCAGAGATTGGAGTGCGCGCCGTAGGACAGGCCCACCGAGGCCGAGGCGCGGCTGATCTCCTCCATCGCGACGATGTGGGCCGTGTAACCCATCATGGTGCCGCCGTGTTCTTCTTCGACCGTGATGCCGAGCAGGCCCAGGGCGCCCATCTTCTTCCACAGATCCATCGGAAATTGATTGGAGCGGTCGATCTCGGCCGCGCGCGGGGCGATCTCGGCGGCGGCAAATCCGCGCACCGAGGCACGCAGCATGTCGATCTCCTCGCCGAGCCGGAAACGCAGCCCGGGGAGCTCGATCGCCGGGACTGCGCCGGCGGGGAGGTTCTGGACGCGATCCATGGGAAGCCTCCGGAGTCAGCAGACTACTTGACGTTTACGTTAACGTCAATCTAGGCGGGTGCCTCACGCCGCGGCGCGGCGCTTTCCGCCTTTGCTGTTGAGGAGCTTCTTCGACTGGCGCTCGAAGGCGCGGATCTCCCCGAGCACCTCGTCGATCTCCTCGCGCTGGCGCTCGAGCTGCTCGCGGCGGGCGGCGAGCGCCGCGGCGAACTTTTCCAGTTGCGGCCGCTCGTCGGGCGCCGAATCGTAGAGCTCCAGCATTTCGCGCACCTCGGCGAGTGAAAAGCCGAGACGCTTGCCGCGCAGAATCAGCTTCAGGCGCACTTGATCGCGCTTGGAGTAGACGCGGCGGCTGCCGATGCGCCTGGGGCTGAGCAAGCCCTCGTCCTCGTAGAAGCGGATGGTTCGATGGGTGACGTCGAACTCGCGCGCGAGATCGCCGATCGAATAGATCTCAACGGTTTCGTTCATGAGTCGATGCGGTCGTGGCGGGCCTTGCCGTAATCTGCGAGAATTCGCGCTTTTGCGCGCGGGAAGTGCACGATTCTACCCCGCGAAGCACGGCGTCCAAAGCGTATGACCCCCGAATCCCTGCTCGAATATCCGCGGTCGGCGCCCCCTCCCGGCGGCGAGACGGTTGAGATCGCGCCCGGCGTGCATTGGCTGCGCATGCCCTTGCCGTTCGCGCTCGACCACATCAACCTGTGGGCGCTCGAAGACGGGGACGGCTGGACCCTGGTCGACTGCGGCATCGGCGACGAGGCGACGCGCGCTCTGTGGGAACGCGTTTTCTCCGAACGCATCGCGGGGCGCCCCGTGAAGCGCGTCATCGTCACGCACCATCACCCCGATCACGCGGGCCTTGCCTTGTGGCTCATCGAGCGGACCGCCGCCGAGTTCTGGATGCCGCAGGCGGAGTATTTCGCGGCGCACGCGATGCGCGAGGGCGCAGCGGGTTTCGACTTCGACAAGGTCGTTGCGATGTTCAAGCGCAACGGGCTCGCCGGGGAGAAACTGGAGCTGCTCCGGCAGCGCCGCAGCAACTACCGCAGCCGCGTGCCGGGTTTCCCCTCGTCGTACCGGCGGCTGATGGAGGGACAGGAGCATCGCATCGGCGGCCGCCTGTGGCGCGTCGTCATGGGCTACGGCCACGCGCCGGAGCATGCCGCGCTTTACTGCGAGGAGCTCGGAGTTCTCATTTCCGGCGACATGGTGCTCCCCAAGATCTCGACCAACGTCAGTGTCTGGGCGAACGAGCCCGAGGGCAATCCGCTCGCGCTTTTCCTCGACTCGCTTTCCCGCTACGCGGAGTTGCCCGCGACGACGCTCACGCTGCCCTCGCATGGGTTGCCGTTCCGGGGCTTGCGCGAGCGTGTCGCGCAGCTCCAGGAGCATCACCGCTTGCGGCTCTCAGAGCTGCAAGAGGCTTGCGATACGCCCAAAGCGGCAGCGGACGTGCTCGCGACGCTGTTTCGACGCAACCTCGACACGCATCAGCTTTTCTTCGCCATGGGCGAGGCGATGGCGCATCTGCATTTTCTCCATTACGAGGGGCGCCTGGAGCGCTCGGTCGGCGTCGATGGCGTGGTCCGGTACGCCCGGAACGGAGAAGATGCCTGAGCGAGCGCGAGCGCGGCAAACACCAAGGCCGGCAGCCAGGCCCCCGAACGGTCCCTGAGCTTCATGTCGACCTCCACGGCCAACAAGACAGCCGCTACGGCCTCGCTTTGAAGAGCTGCTTGCGGGCCTCGCCGATGAGAAAGTCGGTGGTGGCGAGCATCGCCTTGCGCGAAGTGCTGGCGATCACGAGGTAGCGCCCCTGTACCGTAAGCGTCGGGACTCCTTCCAGGCGATAGTCCCGGCCCATCTGTACCGCGCGGCGCAGCTTGCTCTCGACGGTGAAGGAGCGGAATGCCGCATCGTATTTGGCCATGTCCACATTCTGCTTGGCGAGCCAATCCGCCACCCACTTGGCGAAGGCCTCGCCGCGCAGCCGCACGCCCCCCTGCTGGTGGATCGCGTCAAACAGCGGTCGATGCAGCCGCTCCAGCTCGCCTAGCGCCTCCAACGTGTAGAAAATCCGGGCGTCGACAGCCCAATCGTCGTTCAGAATTCCGGGCACGCGCTTGAACTGCACGTCGCGCGGCAAGCGCTTCACCCAGGACTCGAGGTCGGGTTCCAGCGAATAGCAGTGCGGGCAGCGGTACCAGAAAAACTCGATGACTTCGATCTTGCCCGAGGACTCGGTCGACTGCGGCGGCTTCAGTTCGATGTAGTCGACGCCCTCGACCGGCGAACTTTGAGCGCCCGCGGCAAAGGCGAGGGCGAGCCCTGCAACGACGCTCAGCAGACGAAAGACCATGTGGCTTTCTCCTTGAAGTCCTGATTAACGAGTTGCTTCATGATTTGGGGAAATACAAAGGGGTGTGCCCCTTGCATGATCAATTCGTGGCGACGTCCTTGATCCTGACCAGGGACGCTTCCACCCCGTTCTGCACGAGCTGCTGCCTGAGCCGGTTGATCTCGTCGATCCGGGTGAAAGGGCCGAGCCGCACTCGGTACCACACGCCCTTCTCGGCGAGGTTGGCCGGCTCGACGTTCGCTTCCATGCCCATCAACGCAAGCCTCGCCTTGAGGTTGTCCGCGTCGGCGGGATTCTGGAACGAGCCGGCCTGGAGAAAATAGGCGTCCTTGGGCGCGCCGGGCTTGCCGGCCTGCTTGGCGGCCTCGCGCATCTGGCGTTCGGTGACCGGCTCCTCCCTCCCGGGAAGGATGCGGTAGAAGTCGAAGCGCGGCTTGTCCTCGGCCTTGGCCGACTGAGGGGGCTCGGGCACGGCCTGCGCAGCTGACGGAGCTTTTTCCGGCACTCGCGTTCTGTCGGCAAACGGCATCGGCGTCTTGAAGAAATAGATCGCGATTCCCGCCGCCACGCCCAGGCCCAGCAGAAATCCGAAGAAGAGACCGATCAGAAAACTCCCCGGAGAGTCCGCTCTGGGGGGAAGCGATAGCTGCTTGTAGTCGAAGCTCATGTCGGTGGAGCGTCACATCTTCTCGGGCTGGCTGACGCCCAGCAGCGACAGCCCGTTGCGCAAGACCTGTCGCGCGGCAAGGCACAACGCCAGCCGCGCCCATCGCAACGGCGTTTCCGCGACGAGTATGCGCTCAGCATTATAGTAACTGTGAAATTCGCCCGCCAACTCGCGCAGGTAAAAAACGATCTGGTGCGGAGCGAGCTCCGCAGCTGCGTTTTCCAGGATCTCAGTGTACTCGCCCAACCGTTGCAGGAGCGCCAGCTCGCGCGCACCGGTGAGCGGCGCGAGATCGACCTCCCTTAGCGGGTCGGAGCCGGAAGCGCTTGGCGAGCCTGCGACCGGCAGGGCGCGATCCCGGTCGGCGAACTGCGTTCTCCATTGTTCCAGCACCGAGCAGATCCGCGCGTGCGCGTACTGCACGTAATAGACGGGATTTTCCTCGGACTGCGACTTGGCGAGGTCGATGTCGAACACGAACTCGGTGTCGGCCTTGCGCGACACGAGGAAGAACCGAGCTGCGTCGCGGCCGACCTCGTCGATCAGCTCGCGAAGCGTGACGTAGGAGCCGGCGCGCTTGGAGATCTTCATCTCCTCGCCGCCCTTCATCACCGTGACCATCTTGTGCAGCACGTAATCGGGATAGTCGCGGGGAATCCCGCGCCCCCACTTCGAGGAGACGGCCTGCAGCCCGGCGCGCACCCGCGTCACGGCGCTGTGGTGGTCGGCCCCCTGGATGTTGATCGCGCGGGTGAAGCCGCGCTCCCATTTCGTCAGGTGGTAGGCGACGTCGGGCACGAAGTAGGTGTAGGCGCCGTCGGATTTGCGCATCACGCGGTCCTTGTCGTCGCCGTACCCGGTGGTCTTCAACCACAGCGCCCCGTCCTGCTCGAAGGTCATGCCCGAGTCGATGAGCGCCTGGACCGTCCTGTGAACGCGGCTGTCCCGGTGAAGCGAGGATTCCAGGTAATAGCTGTCGAAGCGCACTCCGAACGCCTGCAGATCGAGATCCTGCTCGCGCCTGAGCTCGGCCACGGCAAAACGCGTCACGGCTTCCAGATCCTCGCCGTCTGCGTTGCCCGCCCCGAGGTACTTTTCGGCGATTTCGCGCACGTAGTCCCCGTGGTAGCCGTCGGCGGGAAAGTCGGCTCTCGAGCCGAGCTTCTCGCGGATCCGCGCCTGGACCGAGAGCCCCAGATTGCGGATCTGCGCGCCCGCGTCGTTGTAATAGAACTCGCGCGTCACGCGCCAGCCCTGCGATTCGAGCAGGGCGCCGATCGCGTCCCCCAGCGCCGCCTGCCTGCCGTGTCCGACGTGAAGCGGCCCGGTGGGATTGGCAGAAACGAATTCGAGAATCACCGGGCGGCCGCCCGCGCGGTCCGAGCGGCCGTAGCGCTCGCCCTGGACCAATATGGTCTTCGCGGTGTGCTGCTTCGCAGTCGGATGCACGCGAAAATTAATGAAGCCGGGACGCGAGAACTCAGCGGTCACCCAATCCGAGGGCGGAATGGCTTCAACCAAGGCCTCCGCCGTCTCGACCGGAGGTCGTTTCAGCTGACGCGCCAGCTGCATCGCCACGGGAGAGGAGAAATCGCCGTGCTGCGCCTGCTTGGGGCGTTCGAGCGAGATCAAAGATCCCGGCTGCTGCGGGGCGACCTTGGCCAGCGCGCGGGTGAGCAGCTCGGTGATGTGGGACTTGATCTCGGCGGACATGGAGGAGCCGAAAGGCCGCGTAATTATACCCAGGGCTTGATGCCACCCGGCCTCAGAGGCGTAGAATGTCGCCCGCTTCAACCTTCAACACCAAGGAGTCACAGCTTGGGCAAAGGCGACAAACGCACATTCCGCGGGAAGGTCTTCAAGGGTTCGCACGGCAAATCCCGCCCGCGCAAGCCGAAGAAAACTGCAAAAAAACCCGCCTGAACTAAAACTCGATCGGGTCGACGTCCAGGTGCCAGCGCACTCCGTGCGCTGGCATGCGGTAGAGCGTATCGCTCCACTGGGAGAGAAACGTCTGAAGGCGCGGCCGCGAGCTCGATTGCAGCAGGACTTGCGCGCGCTCCATTCCCGCGAGCCGCGCGAGCGACATCGGCGCCGGATCGAACACGGTGATCGAGGCGCCGCCTTGCGGCGCACGCTCGATTGCCGATCCAAGGAAATGCAGGGCGCGAGCCGCGTCGCGGCTTTCCGCGCGCAGCGCGGCTTCGAATACGTAGGGCGGAAAGCCCGCCTCGCGGCGCTCGGCGAGCAGGCTCTTTGCGAAGCCCGTGAAGTCATGATTCACAAGCGACCGGTACAGAGGATGGTCCGGGTAACGCGTCTGGATCAGCACCTCACCCGGCAGATCTGCGCGGCCGGAGCGTCCCGCGACCTGCTGCAGCTGTGCGAAAGTCCGCTCGCTCGCCCGGTAATCGCTCGAAAACAGACCGCTGTCGGCGTTGAGCACGGCGGCAAGCGTCAAGCGCTCGAAGTGGTGGCCCTTGGCGAGAAGCTGCGTACCGACGAGGATATCGGCGTGCGCTGCGCGCTCGAGCAGGTCCTCGAGCTTGCCTCGGGTGCGCACTGCGTCGCTATCCAGGCGCAGAATGCGGGCGCGCGAAAATTTTTCTGCGAGCGCGACTTCCAAGCGCTGCGTCCCGCGTCCGAAAGACTGCAAATCGGGCTCGCCGCATTCCGGGCAGGCGCGCGGGATGCCCTCGGCAAGGCCGCAATGATGGCAGCGCAGCCGCTGCTCGGCCAAGTGCACGACCATGTGCGCCGAGCAGCGCTTGCAGCCCTTCACCCAGCCGCAGGCCGGGCAGGCGAGCAGCGGCGCATAGCCGCGGCGATTGAGGAAGACCAGCGATTGCTCGCCTCGTGCAAGGCGCGCAGCGAGCGCCTCAAGGAGCGGAGCGGCAACGCCGTCGCTCGGCGGATGTGCGCGGGTATCGATCAGGCGTATGGCGGGCAGCGCCGCCCGGTCGATGGCCCGGCGCGTGAGTTGGACAAGCGCGTATTTCCCGGAGGTCGCATGGTGGAAGGTCTCCAGCGACGGCGTCGCAGAGCACAGCACGACCGGAACGCCGGCCGCCCGGGCCCGTGCGATCGCCAGGTCGCGCGCCGAGTAGCGCACGCCCTCTCTTTGCTTGAACGACGCGTCCTGTTCCTCGTCCACCACCACCAGCCCGAGGCGGGGGAGCGGGGTGAACACGGCGAGCCGCGTGCCCAGGACAATATCAGCACGGCCGCGGTGCGCTTGTAGCCAGCCGCGGGCGCGCTCGAGTTCCGCCATCGCGCTCGTCTGAGTGAAGATGCAAGCCCCGGGGAAGCGGCTCCGGAACGCGCTCTCGAGCGCCGGAGTGAGCGCTATTTCGGGCACCAGGGTCAAGACCTGCCTGCGGCGCTCAAGGACCTCGGCGATGAGCTGCAGGTAGATCTCGGTCTTCCCGCTGCCGGTAACGCCAAAGAGCAGGCTTACCCGAAATTTCTCCGGCCCGCCGCGCAAGGCGTCGACGGCGCGCTGTTGCTCTGAAGTCAGCTCGTGTGCCCGGACAAAACGGACCCCCGACTGCGGCGGATCGATAGGAGCGACCCAACCTGATTCGATCGCGCGCTTCACGAGACTTCGAGCGCTCCGCGCGAGCGGCTCGAGTTCCGATTCGGATGCCCGACCGCGCGCAAGCCGTCCAAGCAGCGTGCGCACGCGTTTGTGCCGCTCCGGTATCAGGGCAAGCGCCTCCCGGCCGGCCGGCGTCAGGACATAGTCGACCGCGTCGCGGGGAATCGCTTTCGCCGTGCGCAGCCGCGGTGGCAGCGCGGACATCACTACTTCGCCGAGCGGGCGGTGGTAATAGTCGCTGCAGAACTTCGCGAGGGCCAGCCACTCGCGGGAAAGGGGCGGGACATCACGCAGGATTTTTTCCACCGGGCGCAGTCGAGAATCGGCCACCTCGGACTTCGCCGCGACGTCCACGATCACGCCGACCCGGCGCTTCGTTGCGAACGGAACGAGCGCCCGATAGCCGATGTCCGCCCGCGTCGCGTCCTCCGAGCGGTAGTCGAAGAGCTTCGGCAGCGGCACATCGAGAGCGACCCGCAGGATGATCATCTTTTAGAAGTTCGAACGCGCCGGCGCGCTACTCAAGTGAATTCTGCGACGATCTCGATAACGTACTTGGTTGTATGGGGTTTTTTTTGTTTTTCACAGAATTTGTGAGTAAGTATGTGAATAAGGCTTTCACACAACGGTAACTCGCACTCCTGCAAGGAATTTTTCGCTGTGCCTAAAATGAGGGCACAGTGAAAAGGGATGGAAATACAGCAGCTTGTGAAACTCTCGAAGGAACCTCTCGAAAGTCCGCGCCAGATGCGGGGTTCCGGGGGGTATTGTGCATAAGTCACTTCGCTCGAGCCGGCTCCGGAATTCCCGCTTTTCAGCCCGACCGATGAAATTTTGGGCTCAATTCGTGCACTGCAGCGACCAGCGCCGCGACGTTTTCGGGCTGCGCGAGCTGCGGAACGCCGTGACCGAGATTGAACACATGGCCGGCCCCGCTTCCATAGGATTCGAGCACCTTCTCAGTCTCGCGCCGCACTTCCTCGGGTGAGGCGAGCAGCACCATCGGATCTAGATTGCCTTGCAGAGCGACTTGGGCGCCGATCCGCCGGCGCGCTTCGCCGAGATCCGGGCTCCAGTCCAGACCGACGCAGTCGCATCCGGTTGCGGCGATTCTCTCCAGCCAAGGTGCGCCGCCTTTGGTGAAGACTATGACCGGAACGCGCGCACGGCTCTCGCCGCGGTTCAGCTGGGAGAGCACCCTCTCAATGTAAGCCAGGGAAAACTCCCGGTAGGCCGCGGCGGGAAGACTGCCGCCCCAGGTGTCGAAAATCATCGCTACCTGTGCGCCTGCCTCGATCTGCGCGTTGAGCAACGCCGACACTGCTCGGCTGTTGATCTCGAGCAGGCGGTGCAGCAAGTCGGGACGCTTATAAAGCATTACTTTCACGGTCCGCCAGTCCTCGCTCGCCCCGCCCTCGACCATATAGCAGGCAAGCGTGTACGGACTGCCGGCAAATCCGATGAGCGGCACGCGGCCGGCGAGGGCGCGCCGGATCTCCGCGACCGCGTCGCCAACGTAACGCAGATCTTCGGCCGGGTCGGGCACGGCGAGCCTCGCGATCGAAGCTTCGTCGCGCAGCGGCCGTTCCAAGCGCGGACCCTCCCCATCGGCGAAGTAGAGTCCGAGTCCCATCGCGTCGGGAATGGTGAGAATGTCCGAGAACAGGATCGCCGCGTCCAGCCGAAACCGCTCGAGCGGCTGCAGCGTGACTTCGGTGGCGAGCGAAGGTGTCTTGCACAGAGCGAGGAAGCTGCCCGCGCGGCGGCGCGCATCGTTGTACTCGGGGAGATAGCGCCCTGCCTGGCGCATCAGCCATACCGGCGTGTAGGGCGTGGGCTGCCGCGTTAGCGCGCGGATCAGCGTGTCGTTCTGCAGCGTGCTCATCGGTGCGCCTTAGAGCTTCATGAGGCGACGGGTAATGAATTCCCATTCGCGCGCGTTCACCGGGGTGATCGAGAGCCGGTTGCCGGGGGCGAGCACGCGCATCGAGGCAAGCTCGCGGTGCTCGCGCAGCTCGGCGAGGCTGATTAATCGGGTTTTCTTCACGAACTTTACGTCGACATTGAACCAGCGCGGCGCCTCTCGCTTTGCCGCCTCGTCGAAGTAGGGGCTCTTCGGGTCGAACTGGCTTGCATCGGGGTACGGCCCCGAGGCGACTTCGGCGATTCCCGCGATGCCGGGCTCGGGGCAGCTCGAATGGTAGAAGAAGACCTTGTCGCCGACGCGCATCTTCTCGCGCATGAAGTTGCGGGCCTGGTAGTTGCGCACACCTGCCCACGCCGTGGTCTTTCCCGGAGCCGAGGCGAGATCATCGATGCCGAACTCGTCGGGCTCGGATTTCATCAGCCAGTATTGCACGGTCGCGGTTCTTCGATTCACGGCTTATCAAATGAAAACGCAGGCCATTGCCTGCGTTTTCGTGCGTCGGGCGTCCCCCGCCGATGCCGCTAGAACCGATTCCTGAACCTTTCGGTTCAAGGTGGTCGCTTTCCGGTCACATCAGGTACATCCGACTAGGGACGCGCACAACAGTGACGCTTGAGTCCGCAACCAAATTCAAGCTGTTGGTTCAAGAATTTTCCGGGTCTTGGCGCGCACCACAGGGGACAATTCCTCGAGGCGCCACTCAAGGCCCTTCCCCACCAACGCTCTTACGGGGCGAGGGCTTGATCGAGCGTCGCTTCCATTGCGGCCATTCTACGCCGGAGCCCCTCGATGTCAAAGCCGCTTGCGTTGTTTCTCGAACTCAGCAGCTCGTGAGCGATGTTGAGCGCCGCCATCACGGCGATGCGCTCGGCACTTGCTACCCTACCGGCGTTCTTGATCTCGGTCATCTTCCTGTCGAGAAAGGCCACCGCCGAGAGGAGAGCTTCGCGCTCCTCCTCCGAGCACGCGACCTTGTAGGTCCGGCCCATGATGGTGACATCAAGGGTCTTGGGCTTCGCGCTCATCCGAAAGCGCTATTCGGGGATCTGCTTGAGGAGATTCTCGAGGCGGCTGCGGGCGCCGTCGATCTTCTCGGCCAGCTGCCTTTTGTCGCCCTGCAACGCCGCCAGCTGCTGGCGCAGACCCCGATTTTCGTCGCGCAGTCGCTGACACAACTGCGCGGCTTGGCGGATTTTTTCTTCGAGGACGGCCAGTTGCGTGTCCATCGGCACACTATAGTTTTGAAAATCCTGCTAAGTCAAGGTGTAAGGAATCGTTTTCAATGTAGATTCCAACCTGTAGCTTACCGGGTTCCAGGGACTTGTGGTAGTACAATCAACGCGCTCGTTCGAGGTGTTCCGGCGCGTGTCTCGCGCCGGTGTGAAACGGGAAAGAGGTGCGGCCGACAACGGCCAAAGCCTCTGCTGCCCCCGCAACGGTAAGTGCGCGCGGGCGTATCAATCCAGCGGTCGCTGCCTGAGCTTTGCCCGGGTGGACGGCCCGAGCCACTGTGAGCGAGCGCTCACGGGAAGGCGATACGCCCGATCCCACAAGTCCGGAGACCGGCCTCGTTCGATGGGATGGGGATGCCGCGGGGACGCGGTGCCGTATCGAGGTCCGCCTGCTCGAGCATCTCCCTTGTTCACTGCACGAGGCCTGCGGGGACGCTGGCCGAAGGGAGACGATCCATGAAACGGACTGTCATCGCGGCGCTGTGCGCATGCGCCGCATCCACCGCTTGGCCGCAAGATCCCGAAGACGCCGTTGTCGTCACGGCAACCCGCTTTCCTCAGGCACGCTCTCAAACCCTACAGCCGGTCAACATCATCACGGCCGAGGACATCGCTCGAAGCGGTCAGCAAACGCTGGTGGAGGTGTTGCAGACGCTGGGCGGAGTCGAAATTGCGAGCAATGGCGGATTCGGACAGACAAGCAGCGTATTCATGCGCGGAGCGAACAGCAATCAGACACTAGTTCTGGTGGACGGCATGAGGGTCAATTCCGCTACCTTAGGCGCGACTGCCCTGGAAAACATTCCGCTCAACCAGATCGAGCGCATCGAGGTCGTGCCGGGCCAATTGAGCAGCTTGTACGGCGCCGACGCCATGGGCGGAGTGATCCAGATCTTCACCAAGAGCGGCAAATACGCCCCCGCAACAAACGTCACCGCCGGTCTGGGTACGTACAACACGCGCAGCGTAAGCGGTGGCATCAATCGTACTATCAACAATACGGACTTCAGCTTGAATCTCGGCTACTTCGAGAGCAGAGGTTTTGACGCGACGAAGTCCGCCGCTTTTGGACACAATCCCGACAGGGACGGCTACCGAAACGAAAATTTTTCGGGAAAGATCGCTCACCATCTGGACGAAAGGAACGAACTGGGACTCACGGTATTTCAGAGCGATGGCCATACGCATTTTGATGCCGGTCCCACAACCGACGACGTGAATCATCAGACGCTTTCCGCTTACTCTCTCTATAGCTCAAATCAAATCACCAGCGTCTGGCAAAGTCTTGTGAGAGCCGGAGAAAGCACGGACGATCTCACGACCACCGGCGCCTTCCCCGGTTTCTTCCGGACCAGGCAGCCTCAGCTCACTTGGCAGAACGACATCAAGCTCGGTCCGGGAACCGCCATTGCGGGAGCGGAATATCTGGCGCAGAACGTGACCAGCGATACCGCGTACGCGCAGACCCATCGCACCATAAAGTCCGCGTTCGCAGGATACACAGGGCAGCAAGAGAGGCATGGCTGGCAGGCAAACATACGCGAAGACGACAATAGCCAGTTCGGGCACCATACGACGGGCTTGCTTGGTTATGCCTACCGCTTGACCCCAGAGCTCCAGCTCCGCGTCGGAGCCGGCACTGCCTTCAAAGCGCCGACCTTCAATGACCTTTATTTCCCCGGACAAAGCAATCCAGATCTCCGGCCGGAACGCTCACGCAGCAAGGAAGCCGGCGTGAACTATCAGGTGGGAAGCAACCGCTTCAGCGCAACTTATTTCGATAATCATATTACCGACCTGATCGTCTTTCCTACCTTTACATCCCCACCGGAGAATATAGATAGAGCGAGAATCAAGGGCACCGAGCTGGCTTACCAGGGCTTCTTCGGCGGGCTGCAAGCGAACGCACAGCTCACCTTTCAGGATCCAGTGAACGAGGAAACCGGCAAACTATTGCAGCGACGCGCGCGAGAACACGGCAGTCTGGCGATCAGCGACGCTGCCGGTCCCTGGAGGCTCGCAGCCGAAGTCGTCGCAAGCGGCGCGCGCTTCGATTCCACGGACGAATCCCCCGGCACGAAGATGCACGGCTACGGCTTGCTCAATCTCACGGCGAGCTACGCCCTGAGCCGCGACTGGTCGGTGAGAGCACGGTGGAACAACGTGTTCGACCGGAAGTACGAACTGGCGCAAAATTTCAACACGCCGGGCAGCAATGTCTTCGTGGCGGTCCAGTATCAGCCGCGATAAGATGCGCTCCAGGTCCGCGCTCGCAAAAATCTCCAATCTCCATGTCTGAAGATTGCCCTCGGCTGGTGATCGCGGCGCCGCACAGCGGCTCCGGGAAGACGACGTTCACCATGGGCTTGCTATCGGCCTTGCAGCGGCGCGGACTCTCGGTCCAGCCCTTCAAGATCGGCCCGGATTTCATCGATCCGTCGTATCACACGGCGATCTGCGGTCGGCCGTCGCGCAATCTCGACACCTGGATGTGCGAAGACGCCGCAGTAGTGGAGATTTTTACGCGTTCGGCGAAGGCCGCCGACATCTCCATCATCGAAGGCGTCATGGGTCTGTACGACGGCTTCGGGCCGGACGAAGAGCGAGGAAGCACGGCGCACGTCGCCAAGCTTCTGGCGGTGCCCGTCGTCCTCGTGATCGATGCCCAGCGCATGGCGACCAGCGCGGCGGCGGTCGCCCTGGGGCTGCGAGAGTTCGACCGCGCCGTCGATATCGCCGGGGTCGTGTTCAACAACGTCGGCGGCAAAGGCCACTACGACTGGCTGCGCCGGGTATTGGAGACGCGCACCGGGATAAAAAGCTGCGGCTACCTGAACTTCGATGCCGATCTACGGATCCCCGAGCGGCATCTGGGTCTGGTGCCGGCCGCGGAGGCCGGGCTGAGCAGCGCCTTGCTCGAGCGGCTCGGCGCCCAGTTCGAGCAGCACATCGATCTGGAAAGCATCATCGACGCGGCCCGCAGGGCGCCCGCAATAGGCCAGGCGGCGTCCGATGTTTTTCGTCGTTGCGGGAACGAGGTTCCGGTAAGAATCGGGGTGGCTCGCGACGAGGCGTTGAATTTCTACTACCAGGAAAACCTGGACCTGCTGCAATGCCTAGACGCCGAGGTCGTGCCGTTCAGCTTGTTGAAGGACGAGGAGCTGCCCGAAGACCTGCAGGGAATTTACCTGGGAGGCGGCTTCCCGGAGCTGTTTGCCGGCAGGTTGTCTGCGAATCGTTCCATGCGGGGCAGCGTTCGCGATTTCTTCGTGGCGGGAGGCGTGATCTACGCCGAGTGCGGGGGATTGATGGTCTTGTGCGAAACGCTGATCGACTTCGACGGCCGCCGCCATGAGATGATGGGCCTCGTGCCCGCCACGGCCGCCATGCGGCGCGACCCGCTGTCGCTTGGGTACGTGAGCGTCGAGAGCCTCCGGGATACCGTGCTCGCCCGCGCCGGCGAACGCTACCGGGCGCAAACGTTTCATTACTCGGTACTGCAGGAAGCCCGCTTCCAGCCGGCGCTCAAGCTGTATCATGGCGCCAACGCTTCGTTCGACGGCTACGCGGACCGGAATTTGTTTGCAACCTATGTCCACGCGTACTTTGCCGGGCAACCGGCGCTCGCGCGGCGGTTCGTCGATCGGTGCCGCAGCGTGATGCATTCATCGAGGAGACAGCAATGAAACACGTACTCGTGATCGGGCTGATCGCTCTGGCGCTGGCGGGTCGCGTCGCGCCGCATCCGGACAACTTCACCCCGGTATTGGCGGTGGCGCTCTTCGGCGGGGCCATGCTGTCCGGCGGCGTCGCCTATTTGGTTCCGTTGGCTGCGATGTTCGCGAGCGATCTACTGCTCGGCAATTCCTTCACCGGGATGACTGTCGTCGTCTACGGCTGCTTCCTCGTGGCCGCGGCCCTGGGGCAATGGCTCGGTCGGGACAGGACCTGGGCGAAAACCGGCTTCGCTGCGGTGGGCGGCTCGCTGCTTTTTTACGTCGTCACCAATTTTGCGGTGTGGATTACACCCGGCGATGTGCATCAGCACGCGGCCCTCTATCCGCGCACGCTGGACGGCCTGATCGAATGCTATTGGATGGCGCTCCCGTTCCTGCGCAATTCCCTCGCGGGCGATCTGTTCTGGACCGCCGCGCTTTTCGGGGTGTTCGATCTGGTGCAGTCCGCGATAAAGGGACACCGCCCCGGGCCGGCGACGCCGGCGTAACGGGCGGGATTCCGTGCGCGTCGTTTCCCTCTTGCCGGCGGCGACCGAAATCGTCGCTGCGCTCGGCCTCGGCGACTCGCTCGTGGGCGTGTCGCACGAATGCGACTACCCGCCGGAGGTGAACGAGAAGCCGCGCGTGACCCGCTGCGAGATCCACGGGAAAGGCCTTCCCAGCGCGGAAGTCGATCGCTGGGTCAACGCGAGGCTTTCGTCGAAAGGCACGCTTTACACGATCGACGAACCTTTGCTGCGCCGGCTCGAGCCCGATGTGATCGTCACGCAGCAGCTTTGCGACGTTTGCGCGATCGACTACGCGTCGGTAGTGGCGACGGCCAACTCGCTGCCTCGCAAGCCGAAGATAGTCAACCTTTCGCCTTCTTCGCTCGCCGACATTTTCGACGATATCCGGCGTGTTGCCGCGGCTCTGGGAGTCGCCGCGCGCGGTGACGCTTTGGTCGATTCATTGGCGAGAAGGGTGGAAGCGGTAAGGTCGCGAGCCTCCGGCGCGTTCTCGCGTCTCCGCTGCGTTCATTTGGAATGGATCGACCCGCCGTTTTGCGGCGGCCACTGGAACCCGGAACTGGTCGAGATCGCGGGCGGCATCGACCCGGTAGGGCGAAAAGGCGCACCCTCGGTACGGATTCCCTGGAGCCGAATTGTCGATGCCCGACCCGAAATACTGGTCTTGGCGTGTTGCGGCTATGAGGTCGAGCGGACCGTGGCGGACGCTCGCATTCTTCAGACGTACCCGTCCTGGCGATCCCTGCCGGCGGTCCGCAGCGGCAGGGTCTATGCGGTGAACGGCAGCGCTTACTTCAGCAGGCCGGGCCCGAGGATCGTGTCGAGCCTGGAACTCCTGGCGCACATCATTCACCCGCGGCTATTTGCCGGGTACTTTCCCGAGCAGGAATTCGTCAGAGTCGAGCTTTCGCAATCGATCGCCTCGGTTTGACGCCGTCCCGTTCTCTGCTATCGTGCGCGGCATGCCGTACGGACCGGCCGACGCGATCGACCCGGACCTGCTTCACGGGCAGGGTCCGCACGTGCTCGACGGGGTTCGCGTGCTGTGCGAGCGGCTTGAGCTTGCGCGGAAATAGCGCGAATGCGTCTCGCCCTGGTGCGGCAGCGCTACAGCGCCTACGGGGGCGCCGAGCGCTTCATCGAGCGCGCACTCGGCGCGCTCGGCGGGCAGGGTGTGGCGGTAACCGTGCTCGCACGCGAATGGATCGGCGACCCCGGGGGCCTGGTCCGCTGCGACCCGTTTTACGTTGGCCGCCTTTGGCGCGACTGGAGCTTCGCCCGCGCGGTGTGCCGCGAGATCGCCCGTCGGCCGTTTGATCTCGTGCAATCGCATGAGCGCATCGACTGCTGCGACATCTACCGCGCCGGTGACGGCGTGCACGCCCAGTGGCTTGAGAACCGGCGCGCCGCTCTCGGTCCGCTTCGCCGCTTCGGGCTCGCGCTCAATCCCTATCACCGCTACGTCCTCGCCGCGGAACGGCGCGTGTTCGCGAGCCCGCGGCTGCGTGCGGTGATCTGCAACTCGCGCATGGTCAGGGACGAAATCCGGGCGCGCTTCGGCACCCCGGAGGAGCGACTCCACGTCATCTACAACGGCATCGATACCGAGGCGTTTCATCCGCGGCTGCGCGAGGCGCATCGCTCGGCGATGAGGCACAAGCTCGGCATTCCGCCTGAGGCGCCCGTGCACCTCTTTGTCGGAGCCGGCTTCGAACGCAAGGGCGTATTTCCCCTGATCGAAGCACTGGCCCTTTCGCGACGGAGGGACGCTCACCTCGTCGTCGTCGGCCGCGACAAGGCACAGGGGCGCGCCGAGCGCATGGCGCGCTCGCATGGCATCGCCTCACGCGTGCGCTTTGCAGGTGCTCAGGAAGACGTGCGCCCCTGGTATGCCGCGGCCGACAGCTTCGTGCTTCCGAGCCTCTACGATCCGTTTCCCAACGCGGCACTCGAGGCGATGGCTTGCGGGCTGCCCGTCGTCACTACGCCGCAGTGCGGCACGGCAGAGCTGATCGGCGAGGGCGTGAATGGCTTTGTCGTCGACGCCCTCGCGGTCGATACGCTCGCCGACCGACTCGCTCGACTGGATGTCCTCACGGCGCACGAGATGGGACGCAGAGCACGCGAATGCGTCGAAGGGCTCAGTCTCCAGTCCATGGCCGAGCGTCTCTTGACACTCTATCGGAGCCTCGCGCCCGGCTGAAAATCGCTGCTCGACGGTCCGAACCTCCGGGAGGAGAGGGAGAGTCAGTTATAATTCGAATTTTTCCGGCCCGGCCATGGCATCGTCCAACGCCAATAGCCTGCAGCTTTACCTTCGCCTCCTCCGCTACGTCAAGCCTTACTGGGTGCCGTTCGCGCTGTCCATCGCCGGAATGGTGGTGATGGCGGCGACCGAGCCGGCTTTTCCGGCGCTCCTCAAGCCGCTCCTCGACGGCAGCTTCGTGCAAAAGGAAGGCGGCCTGCTTACCTGGTTGCCGGTTTTGCTCGTCGCCGTGTTCGTGGTGCGGGGTTTCGCTTCGTACGTCTCCAGTTATGCGATCGGCTGGGTGGGGAACAAGGTCGTAATGGATCTCCGCAACGCAATGTTCGTCAATCTCGTGCGGCTGCCGACGCACTACTACGACAACCACACCGCCGGAAGCCTCATCTCCAAGTTCACGTTCGATGTCCTGCGGGTGACCGGAGCCGCGACCAGCGTGGTCTCGGTGCTGTTGCACGACTCGCTCACCATCGCCGGGCTGCTCGCCTGGCTTTTCTGGCTCAACTGGAAGCTGACGCTGGTGGCGCTCCTGGTAGGGCCGCCCGCCGTCGTCATCACGCGGGCATTCTCGAAGCGGCTGCGCGCCATGAGCCGGGCCGAGCAGGAGGCGACGGGCGACCTCAACCACGCGCTCGAGGAATCGATCGGCTGTCATCGCGTGGTCAAAGTGTTCGGAGGGCAGGATTACGAGGCGGAACGCTTCGACTCGGGAGCGAACAAAGTGCGTCGCTTCAACATGAAGGTGACCGCCGCCGCCGCCGCCAACACTCCCCTGATACAAATCGTCGTTACGATCGCGCTCGCGCTCATCGTCTATCTTGCGGCGCGCCAGGCCGCCGCAGACGAGACGACCGTGGGCGGATTCGTATCGTTTCTCACCGCGTTGCTGCTGGTGTTTCCGCCGCTGCGCAGGCTGACCGGCGTCAATCAGACCTTGCAGCAGGGACTCGCCGCCGCGGAAAGCGTATTCCGCCTGATCGACGAAGGGCCCGAGGCCGATACCGGGATTCACGAGATCGGCCGCGCGAAAGGCAGAATCGAGTTCGGGAACGTGAGCTTCAGCTATCCGGGGGGCGCGCGCCCGGCTCTGGATCGCGTGATGTTCTCGATCGACGCGGGCGAGACCGTGGCGCTGGTCGGCGCCTCCGGCGCCGGCAAGTCCACGCTCGCCAATCTGTTGCCGCGTTTCTACACTCCCGATTCAGGACAAATCCTGCTCGACGGCATCGACATCGCGACGCTCAAGCTCACGAGCCTGCGCGCAAACATCGCGCTCGTGAGCCAGGACATCATTCTGTTCAACGACACCGTCGCCGCCAACATCGCCTATGGCCGCCTCGCGGGGACTCGTGAAGCGGATATCGTCCGAGCCGCCGAAGCCGCTCACGCGATGCAGTTCATCGGCGAGATGCCCGAAGGGCTTGCCACCCTGATCGGGGAGAATGGCGTGCGCCTGTCCGGCGGACAGCGGCAACGGCTTGCGATCGCGCGCGCGTTCCTGAAAGACGCGCCGGTGCTGATCCTGGACGAGGCGACCTCCGCCCTGGACAGCGAATCCGAGCGCCATATCCAGGCGGCTCTCGACATGCTCATCAAGGGCCGCACGACGCTCGTCATCGCGCACCGGCTTTCGACCATTCAGAACGCCGACCGCATTCTCGTGCTCGACCAGGGGCGAGTCGTGGAATCTGGGACGCACGCGGAGCTTCTCGCGGCGAACGGCGCCTATGCCCGGCTGTACCGCTTGCAGTTCCAGCATCCGAACGCAGGCGTCGTCCCGGCGCTCGCGGCCGCGGGGACATGATCCTGCCGAGCGATCGCGTTCTTCCGGCGCGCGCGGCATGATCGGTCCGAGCTGGAAGCCGCGCAGGACCGCCCGCTAGCGGGCGCGCTCGCGGACGAGCGTTTCCTGCATGAAGATTCTTCTCGCGGTTCCGGGCCACCTGCGGACCGTGCCCATGGGGCGTTACAGTTTCGACGCGCTTCGCGCGCTGGGGCACGAGGTCGTGATGTTCGACTACCACGGCGGGCTTCTGGATCGGATTGACGACCGTTGGCGAGGACTGATCCGGAGGTTGAGGAGAGGCAACGCCGCAGAGGAAAAGCGCAGCGTCAACCTGCATCTGCGCCGCGTGATCGATGAATGGAGGCCCTCGGTATTCATCGCGATCTTCGGTATCGATGTGTCGATCGAGACCCTCGAATATCTGCGTGCGCGCCATGTCGCGAGCGCATGCTGGTGGATCAACGACCCGTTCCAGTTCCAGCGCTCGCTGCGCAAGGCGCGTTACTACGATGTTCTTTGCTCGAACTCGGCCGGCAGTGTCGAGGACTATCGCAGCGCCGGCGTGTCGCAAGCCTATTTCCTGCCGACCGCTTGCGACCCGGCCGTGCACCAGGCGTCGCGGGCGCGCCCTGAATACGCCTGCGACGTCTGCTTCGCCGGCGATTGGAGCCCGCTGCGCGAACAGGTGATGGAAAGCCTCGCCAATGAGTTTGACGTGCGCGTCTTCGGCCCGTGGGGAAAAAAACTCGCCCCTGGATCGCGCCTGCGCGCAAGGCTCTCGGACGGCTTTTTCGCTCCGGATGACATGGCGGCCATTTTCAGCAGCGCAAAAGTCGTGCTCAATATCCACACGTGGTACGGCCGCTTCGATCACGGCGTCAATCCGCGTCTGTTCGAGGCGGCTGGTTGCGGTGCCTTTCAGCTCGTCGACTGGAAGCGGGAGATCCCCGAGCTGTTTGACTGCCTGACTGAAGTGCGCTGTTATCGCGATATCGGCGAGCTCGCGCCGCTCCTGCGCGAGGTGCTCGCCGACGCTACCGCGCGCAAGGCGGCAGCGGCGGCGGCGCAAAGGCGCGCGTATTCTGAGCACAGCTACGTTCATCGAATGCGCAGACTGCTGGAGATCGTGACGTCAGGCCGCCACCCCGGTGCGGATTTTCCGGCCCGGTGACGCGCTCGAGCCAGAACGGCGAAAAGAGTCGATGACATGTCGAACGCGAACGAGCCGGGGCCACGGGTTGCCGCGCGCATGCGCATCCTCCACACGGAAGCGTCCTTGGGATGGGGCGGGCAGGAGATCCGGATTCTCGACGAAGCCGAAGGAATCTCGGGGCGGGGCCACAGCGTGGCACTCGCGGCACCGCGCGAGGCGCCGATTTTCGAAGCGGCGCTCAAACGAGGCCTGGACGCCGTGCCGCTTCCCATCGCGAGGAAAAGCCCAAGAGGTTTCTTCGCGCTGCGCCGGTGGCTGCAAGCTCACCCGGTGGACGTGATCAACACTCACAGCTCGACCGACAGCTGGCTTGCGGCGCTCGCATGCGCGACCCTGGCCGGGTCCCCTGCGATCGTGCGCACGCGGCATATTTCCGCTTCGATACCGACGAATCTGCCTACGCGCTGGCTTTATCGCACTGCGACGCGGCACGTGGTCACCACAGGGGAGAGCCTGCGTTTGCAGCTGATCCGCGACAACGGATTTGCTCCCGAGCGCACCACCTCGATTCCCACGGGCATCGACGCGGCTCGCTTCATCCCCGGTTCCCGCGACGCGGCGCGGCGCCTCACCGGCCTCCCGCCCGATCGCCCCCTGGTCGGAATCGTCGCCACACTGCGGAGCTGGAAGGGCCATCGCTACCTGATCGAAGCTTTGAGCCGGCTGCCCGAAAATGTCGGGTTGGTCATCGTCGGCGACGGGCCGCAGCGACGCAACATCGAGTCGAAAATCCGCGAGCTCGGCGTCGGCGATCGGGTCTGGCTTGCCGGAAACCAGGGCCACGTGCTGCCTTGGTTGCAGTCGCTGGACGTGTTCGCGCTGCCGTCCTATGCCAACGAGGGCGTGCCGCAGGCGCTGGTGCAGGCGATGTTGTGCGGCCTGCCCTGCGTTACGACGGCCTGCGGCGGTATCGGCGAGATCGCCCGCGATGGGACGACGGCCATCCTGGTCAGGACCGAAGACGCGGCCGACCTCACGCGCGGCCTGGAAAAGGCGCTCGGCGACGCGGAGCTGCGCAAGCGGCTCGGGACCGCGGCGCGCCTATACTGCGCCGCGAATCTAAGCGTGGAAACGATGCTCGATCGGATGGAAAAGGTGTTTCGCGATGCTGCGCAGCTGTAGCCGCACTGTTTCGCGCTTTGCGCTCGTGCGCCCCGCGGGGCATGATCGCGCGCCGCTTGCCACAAAGGCGCCGGAATGGGCGCACAATATTCCCGCGCCGAGTGGGCAAGGCGCTATGAGCGGCTTCTGGTTACGTTAACAGACTGTTTTTCTAGGACCTCTGATTTGGGGGATATAAAAGGGGGTGTGTCCCCTTTTTCAACAACCTGCTAATCCAGCTCACATGATTCCCTACGGCGACTATCCCGACCTGACGAAGGTGGAACGCGTGCTGGTGGTGAAGCTGCGTCATCATGGCGACGTGCTGCTCAGCTCGGCACTCTTCAATGTGCTCAAGGCCCGGATGCCCTTGGCCCAGATCGATGCGTATATTTACAAGGACACCCTGCCGATGCTCGAGGGGCATCCGGCCATCCATGCCTTCCATTTCTACGACTACTCCTGGAAGCGACTGAGCCTCTGGCGCCGGATCGGCCGCGAATTCGCTCTGTTACGCGCCATTCGCGGGCAGGGCTACGATTTGGTCATCAATCTTACCGAGGGCGACCGAGGCGCTCTCTGCGCGTTGTTTTCAGGCGCACGTTATCGCGTCGGGTGGGCTCCCGAGGGCGGCGCCGGACGCTTCAAGCGCCGCCTTTATACCCATATCGTGAAGCGCCCTCGCCTGCCGCGCCACATGGTCGAGCTGAACCTGGATGCCGCCCGGCGCATAGGCATATTCCCGGAGCCGGAGCAGCGGGGCCTCGTATTTGCCATTCCCGAGGCGGCGCGGGAGCGCGTGAGGGAGTTGCTGCGCGAGGCCGGTTCTCGCGAGCGTGAATTCGCGCTGCTGCATCCCACCTCGCGCTGGCTGTTCAAGTGCTGGCCGTCGGCGCGCGTCGCGGCGCTCGTGCGCGGGCTGCACGCGAGAGGCGTGCGCGTGGCGATGTCCGCCGCTCCCGATGCTGCGGAACTGGCGATGATCGACGACGTCCTGCGCGCCTGCGCTGACGTTCCGGTCATCAACCTGGCCGGGCGGCTCGATCTGAAGGAGCTGGGAGCGCTCATCGATGCGTGTCGCTGCCTGATCTGCGTCGATTCACTACCGATGCACCTGGCGAGCGCGCTCAAGCGTCCCTGCGTTGCACTTTTCGGACCTTCATCGGAGATCGCCTGGGGTCCCTGGCTCAACGCCGATGCGCGGGTGGTGGCACAGAATTACTCCTGCCGTCCCTGCAATCTCGACGGCTGCGGCGGCAGCAAAGTGAGCGACTGTCTCACGACGCTGGCGGTCGAGGCGGTTCTGCAGCCGACCCTCGCCCTTTTGGGGAAGGCATGACTGCCGGTGCCGTAACGACGGCGGCCCGGATCAGACGGCTGGAATTCCCGCTGCTTTGCATGCTGCTGCTGGTGCTGCCTATCCTCGAAGCGCCGAAAAATCTCGCGCTGGCGTTATTCATACTCATCCGCGTCGCGCGTGCCATTGCGGAAAGGAAGTTCAGCTTCCAAAGGCCCGAGCCGGTCGAGTTGGCCGTATTGGGGCTCATTGTGGCCGCGGCAGCAAGCACTTTTGTCAACTGGCCTTTCGCCAACGGCGACAAGGGACTGAAGGATGTCCTGTCCTACTCGATAGTGTTTTTAATCGTCTACCGCGAGCGTTACACCCACGCACAGAAATATCTCCTGGCCGTGACGGCGGCCGCCGGCGTCGCGGTCGGCTTGATCTGGGGGGTGGTGGAGATAATGCAAGGCAAGCGCTCTTTCCTGGAATTGCATTCGGTGGGCGTCGTCACTCACTCGTCGATATATGTCGGGGTTGTGTTGGTGATGGCGGTGGGCATGGCGTTGTTCGCCCACGATGATCCAAGCGCGGGTGACAAAGGCCGTCGAATCCACGCGGGACGATACTGGTGGGCCGTTGCGGCGCTCTTGATGTTGGGCCTTTTCGCGATGGCAAGCAGGGGTGGGATACTGGCGACCGGCGTCGCGCTGCTGCTCGCGGTTTCGCTTCTGAAGAGAAGGGATCTCTGGATTACGGTGACACTCCTGGTCGTTCTTTGCGTTGCAACCGTATCGATGCTGCCAGACGTGTTTAATCAGAGGCGCATCGTATCCAGGCATGAAAGCGACTCCGAAAGAATCTCCAACTGGCGCGCGGGGATCGCGCAGGTCAGGCAGGGCAATACCCTGCTGTTCGGCGTGGGACCGCGCAATTTTTCCGGGATTGATTTGGGTAAACTACGCTTCGACGAGCCGCTCGACTTGCCCGGAAACAAACTCATGCACGCG
>Ga0209283_10000250_pt1 | contig 26861 bp, 19 predicted proteins | sample CZO8metaG_2_FD_188354 | JGI IMG/M metagenome (GOLD analysis project Ga0209283, IMG submission 188354) | Vadose zone soil microbial communities from the Eel River Critical Zone Observatory, Northern California, USA - CZOApr15con2H1.8 metaG... | ecosystem: Environmental > Terrestrial > Soil >...
TTCGACAGCCACGCCACCAATCCGCACCTGTTCGGGAATCTCCCCTACGACACGCTCGCCGATCTCGTCCCCATATCGCTCCTCGTACGCGGGCCGCTCGTGCTCGTCGTGCGTCCGGGCTTGGGTGCGGCGAGCGCGGGGGATTTCGTCAGGCTCGCCAAGTCGAGGCCGGGCGCGATCAACTTTGCCGTCGTGGGTCCGGGCTCCCCCGCGCGCCTCTTGATGGAGCTGCTCAAGATCGAGGCGGGAATCGAGGTCACGATGGTGGCGTACAAGGGGGCGGGGCTCGCCCTCGGCGATCTGGTGGGAGGAGAGGTCGATGCGATGTTCGCGACCGTCCCCAGCGTCAGCTCCCACATGAAAGCGGGGCGCCTGCGCGCTCTGGCAATCACCTCCGCGCGGCGCAGCGCGATCCTGCCCGGCGTAGCCGCGATGAGCGAAACCTATCCGGGCTTCGTGTCGGAAGCCTGGGTCGGCCTGCTCGCGCCGGCGAAGACGCCGCCCGAGATCGTCGCGCGGCTGAACGCGGAAGTCGCGAAGATCCTCGACCTGCCGGACATGAAGGCGCGCTTCGCCGACCAGGGCCTGGAGACCGCGGGCGGCACGCCCGCGCAGCTCGACCAGTGGATACGCGCGGAGCTGGAGCGCTGGGGCAAGGTGATCCGCGAGCAGAAGATCACCCTCGAGTAAGCCCGATGCCGGCGCGGTGGCCGTTCAGCCCGATGTTCCGGTCACGCCGTCGGTCACGCCGTCGCGGGGCTCGGAGCGCTTGAGCGCGAGGACGCCGTCGCCGATCAGGGCTTGCACCACCAGGGCCACGGCCCAGAACACGGGGTACTCCCAGCCGCCGCCCTTGCTGTCGAACACCCAGCCGTTGCCCCAGTGCACCGTGGTCGCGCCGAGCAGGATCGGCACGAGCGCGAGCGCGACCCAGCGCGCGTATACGCCCAGCACGAGCATGGCGCCTCCGACTAGCTCCGCGGCAAACACGACGTAAGCGAGCGGGCCCGGGAACCCGACCGAGGCGAAGAACTGCGCAGTGCCGGGCAGAGTGAACACGAAATACTTGAGCAAGGCGTGGGCGATGAATATCACCCCGAGCGAAAGGCGCAGCAGCAGCGCTCCCAAGGATGCGGTACGCGGATCGGTCATGACGGCCTCCTTTGTGACGAGCACATTCCCCTCACCCCTACCCTCTCCCGCGTGCGGGAGAGGGTAGGGGTGAGGGTAGCCTGATAAAATCGAGCGCTCCTCCTGCCCTACGGCGCTTCGCGAAAGTCTACCCCAATGGCTCATGAAAACATCATCGTCGAGACCCGCGGCCGCGTGGGCCTCGTCACCCTCAACCGGCCGAAGGCGCTTAACGCGCTCAACGACGCGCTGATGAACGAGCTGGGCGACGCGCTCGCGAAGTTCGACGCGGATGAAGGGATCGGCGCGATCGTCATCACCGGCAGCGACAAGGCCTTCGCGGCGGGCGCCGACATCGGCGCGATGAAGGACCGCGGCTACAGGGACGTCTATATGGGCGAGTTCGTCACGCGCAACTGGGAGCGGATGAAATCGGTGAGAAAGCCCGTCATCGCCGCAGTCGCGGGCTACGCGCTCGGCGGCGGCTGCGAGCTCGCGATGATGTGCGACATCGTCTTCGCCGCGGAGGGCGCGAAGTTCGGCCAGCCCGAGATCAAGCTCGGCATCATCCCCGGGGCGGGCGGCACGCAGCGCCTGCCGCGCGCGGTGGGCAAGGCGAAGGCGATGGACCTCGTTCTCACTGGACGAATGATGGACGCCGCCGAGGCCGAGCGCGCGGGGCTGGTTTCGCGGGTGGTGCCCGCCGACAAGCTGATCGAGGAGGCGCTCGCCGCCGCCGCGCAGATCGCCGAGTTCTCGCTGCCTTCGGTGATGATGGCAAAGGAATCGGTCAACCGCGCCTTCGAGTCGCCGCTCGCCGAAGGGATGCTCTTCGAGCGGCGGCTGTTCCACGCGCTCTTCGCGACCGAAGACCAGAAGGAAGGCATGGCGGCGTTCGTCGAAAAGCGCAAGCCCAAGTTCAGGCATAAGTAGCGGAATTCACCTTCGCAAGGCGAAACGGCACCCTTCATTGAGGGGTGTAATCTGAATGGGAGTATCGCGCGTTCCTCTTATTTACCCTCTCCCCCGGCTTGTCGGGGGAGAGGGCAGGGTGAGGGGGCGAATTGAAGCGGCTCGCACGATCATTGCGGAAGAATCAAACCGACGCCGAGCGCAAACTCTGGCAGCGTCTGCGAGCCCGTGAACTCTGTGGATTCAAGTTCCGGCGACAGTATCCTATCGCGCCTTATATCGTGGATTTTATTTGTGTGGAAAAACGGCTCATCGTCGAGCTTGACGGCGGGCAGCATGCGGCGATGAGCGAAGCGGACGGAGCGCGCACCAGGTTTTTGAACGATCGCGGCTACCGTGTTCTCAGGTTTTGGGACAACGAAGCATTACTGGATACTGATGCGGTATTAGCGGCAATTCTCGAGGCCCTGAACAACTTTCACCCTCACCCTGACCCTCTCCCGCAAGCGGGAGAGGGAACATTAAGGTGATGCAGCCGCGGGAAATGCGCCGCGAATGGCTGCTGCTGCTGGTGCTCTCGGGCATCCAGTTCAGCCAGATGGTCGATTTCATGGTGCTGATGCCGCTCGGCACGCAGCTCATGCGCGAGTTCGACATCACGCCGATGCAGCTCGGATTCTTCGTCTCGGTCTACGCCGTGGCCGCGAGTTTGTCGGGTTTTTTCTCCGCGCTCGTCATCGACCGCTTCGACCGCAGGACCGCGATGCTCGCCCTGTACGCTTTTTTTGCGGCGACGATGGCGGCATGCGCTCTCGCGCCGAGCTACGCGACGCTGCTCGCCGCGCGTATGGCAGCCGGCGCTTTCGGCGGCGTAGTCGCGGCGAATATTTTTACCATCGTCGCGGACGTGGTCCCGGAAGGCCGGCGCGGCCGGGCCTTCGGCGCGGTCATGTCGGCGTTCTCGCTCGCCTCGATCCTGGGCGTGCCGATCAGCCTGTACCTCGCGCTGCACTTCACCTGGCGCGCGCCCTACGTGTTCCTCGCCGTGCTTTGTTCGGCAATCCTGCTGGGGGCCTGGTTCGTGATCCCGCCGGTGCGCGCACACCTCGTGACAGGCGGGGAGCGCAACGCGCTCGCTCAGCTCAGAGTCGTGTTCGGCGAGGCCAACCATCTGAGGATTTTCGCGTTCTCGGCGCTGCTGGTGTTCTCGGGGTTCCTGGTGTTTCCGTTCATCGCGCCGTACCTGGTGACGAACGTCGGGGTGAGCGAGGCGCAACTGCCCCTGGTGTATCTGGTCGCCGGGATCGCTGCGCTGCTCACCGCGCGCCTGGCCGGCGGGTGGAGCGACAGCGTCGGCAGGCGAGCGGTATTTGCCGCAGCCGCCGTGGCCACGGCCATCGCGGCGATCGCGATGACGAGTCTGCCGCGCTCGCCCCTCTTCGTTGCGGTGCTCGTTTCGATGCTGATGTTCGCGGCGTCCACGGCGCGCATGGTGCCGGCGATGGCGCTGATCACCTCGGGCGCCGAGCCGCGCCTGCGCGGCAGCGTGATGAGCTTCAATGCCTCGATCCAGCAGCTCGCCGCCGGTGCAGCCTCCTTCGTCGCGAGCCTCGTCGTGGGCCGCTCGGTCGACGGCGAGCTGACCCGTTACTGGATGATCGGCATCCTCTCGGCGGCGGGGACGCTCGCCTGCATCGCGCTCGCGCGCCGGGTGCGCTCGGCCGAAGCGGCCGTGACGTAGAATCCCGGCATCAGGGAATGACACAGAACACTCAGGTGATCGTTGCGGGCGCTGGGCCGGTCGGGCTGCTGACGGCGCTCGCGCTTGCGAAACAGGACGTGTCCGTGCTGGTGCTGGAAGCCGAGCCGGCCCTCACGATCGACTTGCGCGCCGGTACCTATCATCCGCCTTCGCTCGAGCTGATGGCGCCCTACGGTATCACCGACGAAATGCACAAGACGGCGATCAAGGTGCCGCGCTGGCAGATCCGCGATCGCAGGGAAGGGGTCATCGTCGAGTGGGATGTGACTGAAATCGGCGACCTCACGCCGTATCCGTATCGTCTGCATCTCGAGCAGCACCGGCTCACGCCGATCATTCTCGGCAAGCTCGCGGCCTTTCCGAACGCGGAGGTGCGTTTTTCACACAAGGTGACCGATCTCTCGCAGACCGCCGACCAGGTGACGGTGACCGCGGCGACGCCGGGCGGGACGGAAACATTCGAGGCCGAATGGCTGGTCGGCGCCGACGGCGGCCGCAGCATCGTGCGCAAGTGCACCGACGTAGGGTTCGACGGCTTCACCTGGGACGAGCGCTTCGTGGTCGCGAGCACGACCTACGACTACGCGCCGCACGGCTACACCCTGAACGCGTATCTCGCCGATCCGGAAGAGTGGGCCGCGCTCTTCAAGATGCCGGACAACGGGCCGCCGGGGATCTGGCGGGTCATCTTCCCCGTCCCGCCCGAAGAGGAGGACGCGGTGACGCTGTCGGAGGAAATGGTCGAGCGGCGCATGCAGAACTTCCTGCCGAGGAAGGAGCGCTACCAGATCAAGTACAAGAGCCTCTACAAGGTGCACCAGCGAGTGGCCAAGGACTTCCGCGTGGGGCGCGTTCTGCTCGCCGGCGACGCGGCGCATCTCAACAATCCCATGGGCGCCTTCGGGCTGAACGGGGGCATCCACGACTCGTTCAACCTCACCGAAAAGCTCGGCAAGGTCTGCCGCGGCGAGGCCGACGAGACGCTCCTCGACCTCTACGTCCGCCAGCGGCGTACCGTGAACCTCGAATACGTCCAGGAGCATTCGATCAGGAACCTGAAGCGGCTCAACGAGAAATCGGAGGAGGAGCGCAGGAAGAATTTCGACGAGCTGCGCCGGCAGGCGGCGAGCCGGGAGGGACGGCGCGAGTTTCTGCTGGTGAGCAGCATGATTGCGAGCATCCAGCGCGCAAACGCGATAACCTAGGCGTGTTCCCGGGCGCAGGCGCATCCGTTCTCCCGCCGCCCCGGAATCGACCAGGCGCCCCGCAGAGGGTGCGGCAGAGGAGGAGACGCATGGACAGAATTTGGCTCAAGCACTACCCGAAGGGTGTTCCGCCCCAGATCGACTACAGCCAATACCGCTCGATCGGGGATCTGTTCGAGAAGAACGTCGCGCGGTACCGCGATCGCCCTGCCTATTACAACATGGGCAAGACGATCAGCTTCGGGGACCTCGACCGCCTGTCGCGGGATTTCGGCGCGTGGCTGCAGGCGAAGGGCCTCGCGAGAGGGGCGCGCGTCGCGGTGATGATGCCCAACTGCCTGCAGTACCCGGTATGCGTTTTCGGCATCCTGCGGGCCGGATTCGCCGTGGTCAACGTCAATCCGCTCTACACCGCGCGCGAGCTCGAGCACCAGCTCAAGGACTCGGGCTCAGAGGCGATCGTGATACTGGAGAACTTCGCCCACGTTCTCCAGGAGGTGATCGCGAGGACCCAGGTGAAGCACGCGGTGGTCGCTGCGCTCGGCGATCTGCTCGGCTTCAAGGGCCCGATCGTCAATTTCGTCGTGCGCAACGTCAAGAGGATGGTTCCGCGGTGGGAGATCCCCGGCGCGCTGCGCTTCAACGCGATGCTCGAGGAAGGGGCGCGTTTGCAGCTCAAGCCGGCCGGTGTAGGCCACGAGGACATCGCGTTCCTGCAATACACCGGAGGCACGACCGGCCTGTCCAAGGGCGCAATCCTGTTGCACCGGAACATCCTCGCCAATATCGAGCAGGCCTCGGCCTGGCTGCTGCCGGGGCTGAAGAGCGAAACCGCGGTGATTATCACCGCGCTGCCGCTCTACCACATCTTCTCGCTCACGGTGAACTGCCTGATGATGATGAAGATCGGGGGCTTGAACATCCTCATTACCAACCCGCGCGACATCCCCGGCTTCGTCAAGGAGCTCGGCAGGCACAAGTACAACATCATCACCGGCGTGAACACGCTGTTCAACGCGTTCCTCAACAACCCCGAGTTTCTCAAGCTCGATTTCTCGCACGTCAGGATCTGCGTCGGCGGCGCGATGGCGGTGCAGAAGGCGGTGGCGGACAAGTGGAAGCAGGTGACCGGCAGGACACTGCTCGAGGGCTACGGGCTCACCGAGACCTCGCCCTGCGCGACCATGAACCCGCTCGACCTGCAGGAGTACAGCGGCTCGATCGGGCTGCCGCTGCCTTCGACCGAGGTCGCGCTGCGGGATGACGACGGCAAGGAAGCGCCGCTCGGCTCGCCCGGGGAGATCTGCGTGCGCGGCCCTCAGGTGATGAAGGGCTACTGGAACAGCCCCGGAGAGACAGCCAACGTGCTGGGCCCCGACGGCTTTCTCGCGACGGGCGACATCGGCGTGATGGACGAGAAAGGCTACGTCAGGATCGTCGATCGCAAGAAGGACATGCTGCTCGTGTCCGGGTTCAACGTGTATCCGAACGAGATCGAATCGGTGGTGATGATGCACCCGGGCGTGCTCGAGTGCGCGGTCATCGGCGTGCCCGACTCGCACTCGGGCGAGGTGCCGAAGCTCTTCGTCGTGAAGAAGGACCCCGCGCTCACGGAGGCCGACATCCGCAGGCACTGCGAGGCCAACCTCACCGGCTACAAGCGCCCCAGGCACATCGAGTTCAGGAAGGAATTGCCAAAGACCAACGTCGGCAAGATCCTCCGCCGCGCATTGCGCGAGGAAGCCAGGGCATAGCCCGGTTCAGCGGGCTTCGGGGTCCGTCCGGCCCGAGGTGAGCAGCCTCTCGATCGACTTGATCAGCCGCTCGCGCTCGACCGGCTTGGTGAAGAAATCGGCGACGCCGAGCTTGCGTGCCTGCGCGTAGATCTCGTCGTCGCCGCGTCCCGTGAGCACGATCACCGGAATGGGCCGGGTCGCAGGGTCGGTGCGCAGCGCCTCAAGCAGTTCGAGTCCGTCTAGGTAAGGGACGAAAATATCGAGGACGATGACATCGGGGCTCTCGCCGATGATGGCGCGCAGGCCGAGCGCCGCGTCCTCCGCCGTTACGACCTCGTGCCCCGCGCTCGCGAGGTGCGCGCGCACCACGTCGAGGAAGGTGAGGTCGTCCTCGATCACCAGAATCTTGGCCAATTTTCCCCCGGGGGCGCCGTGCCGCTGCCGTCTAGCGCGGCGGGGCGTACTGGACGACTTGCTGGTCGATGGCGCCGAAGATCGACTGGCCGCCCGCGTCGAACATCTCTATTTTCACGCGATCGCTGAACTTCAGGTAGGGCGTGACGGGTTTTCCTTCGCGCACCGTCTCGAGCGCGCGGATCTCGGCGATGCAGGCGTGCCCGCTCTCGTGACCGTGGTTGGAGATCGTCCCCGAGCCGAGCACGCTCCCCGCGCCGAGACGGCGCGTTTTCGCCGCGTGCGCGATCAGGTGCGGGAAGTCGAACTGCATGTCGGTGCCGCAGTCGGGAGCGCCGAGCTGCTTGTCGTTGACGTGCACGGTCACCGGTAGGCTGACTTTCTTCCCGTCCCAGGCATCGCCGAGCTCGTCGGGCGTGACCGCGACCGGCGAGAACGCGGTGGCGCCCTTTCCGTGCAGAAAGCCGAAGCCCTTGGCGAGCTCTGCGGGAATGAGCTCGCGCAGGCTCACGTCGTTCGCCAATGCGAGCAAGCGGATGTGATCGCCCGCGCCGTCGGGCTTCACGCCCATCGGCACGTCGCCGAGAAACACTGCGAGCTCCGCCTCGAGGTCGATGCCCCAGTCTTCGCTCGCCGCCTCGATCGGATCGCAGGGCCCGATGAAATAATCCGAATCGCCCTGGTACATGAGGGGGTCCTTCCTGAGCTCCGCGGGCATCGCCGCCCCGCGCGCCTTGCGCACGAGCTCCACATGGGGGAGGTAGGCGCTCGCGTCCACCCACTGGTAGGCGCGCGGCAAGGGCGCTCCGAGCTGCCGCGGATCGAGCTCGAAAGCGCGGGGCCCCGGCGCGCGGTTCAGATCGTCGTAGAGCTGCTTGAGCTGCGGAGCGATGTAGTCCCAGTCGTCGAACGCCGCCTGGAGCGTGGGCGCGACTTCATAGGCGACTACGGCGTGCTTGAGGTTTTTCGACACGACGACGAGCGCTCCGTCGCGGGTGTCGTTCTTGAGCGTGCCGAGCTTCATTTCTTCTTTTCGCGGCTGGAAGCCGCCATTCTACGCGAGCGCTCTGCCCGCACCGGAGAGCCGGCATGGGCTATCGCGCGTGGGCGGGAGCGAGCTCGGGGTGCATGGCGAGCACCCGTTTGCGCAGTTCGAGCAGATACGGGTCGCGTACGCCGTGCTCGATCAGGCCGCGCACTGTCTTGAGCAGGTACTCGGCAGGCGTGCCCAGCTGGCCGCGCGCGCTCACCAGGGTCTTGATGACGGTCTCGAGAGGCAGCTTGCCGGCGTAGTTCGGGTGCTCGCGGTTGACGAAGAAGGCGATGGCTCTCAGCGTTTCCCCGTCCGAGTCGACCTTAGCCCAGCGCGGCGCGTAGGCGCCGAGCACCATTTCGCGCCGCCACAGCAGGCGCAGCTCGTCCACCGCGTGGTGAGCCGCGATGCGATACGTCACGCCGCGGCAGCTGCCGCCCGAATCGAGCCCGAGCACGAGCCCGGGCCTTTGCAGCGAGCCGCGGTTGACGTGCGACCACAGGCAGAAGCTGCGGTGAAAGCCGTGCAGGCGCGCGACGCGCCGCTCTTCGTGATGGACGATCGGGTTCCAGACGAGCGAGCCGTAGCCGAACAGCCATACATCGGCGCCCGATTCGCGTTGATCAAGGATTCCCCGAAGCGAGGCTTCCTGCTCCGCGTCGGAAAGCACCCGCACCTCCGGATTGAACCTGCGAAACGTCGCCCGCAGCAGGTCGTTCTCGAGGTCGGCACGGGTGAGGGACATGCTACGCGGCTCTCGCCGAGGGGCGCGACGCGCGGAATGCGGCGAGCAGTCCGGCTTCCTTCTTCTTCGCCTCGTCCAGATGGCGGCGCTTGACGTGGCCGAAGCCGCGGATGTGCTCGGGCACGCTCGCGATCTCCGCCGCGAGTTTTTGGTTCTCGCCGTCCAGGCGCTCGAGCAGCTCCGCGACGGTCGCCTCGTACTCTTCGATGAGCCGCCGCTCGGTCTTGCGCTCCGCGCTCATCCCGAAGACATCGAGCGGCGTACCGCGCAAGCCTCTCAACTTCGCGAGGACCCGGAACGCCGCCATCATCCACGGACCGAATTGCGATTTCTTCGCTTCACCCGTAAGCGGGTCGGGGCGGTTGAAGATCGGCGGGGCGAGGTGGAATTTCAGCTTGTAGTCGCCTTCGAACATGCCCTCGATCTTTTGTGTGAACCCGGGATCGGAGTAGAGCCGCGCCACCTCGTACTCGTCTTTGTAGGCCATGAGCTTGAAGTAATATCTTGCGACGGCCTCGGTGAGCGGGAATTTTCCTTCGTTCGCGCCGGTCCTCTGCGCTTCAACCGAGCGCACTCGCTCGACCAGCTTGCGGTATCGCTCCGCATACGCGCTGTCCTGGTAGCCGGTGAGGAACTCGACCCGGCGCGCGATCAGCTCGTCGAGATTGCGCGAGAACGCCTGAGAGATCGGAATGACCTCGGCCGGAGTCGCAAGCCGCTCCACCCGCGCAAGATCGGCTGCCGCGCGCCGCCCCCAGAGGAACGCCTTCTCGTTGAATTCGACCGCAACGCCGTTCAGCTCGATGGCGCGAAGCAACGACTCCTCGGCGAGCGGGACCCACCCTTTCTGGAAAGCGTAGCCGAGCATGAACATGTTGGTGGCGATGGCATCGCCCAGGAGCGCCGTGGCGAGCTTCCCGGCTGGTACGAAATCGACGTTCTTCGCGCCCGCGGCGTCGACGATGTCCGCCTGCAGGTCGGTTCCCGGAAGCTGCCAGTCGGGATTCTTCACGAACTCGGCGGTCGGCGATACCGTCGCGTTGACGAGCACCTTGGTGGTCTTGTCGTTCATCTTCGAGAGCGCCTCGATGCCCGAGGCGACGACGAGGTCGCAGCCGAGCACGAGATCGGCGGCTCCCGTGCCGACCCGCACCGAATGAAGGTCCCGGGGCGAGCGCGCGATCCTCACGTGCGACATCACCGGTCCGAACTTCTGCGCGAGCCCGCTCATGTCGAGCACGGTGACGCCCTTGCCCTCCAGGTGCGCCGCCACCGCCATGATCTGGCCGATAGTGATCACGCCCATGCCGCCGATTCCCGTGACGAGGACGCCGAACGGATGATCGAGAGCGTTCCGCCCTGGTTGCGGCAGGGACGCAAATTCCGCTTCGCCTTCCGGCGATGCCGCCTTGCCCTTCTTCAGATTGCCGCCTTCGACCGTGACGAGGCTCGGGCAGAAGCCGTTCAGGCAGGAGTAGTCCTTGTTGCACGCGGACTGGTTGATGGTGCGCTTGCGGCCGAACTCGGTCTCGAGCGGCTCGACCGAGAGGCAGTTCGACTTGGCGCTGCAGTCGCCGCAGCCCTCGCAGACGAGCTCGTTGATGACCACGCGCCTGGGCGGGTCCGGAAATTCGTCGCGTTTCCTGCGGCGGCGCTTCTCGGTCGCGCAGGTCTGCACATAGATGATCGCCGACACGCCTTTCACTTCGCGCAGCTCGCGCTGCACGGCGTCGAGCTCTTCGCGCGGGCGGATCGTCACGCCGGGCGCCCAGTCGAGGCCGGCGGGCAGCGGCTCCTTCTCGTCCACGACCGCCACGATCGGGTTCACGCCCTCGGCGGCTATCTGGCGCGAGACCATCGCCGGGTCGAGCGGCCCGTCGACGTGCTGGCCGCCGGTCATTGCCACCGCGTCGTTATAGAGGATCTTGTAGGTCATGCTGACGCCGGCTGCGACCGCGGCGCGGATCGCGAGCAGCCCCGAGTGGAAATAGGTGCCGTCGCCGATGTTGGCGAACACGTGCGGGCATTCGGTGAAGTGCGCCTGCCCGATCCAGGGCGCACCCTCGCCGCCCATGTGGGTGAAGGTCGCGGTGTTGCGGTCCATCCACAGCGCCATGAAGTGGCAGCCGATTCCGGCCATGGCGCGGCTGCCTTCGGGCACCCGGGTCGAGGTGTTGTGCGGGCAGCCGGAGCAGAAATACGGCAGGCGGCTCGACACGACGCGCGGCTTCGCGAGCGCTTTTTCCTTGAATTCGAGATAGGCGACCCGCTCGCGGTAGCGATCACCCATCGTGCGCTCGAGCCCCAGCTTTGCGAAGCGGCTGGCAAGCGCCTTGGCGATCAGGGCAGGCGACAGCTCGTAGTGAGCGGGGAGCAGCCAGTTTCCCGCGGGCTGCCCTTCGGCGATCGACCATTCGCCGTTGTCGTCGAATTTGCCGACCACGCGCGGCGGGCGCATGCCCTCGCGCCAGTTGTAGAGCTCTTCCTTCAGCTGGTACTCGATGACCTGGCGCTTCTCCTCGACGACGAGGATCTCTTCGAGCCCTTCGGAAAACCGGCGCGCGCCCAGCGGCTCGAGCGGCCAGGACATCGCCACCTTGTAGAGGCGGATGCCGACTTCCGCGGCGACGCGCTCGTCGATGCCGAGGTCGGCGAGCGCCTGCAGCGTATCGCCGAAAGACTTTCCGGTCGTCACGATCCCGAAGCGCGCTCGCGGGCTGTCCCATACTATGCGATCGAGCCGGTTCGCGCGGCAGTAGGCGAGCGCGGCGTACACCTTGTAGTCGAGCAGCCGCGCTTCCTGCTCGAGGAAGCCGTCGGGCCAGCGGATATTGAGGCCGCCCGGGGGCATGGCGAAGTCCGGGGGCGTCACGATGTTCACGCGCTGCAGATCGACTTCGACCACTGCGCCCGATTCGATCACGTCGGTGACGCACTTGAATGCGACCCAGCAACCGGAGAAACGCGACATCGCGAATCCGTGCAGCCCGAGGTCGAGATATTCCTGGACGCTCGAGGCATTGAGCACCGGGATGCAGCAGGCCTTGAAGACGTGCTCGCTCTGGTGCGCGAGCGTCGAGGATTTCGCGGCGTGATCGTCCCCGGCGAGGACGAGCACTCCGCCGTGCTTGGACGTGCCCGCGGAATTGGCGTGCTTGAACACATCCCCGCAGCGGTCCACGCCGGGTCCCTTCCCGTACCACATGGCGAACACGCCGTCGTACTTCGCATCCGGAAACAGGTTCACCTGCTGCGTGCCCCAGATCGAGGTGGCGGCGAGGTCCTCGTTCACGCCGGGCTGGAACCTGACGTGATTTTCGTCGAGGTATCTCTTGGCTTTCCAAAGCGCCTGGTCAAAGCCGCCGATCGGCGAGCCGCGGTAGCCGGAAATGAAGCCCGCCGTGTTCAGGCCCGCGGCGAGATCGCGAGCGCGCTGCAGCATGGGCAGACGCACGAGCGCCTGGGTGCCGGTCATGAAGGCGCGGCCGCGATCCAGCGTGTATTTGTCGTCGAGAGTGACTTCGTGAATCCGGGCGGGGGCGTTCATGTGTCCTCATTCTACCCGCCTCGGTTTTGACCGGACGGAGCTCCGCCCGCGTCACGCGGCGAGCCAGCGCCTGAGCGCCGCGTTGACCTCCGCCGGCCGCTCAAGCGTGGAGAGATGACCGCAGTCCTCGATGATTTCCAGCTTCGATCCGGGGATGGTTTGGGCCATTTCTTCATGGCGCTCGAGCGGCGTGAGCGCGTCCTGCCGGCCGCATAACACCAGCGTGGGGCAGGCGATACTGCGCAGCAAAGGCAGGCTGTCGGCCCGGCTCACGATGGCGTGTTCCTCGCGAATAAAGGCTTCCTTTCCCGTATTTTTAGCCATCTTCTTGATAGTGGCCACTAACTGTTGGTCCGCGAGGCGCCCGGGATGAACGAACGTCGGAAGCAGCGCGTCGGTGACCCCGAGAAAGCGACCGCGCTCGGCGAGCGAGATAAGATCCCTGCGCTTTTTGCTTTGCTCGGGCGTGTCGGCTCGCGCGCTGGTATCGAGCAGCGCGAGCTTCAAAACCCGGTGCTTTGCCTGCCGCACCATTTCGAGCGCGACATAGCCTCCCATCGAGAGGCCCGCCAAGGCGAATTTCTCGAACGGCGCATCGCGCAGCACGCTGGCGGCGACACCGGCCATCGTGGCCGCGCGCGTAGGGTCGGCAACCCAGCAGTCGGCAAGACCGGAGAGCGCCGCGACCTGCGGCTGCCATAGCAGCTCGTCGCAAAGAAGTCCCGGAACGAGGACAAGGCCCTGTTTGGCGGGGGTGTTCACGGCGATTTCACCGGCAAGTTGGGCGCCGCGCCGGCGCGAAAGCGAAATGCATGCCAGCAATCATTGACAGCCCTGGAAAAACCACGCACAATCACCGGTTTCGTTCGGAGGGGTGCCCGAGCGGTTAAAGGGGGCAGACTGTAAATCTGTTGGCCTTGCGCCTACGTTGGTTCGAATCCAACCTCCTCCACCAGGTCATCGGTCGCCTCGAAGGGTTTTGCGAAGGGTTCAGTCGCGAAGTGTTACACGGCGCGGGTGTAGCTCAATGGTAGAGCAGAAGCCTTCCAAGCTTACGACGAGGGTTCGATTCCCTTCACCCGCTCCAGTTTTTTCTGCGGCGCGAGCTTATCGAAACGCACCTCGCCGTTGTAGCTCAGTGGTAGAGCACTCCCTTGGTAAGGGAGAGGTCGTGCGTTCAATCCGCACCAACGGCACCACCGGAACAGTGTAGGGGAAATTCACATGGCCAAAAGCAAATTTGAGCGGACCAAGCCGCACGTGAACGTGGGGACGATCGGGCACGTGGATCACGGCAAGACGACGCTGACGGCGGCGATGACGCACGTGCTGGCGAAGAAGTACGGTGGGGAGGCGAAGAACTACGACCAGATTGACGCGGCGCCGGAGGAGAAGGCGCGCGGGATCACCATCAACACCGCGCACGTGGAGTACGTGACCGAGAAGCGCCACTACGCGCACGTGGACTGCCCGGGGCACGCCGACTACATCAAGAACATGATCACCGGGGCCGCGCAGATGGACGGGGCGATCCTGGTGGTGTCTGCGGCCGACGGTCCGATGCCGCAGACGCGCGAACACATCTTGCTCGCGCGCCAGGTGGGGGTGCCCTACATCGTGGTGTATCTGAACAAGGCGGACACGGTCGATGACAAGGAGCTCCTGGAGCTGGTGGAGGTGGAGGTGCGGGAGCTCTTGTCCAAGTACGAGTTTCCGGGGGACAAGACCCCGATCATCATCGGCAGCGCGCTCAAGGCGCTGGAGGGGGAAGACAGTGACCTGGGGGTGAAGTCGATCTTCAAGCTGGCCGAGGCGCTCGATAGCTACATTCCGATGCCCAAGCGCGCGGTGGACGGTCCGTTTCTGATGCCGGTGGAGGACGTGTTCTCGATCTCCGGGCGCGGCACGGTGGTGACCGGCCGCGTGGAGCGCGGCATCGTGAAGGTGGGCGAGGAGCTGGAGATCGTGGGCCTCAAAGCCACGTTGAAGACGGTGTGCACGGGCGTGGAGATGTTCAGGAAGCTCCTGGATGAGGGGCAGGCGGGGGACAACATCGGGGTGTTGCTTCGGGGCACCAAGCGCGAGGAAGTGGAGCGCGGGCAGGTGCTCTCGAAGCCCGGCTCGATCACCCCGCACACCCAGTTCGAATGTGAGGTCTATGTCCTCTCCAAGGAAGAGGGGGGGCGGCACACGCCGTTCTTTCCGGGGTACCGGCCGCAGTTCTACTTTCGCACCACCGACGTGACCGGCAGCTGCGAGCTGCCCCAGGGCACCGAGATGGTGATGCCCGGGGACAACGTCAAGATGGTGGTGACGCTGATCGCCCCGATCGCGATGGAGCAGGGCCTGCGCTTTGCCATCCGCGAGGGCGGCAAGACCGTGGGCGCAGGCGTCGTGGCAAAGGTGATCGAGTGATTGAACGAGGGCGGGTTACGAAGGCCAATAGCTCAACTGGCAGAGCGTCGGTCTCCAAAACCGAAGGTTGGGGGTTCGATTCCCTCTTGGCCTGCCAAGAAACGGGCGATAAGCGGGACGCGAGTCCCGCCGAGTAAAGGCGGATGGCGGACAAAATCAAGGTTGCGATAGCGGTGCTGCTGCTCGTCGCGGGCATCGCGGGCTTTTATTTCCTCTCGGAAAGCCCGATGGTCCTGCGCGTGGCAAGCGTGCTCGCCGGATTCGCCGCCGCCGCCGCGGTGGGGTGGACCACCGCGCCCGGGAAGGAGTTTTTCCTGTTCGCCCAGGAAGCGGTCGTCGAGACGAAAAAAGTCGTTTGGCCGACTCGCAAGGAATCTTTTCAGACCACCGGCGCCGTGTTCGCGTTCGTGGTGGCGATGGCGGTGTTCCTGTGGATCACCGACAAGGGCCTCGAATACGTGATTTACGACTTGTTTCTCGGGGTGAGAAAGTGACGATGCGCTGGTACGTGGTTCACGCCTACTCGGGATTCGAGAAATCCGTGGCGCGCACGCTCGAGGACCGCGTCAAGCGCGAGGGCATGCAGGACAAGTTCGGAAAGATCCTGGTGCCGACCGAGGAGGTCGTGGAGATGAAAGGCGGGCAAAAGAATATTTCCGAGCGCAAATTCTTTCCGGGCTACGTGCTGGTCGAGATGGACATGACCGACGAGGCCTGGCATCTGGTGAAGAACACGCCCAAGGTCACGGGCTTCGTCGGCGGGGCGCACGGCAGGAAGCCCCCGCCCATCAGCGAGAAGGAAGTGAAGAACATCCTGCAGCAGATGCAGGAGGGCGTGGAGAAGCCCAAGCCCAAGGTGCTGTTCGAGAACGGCGAGGCGGTGCGCGTCAAGGAAGGGCCGTTCACGGATTTTCACGGAACGGTCGAGGACGTCAACTACGACAAGTCGAAGCTGCGGGTATCGGTGACGATATTCGGGCGGGCGACGCCGGTGGAGCTGGAATTCGGGCAGGTGGAGAAGGCGTGAGGACCGACCCATGGCCAAGAAAATTGTAGGTTTAATCAAACTGCAGGTTCCAGCCGGCAAGGCCAACCCCAGCCCGCCGATCGGGCCGGCGCTCGGGCAGCGCGGCCTGAACATCATGGAATTCTGCAAGGCGTTCAACGCCCAGACGCAGAAGCTGGAGCCCGGACTGATTCTGCCGGTCGAGATCACCGCCTATCAGGACAAAAGTTTCACTTTCGTCATCAAGACGCCGCCCGCGACGGTGCTGATCAAGAAGGCCGCCGGGATCGAGAAGGGAAGTCCGACGCCGCACACTGAAAAGGTGGGCAAGATCACCCGTGCCCAGGCCGAGGAAATCGCCAAAGCCAAGATGCCGGACCTGACCGCCGCCGATCTCGACGCGGCGGTGCGCACGATCGCGGGCAGCGCGCGCTCGATGGGCGTGACCGTGGAGGGGGTGAAATGAGCAAGCTCCCGAAACGCAAGCAGTCCTGGGCGAAGCTGCGCGAGCACAACAAGAACTACCCCTTGCTCGATGCGCTGAAGATCCTCAAGCAGGCGGCGACCGCAAAGTTCGACGAGGCGGTCGACGTCGCCATCAATCTGGGCATCGACACGAAGAAGTCCGATCAAACGGTGCGCGGGTCGGTGGTGCTGCCCGCCGGGACGGGCAAGAAGATACGGATCGCCGTGTTCGCGCAAGGCGACAAGGCCACGGCGGCGAAGGACGCGGGCGCCGACCTCGTCGGCCTGGAGGACCTCGCCGAGAGCGTCAAGGCGGGGAAAATCGATTTCGACGTCGTCATAGCGAGCCCCGACACGATGCGCGTGGTCGGGCAGCTCGGCCAGATTCTGGGGCCCCGGGGGCTGATGCCCAACCCGAAGGTGGGGACGGTCACGCCCGATGTCGTGGCTGCGGTGAAAAATGCCCGCGCCGGCCAGGTCCAGTACCGCGCCGACAAGTCCGGAATCGTCCAGTGCTCGATCGGGCGCGCTTCATTCACCTCGGAGCAGCTGCGCGACAACCTGGTAGCGCTCGTCGACGCAGTGAACAAATCCAAGCCCTCGAACGTGAAGGGCGTGTACCTGCGCAAGGTGTCCGTGTCCTCGACGATGGGGCCGGGTGTGCGCGTGGATCCGGCGAGTTTTGGCAGCGGAGCGGCGCAGCATTAGCGAGATTTTTCGAAAACTGGATCCCCGCGTACGGGGACAGAGCTTTGGGCCATCGCGCGGCGCGTACGGCGTGCGGTGGGTTATCAAAGACCGTAGGAACCGAGAGGTTTAATCGGCAGGAGAGAAGCGGCATTGAAACACCCTTCCGTCCTACGCAGATGGCGAACCCCAGATACAGGATTGGTCCTGAATGCAAGGTCGCCGTGGGTGCCGCATGCCCTCGTGGCGGGCGGCGTTGACAAATGGAGGTAGACCTTGGGTCTCGATCTTGACAAGAAGAAGGCGGTAGTCGCCGAAATCTCCGCGCAACTGGCGAAGGCCAAAGCGATCATCGTCGCGGAGTACCGTGGTCTGGAAGTGGGCCGCATGACCGAGCTGCGCGCGAAAGCGCGCAAATCGGGCGTGTACCTGCGCGTCCTCAAGAACACCCTTGCGCGCCGCGCCGTCGAAGGCACGCCGTTCGCCGGGCTGTCCCAGCACATGAAGGGACCGCTCGTGTACGGCATCTCGCCCGACCCGGTGGCGACCGCGAAGGTGCTCAACGAGTTCGCCCGAGCGAACGACAAGCTCGTTATCCGCGCCGGCGCAATGCCGAACGCGGTGATGTCGGCGAAAGAGGTCACCGCGCTCGCAGTGTTGCCCTCGCGCGAGGAGCTGCTCGCGAAGCTGCTCGGAACGATGCAGGCCCCGATCGCGCAGTTTGCGCGGACGCTGAACGAGGTGCCGGCGCGTTTTGCGCGCACCCTCGCTGCGATCCGCGACAAGCGGCAAGCGGCGGGCGCCTGATGGCGTTACTTCCCTACCGGATTGAAGAAACACTGATTCAGGAGAAAACGAAATGTCAGTAGCAAAGGCTGAAATTCTGGATGCGATTTCCAACATGTCGGTGCTGGAGCTGTCGCAACTCATAAAGGACCTTGAAGACAAGTTTGGCGTCTCCGCGGCCGCGGCGGCGGTGGCGGTGGCCGCTCCGGCGGGCGGCGGCGCGGCCGCGGCGGCGGAAGAGCAGACCGAGTTCGCGGTCGTGCTCACCGCGTTCGGCGACAACAAGGTCAACGTGATCAAGGCGGTTCGCGAAGTCACGGGGCTCGGCCTCAAGGAGGCGAAGGACCTGGTGGACGGCGCGCCCAAGCCCGTGAAGGAAGGTGTCTCCAAAGCGGACTCGGAGGCGATCCTGAAAAAACTGATCGACGCAGGAGCAAAGGCCGAGATCAAGTAAGTGAATCGGGCGACACGTCGGCGCCCCGCTCGAATGGAGCGGGGAGGCCGCCGTGTCTTTGAAGAATCGCGTTTCAGAGTGCAGACGAGAGCGGGCGGAACTTTCGGGCTCGTCCCCTGTCACCTGTCCTCTGGCTTCGACCTGGAGCATCCATGAGCACTGCCGCAACGTATTCATCCACCGAGAAAAAACGCATCCGCAAGAGCTTCGCGAAGCGCGCGAGCGTGCTGAGCGTGCCGTTTCTTCTGGCGACCCAGCTCGAGTCCTACATGGCGTTTCTGCAGACCGCGGTGCCGCCGGAGAAACGCAAGAACGAGGGCCTTCAGGCGGCGTTCACCTCGATCTTCCCGATCTCCAGCCATTCCGGGAACGCGCGGCTCGAATTCGTCAGCTATTCGCTGGGCGAGCCGCCCTTCGACGTAAAAGAATGCCAGCAGCGCGGGCTGACCTACGCCTCGCCGCTGCGCGCCAAGGTGCGCCTCACCATCATGGACAAGGAGGCCTCCAAGCCCACCGTGAAGGAGGTCAAGGAGCAGGAAGTGTACATGGGCGAAATTCCGCTCATGACCACCACGGGGTCGTTCATCATCAACGGCACCGAGCGCGTGATCGTCAGCCAGCTGCACCGCTCGCCGGGCGTGTTCTTCGAGCACGATCGCGGCAAGACGCACTCCTCGGGGAAGCTGCTCTTCTCGGCTCGCATCATCCCCTACCGCGGCTCGTGGCTCGATTTCGAATACGACCCCAAGGACTATCTCTACTTCCGCGTCGACCGCAGGCGCAAGATGCCGGTGACGATCCTGCTCAAGGCGATCGGCATGACGCCCGAAGCCGTCCTCGCGGCGTTCTACGACTTCGACACCTTCCAGCTCTCCAAGAGCGGCAGCCAGTTCGAGCTGGTGCCCGAGCGCCTGCGCGGCGAGGTGGCGCGCTTCGACTTCGTCGACAAGGCGGGCAAGGCGATCGTGCAGAAGGACAAGCGCATCACCGTCAAGCACATCCGCGACATGGAAGCCGCCGGAATCAAGCGGATGGCCGTGCCCGACGAGTTCGTGGTCGGTCGCACGCTTGCGCACAGCGTCGTCAACAAGGAAACCGGCGAGATTCTCGCCAGCGCCAACGACGAGATCACGGAAGAGCTGCTGGCGAAGCTCCGCGAGGCCGGGGTGGAGAGCATCAAGACCCTATACACCAACGATCTCGATCAAGGAGGGTACATCTCGCAGACCCTCAAGATCGACGAGACCGCCGACCAGAGCGCCGCGCGCGTCGCCATCTACCGCATGATGCGGCCCGGCGAGCCGCCGACGGAAGACGCGGTCGAGACCTTGTTCAACGGCCTGTTCTATTCCGAGGATCGCTACGACCTCTCGGCGGTCGGCCGCATGAAGTTCAACCGCCGCGCTTATCCCGAGAAGATCGAGGAGAAGACGCCGGGGTGGCTGCGCAGGTTCTACGATCGCGTCGGCCGGCAGGGGCCCGACGGCTCCGGTACGCTCTCGAACGACGACATTCTCGCCGTGGCGGGAATCCTGGTGGAATTGCGCAACGGCCGCGGGGAGATCGACGATATCGACCATCTCGGCAACCGGCGCGTGCGCTCCGTGGGCGAGCTCGCGGAGAACCAGTTCCGCGCGGGCCTGGTTCGCGTCGAGCGGGCGGTGAAGGAACGCCTGTCTCAGGCGGAATCCGATAACCTCATGCCGCACGATCTGATCAACGCGAAGCCCATCTCCGCCGCGATCAAGGAGTTCTTCGGGTCCTCGCAGCTCTCGCAGTTCATGGACCAGACCAATCCGCTCTCGGAGATCACCCACAAGCGGCGCGTCTCCGCACTCGGGCCGGGAGGCCTGACGCGCGAGCGCGCCGGGTTCGAGGTGCGCGACGTGCACCCCACGCATTACGGCCGGGTGTGCCCGATCGAGACGCCGGAAGGCCCGAACATCGGCCTGATCAATTCGCTCGCGCTCTACGCGCGCACCAACCAATACGGGTTTCTCGAGACGCCCTACCGCAAGGTGGTGAACGGCAAGGTCACCAACGAGATCGATTTCCTCTCGGCGATCGAGGAAGGCAACTTCGTCGTCGCCCAGGCGAACGCGCAGATCGACAAGAACGGGAAGCTGGTCGACGGCCTGGTGTCCTGCCGCTTCAAGAACGAGTTCACGCTCGCCACCGCCGACCGGGTTCAGTACATGGACGTCGCTCCTTCGCAGATCGTGTCGGTGGCGGCCTCGCTCATTCCGTTCCTCGAGCACGACGACGCCAACCGCGCCCTGATGGGCTCCAACATGCAACGCCAGGCGGTGCCGTGCTTGCGGCCGGAGAAACCGCTCGTCGGCACCGGCATCGAGCGCACCGTGGCCGTTGACTCGGGCACCGCCGTGCAGGCGCTGCGCGGCGGCGTCGTCGATTACGTCGACGCGAGCAGGATCGTCGTGCGCGTCAACGACGACGAGACGGTTCCGGGCGATGTCGGCGTGGACATCTACAACCTGGTGAAGTACACACGCTCCAACCAGAACACCAACATCAACCAGACGCCGCTGGTGAAGCCCGGCGAGCGCATCGCCAAGGCCGACGTCGTCGCCGACGGCGCCTCGACCGACATGGGCGAGCTCGCGCTCGGCCAGAACATGCTGGTCGCCTTCATGCCCTGGAACGGTTACAACTTCGAGGACTCGATCCTGATCTCCGAGCGCGTCGTGGCGGACGACCGCTACACGTCGATCCACATCGAGGAGCTGACGGTGGTGGCGCGCGACACCAAGCTCGGGCCGGAGGAAATCACCCGCGACATCTCGAACCTGTCGGAAGCGCAGCTCTCGAGGCTTGACGAGTCCGGTATCGTATACATCGGGGCGGAGGTGGAGGCGGGGGACGTTCTGGTGGGCAAGGTGACGCCCAAAGGCGAGACCCAGCTCACTCCCGAGGAAAAGCTGCTTCGCGCGATCTTCGGAGAGAAGGCTTCCGACGTGAAGGACACGAGCCTGCGCGTGCCTTCGGGAATTTCGGGCACGGTGATCGACGTGCAGGTGTTCACCCGCGAGGGCATCGAGCGCGACAAGCGCGCCGCCCAGATCATCGACGAGGAGCTGAAGCGCTACAAGAAGGACCTCGCCGACCAGATGCGCATCGTCGAGAGCGATGCGTTCGAGCGCATCGAGCGCCTGCTGATAGGCAAGACCGCCAGCAAAGGGCCCAAGAAGCTGTCCCGCGGGACCAAGATCACCAAGTCCTACCTGGAGGGCGTCGAGCGCCACGACTGGTTCGAGGTGAGCCTCGCGAACGAGGACGCGGCACAGCAGCTGGAGAGCCTCAAGGACGGACTCGCGCAGACCCGGGTGAAGTTCGACGCCGCGTTCGAGGCGAAGAAGAAGAAGCTCACGCAGGGGGACGAGCTGCCTCCCGGGGTGCAGAAGATGGTCAAGGTCTACGTCGCCGTCAAGCGGCGCCTGCAGCCGGGCGACAAGATGGCCGGCCGCCACGGGAACAAGGGCGTGATCTCGAAGATCGTGCCGGTGGAGGACATGCCCTGCATGGCCGACGGCACTCCGATCGACATCGTGCTCAATCCCCTGGGCGTGCCTTCGCGCATGAACGTCGGGCAGATTCTCGAAACCCATTTGGGTTGGGCGGCCAAGGGCCTGGGACTGAAAATCGGCGAGATGCTCAAGGCGAGCGCCAAGGCCGCGGAGGTGCGCAAGTTCCTCAACCGCATCTACAACCACGGCGGCAAGCCCGAGGACCTGAGCGGACTCTCCGACGAGGATGTGATCACCTTGGCGGGGAACTTGAGGGAAGGAGTGCCGTTCGCGACCCCGGTCTTCGACGGCGCTTCCGAAACCGAGATCAAGGAGATGCTCGATGCGGCGGGGCTGCCGCGCGGAGGCCAGGTGACTTTGCACGACGGCCGGACCGGCGACCCCTTCGACCGGCAGGTGACCGTGGGTTTCATGCACATGCTGAAACTCCACCACCTGGTGGACGACAAGATGCATGCGCGCTCGACCGGTCCGTACAGCCTGGTGACCCAGCAGCCGCTCGGCGGCAAGGCGCAGTTCGGCGGACAGCGCTTCGGCGAGATGGAGGTGTGGGCGCTCGAAGCCTACGGCGCGTCGTACACGCTGCAGGAGATGCTCACGGTCAAATCCGACGACATCAACGGCCGCACCAAGGTCTACGAGAACATCGTCAAGGGCGACCACAAGATCGACGCGGGGATGCCCGAGTCCTTCAACGTGCTGGTGAAGGAGATACGGTCGCTCGGCATAGACATCGATCTGGAACGCTTTTGAATCGCGTGAAGTTCACGCATTTGACTGAATTGAACGCCATACCGGAGTAATACATGAAAGCACTGCTCGATTTGTTCAAGCAGGTTACGCAGGAAGAGGAGTTCGACGCGATCAAGATCGGGATCGCGTCGCCCGAAAAGATCCGCTCCTGGTCCTACGGCGAAGTCAAGAAGCCCGAGACGATCAACTACCGCACCTTCAAGCCGGAGAGAGATGGTCTCTTCTGCGCCAAGATCTTCGGTCCGATCAAGGACTACGAGTGCCTGTGCGGCAAGTACAAGCGGCTGAAGCACCGCGGGGTGATCTGCGAGAAGTGCGGCGTCGAGGTGACGCTCGCCAAGGTCCGCCGCGAGCGCATGGGGCACATCGAGCTCGCGAGCCCGGTCGCGCACATCTGGTTCCTGAAGAGCCTGCCCTCGCGGCTGGGGCTCGTCCTTGACATGACGCTGAGGGACATCGAGCGCGTCCTTTACTTCGAGGCCTACGTCGTCACCGACGCCGGCATGGTCAACGACGAGAAGATCAAGCGGGCCAAACTCCTCTCCGAAGAGGATTACCTCGCCAAGATCGAGGAGCACGGCGACGACTTCTCGGCCAGCATGGGAGCCGAGGGCATTCGTGAGCTGCTGCGCGCGATCAACCTCAACGAGCAAATCGAATCCTTGAGGAAGGAGCTCGAGAGCACCGGCTCCGACACCAAGATCAAGAAGCTCGCCAAGCGCCTCAAAGTGCTCGAAGGCTTCCAGAAATCCGGCATCAAACCGGACTGGATGGTCATGGAAGTGCTGCCGGTGCTGCCACCGGAGCTGCGGCCGCTGGTGCCGCTGGACGGCGGTCGTTTCGCGACCTCCGATTTGAACGATTTGTACCGCCGCGTGATCAACCGTAACAACCGGCTGAAGCGGCTGCTCGAGTTGAAAGCGCCCGAGATCATCGTCAGGAACGAAAAGAGAATGCTCCAGGAGGCGGTGGACTCGCTGCTGGACAACGGTCGCCGCGGGAAGGCGATGACCGGCGCCAACAAGCGCCCGCTCAAGTCGCTCGCCGACATGATCAAGGGCAAGGGCGGGCGCTTCCGCCAGAACCTGCTCGGCAAGCGCGTCGACTACTCGGGCCGCTCGGTGATCGTGGTGGGGCCGCAGCTGAAGCTCCACCAGTGCGGCCTGCCCAAGAAGATGGCGCTCGAATTGTTCAAGCCGTTCATCTTCAACAAGCTGGAGATGCAGGGCATCGCCACGACCATCAAGGCCGCAAAGCGCGAGGTCGAGGCGGAGACGCCCGTGGTCTGGGACATCCTCGAAGAGGTCATTCGCGAGCACCCGGTGATGCTGAACCGGGCTCCGACCCTGCACCGCCTCGGCATCCAGGCCTTCGAACCGGTGCTGATCGAAGGCAAGGCGATCCAGCTGCATCCGCTGGTGTGCGCCGCGTTCAACGCGGACTTCGACGGCGACCAGATGGCGGTGCACGTGCCGCTGTCGCTCGAGGCGCAGATGGAGGCGAGAACGCTCATGCTCGCGTCCAATAATATTCTGTCGCCGGCGAACGGGGATCCGATCATCGTTCCTTCGCAGGACATCGTGCTCGGCCTCTACTACGCCACGCGCGAGCGCATCAATGCGAAAGGCGAAGCCATGGTTTTCGCCGACGTGACCGAAGTGGCGCGCGCCTATGACTCGGGCCAGGTCGAGCTGCATGCGGGGGTCACGGTGCGCATCCGCGAGGCCGATTTCGGCCCGAACGGAGAGAAAGTCGAAAAGCTCACCCGTTACCGCACGACCGTTGGACGCACCCTGCTCTCGGAAATCCTGCCGGTGGGGCTGCCCTTCGAGCTCATCAACAAGGCGCTCAAGAAAAAGGAGATCTCCCGGCTCATCAACGCGGCGTTCCGCCGCTGCGGGCTGCGCGAAACGGTGATCTTCGCCGATAAGCTGATGCAGGCGGGCTTCACCATCGCCACCCGCGCCGGCATCTCGATTTGCGTGGACGACATGCTGGTGCCCGCGCAGAAGCACGATCTCATCGCCGCGGCGGAGACCGAAGTGAAGGAAATCGAATCCCAGTACACCTCGGGGCTCGTCACGGTCGGGGAGCGCTACAACAAGGTCGTGGACATCTGGGGCCGCGCCGGCGACCAGGTCGGCAAGGCGATGATGGACCAGCTGTCCGCCGAGGACGTGACGGACCGCAAGGGCAAACAGGTCAAGCAGGAGTCCTTCAACTCGATCTACATGATGGCCGACTCGGGCGCCCGCGGCTCCGCCGCCCAGATCCGCCAGCTCGCCGGGATGCGGGGCCTCATGGCCAAGCCCGACGGCTCGATCATCGAGACGCCGATCACCGCGAATTTCCGCGAGGGGCTGAACGTGCTGCAGTACTTCATCTCGACGCACGGCGCGCGCAAAGGTCTCGCGGATACCGCGCTGAAGACGGCGAACTCGGGCTATCTCACGCGACGTCTGGTCGACGTCACTCAGGACCTCGTGGTCACCGAAGACGACTGCGGGACGACCAACGGCGTCGCCATGAAGGCGCTGGTCGAAGGGGGCGAAGTGGTCGAGGCGCTGAGGGAGCGCATTCTCGGCCGCGTCACTGCTTCCGAAGTGCTGCACCCGGAAACCCAGGAAGTGCTCTACAACGCCTCTACGCTCCTGAACGAAGACGAGGTCGAGAACATCGAGGCGCTCGGCATCGACGAGGTGCGGGTGCGCACGCCGCTCACCTGCGATACGCGCTGGGGCTTGTGCGCCGCCTGCTATGGACGCGACCTTGCCCGCGGTTCCTCCGTCAATGTCGGCGAGGCCATCGGCGTGATCGCGGCGCAATCGATCGGCGAGCCGGGCACCCAGCTCACCATGCGCACCTTCCACATCGGCGGAGCGGCCTCGCGCGCCGCGGTGGCGAGCCAGGTCGAGGCGAAATCGAACGGCACCGTGCGCTTCACCCCGCAGATACGCTACGTCACCAATCCCAAGGGCGAGAAGGTGGTGATCTCCCGGACCGGAGAGGTGCTCGTCACCGACGACAACGGCCGCGAGCGCGAGCGTCACAAGGTGCCCTACGGCGCGACGCTGCTCGCCGCCGACGGCAAGCCCGTCAAGGCGGGGCAGACGCTCGCCTCGTGGGACCCGCACACCCGCCCGATCATCACCGAGTACGGCGGCATCGTGCGCTTCGAGCATATCGAGGAGGGCGTCACCGTCGCCAAGCAGATCGACGAGGTGACCGGGCTTTCCACGCTCGTCGTCATCGATCCCAAGCGCCGCGCCGCGGCGGGGAAGGGCTTGCGTCCGCAGGTGAGGCTGCTGAACGAGTCGGGCGAGGAGATCCGGATCGCGGGCACCGACCATCCGATCACCATCACTTTCCAGGTCGGCTCGCTCATCACCGTGAAGGACGGCCAGCAGGTGCAGGTGGGCGAAGTGCTCGCTCGGGTTCCGCAAGAGACCTCAAAGACCCGCGACATCACGGGCGGTTTGCCGCGCGTGGCGGAGCTCTTCGAGGCGCGCTCTCCCAAGGACGCGGGGGTGCTCGCCGAGATCACCGGAACGGTGTCGTTCGGCAAGGACACGAAGGGCAAGCAGCGCCTGGTCATCACGGACCTGGAGGGGGTTTCGCACGAGTACCTGATCCCGAAGGACAAGCACGTCATGGCGCACGACGGGCAGGTCGTCAACAAGGGCGAGATCATCGTCGACGGCCCGGTCGATCCGCACGACATCCTGCGCCTGCAGGGCGTCGAGGCGCTCGCGCGCTACATCACCGACGAGGTGCAGGACGTGTACCGCCTGCAGGGCGTGAGGATCAACGACAAGCACATCGAGGTGATCGTGCGGCAGATGCTGCGGCGCATCCAGGTCGAGGACCCGGGCGACACCCGCTTCATTCCGGGCGAGCAGGTGGAGCGCGCCGACGTGCTCGAGGAGAACGAGAAGGTGCAGGCCGAGGGCAAGAAGCCGGCGACCTACAGCTACATGCTGCTCGGCATCACCAAGGCGTCGCTCTCGACCGACTCGTTCATCTCCGCCGCCTCCTTCCAGGAGACCACGCGCGTGCTTACCGAGGCGGCGATCATGGGCAAGAAAGACGACTTGCGCGGTCTCAAGGAGAACGTCATCGTGGGCCGGCTCATCCCGGCCGGGACGGGCCTTGCCTACCACGCCGCGCGCAAGAACGCGCCGCCGCCCGCGCAGCTCTTCGAGGAAGGCGCGCCCGCCGCCGAGGCGGAAACGCCGAAGCACACGGAGAACGCCTGACGCATTTCC
>Ga0209283_10000251_pt1 | contig 26828 bp, 23 predicted proteins | sample CZO8metaG_2_FD_188354 | JGI IMG/M metagenome (GOLD analysis project Ga0209283, IMG submission 188354) | Vadose zone soil microbial communities from the Eel River Critical Zone Observatory, Northern California, USA - CZOApr15con2H1.8 metaG... | ecosystem: Environmental > Terrestrial > Soil >...
ACTGCAAGTATGAGTGCCATTCCCAGATCGGCTAAGTAGATGGGAGCGAGCGCACCGATCGCCACTAGCGTAACTAGCAGGACGTAGGGGGTGAAGAGTAGGATGCCGCTGAAGCGAACCGCACTACTCATGCTGCCGAAGATAGTTGCTGACGTTCGTGTTCCTGCCTTCTTGTCGCCCGAATAGTCCGGGAGATTCTTCACAGTGCCATACGTGAACATGAAGAAGGCGACCAGCAAGAATACTGGGTTGAGAAGGTTGACTGAACCGAGTACGCTGACCCCGCTGAGGAATGCGAGGCCGACTGCTCCGGAGAAAGAAATCAGGCTTGGAAATGGTCTTGACTTGAACCTGAGTGGAGGTACGGAGTAGAAGATGGAATTGAAAATTCCAACTGCGAGAACCACCATGAACAGTGGTCCCAAGAACACTGACAATGCTACGGCTGACCCGTAGAGGACGGCGCTAGCTGCAAGGGTGCCGCGAGTCCCGATCTCTTCGACCCAGAATACTCTTCGCGGCTGGTTTACTGCATCTTCCTTCCGGTCAGCGTAAGCATTCACAACATTGGTGGCACCGGTTACTAGCGCCGCGACCGCTAGACCCAGGCCGATCTGTGATAACTGGCTGCCCCCCGCGAGAAAATAGCCTAGAATAAAGCTGGACGCAGAGAAGACCCAGGTTCTGGGGCGAGAAAGGCCGAGGACAATTTGGAAAGTATGCGGTAGGATGGGAACGCTACCGAAGGTCGGTAGTTGTGGAGACGATAGTGGAGACTGTAGTGTATCGTATTGTTTCTTTTTTCGGTGCGCCACGCTCTCCACCGTTTACTATTTTTCAACCTTCTACAGGACGTGGAGCCTGGAGGCTCGACGATAGTTCTCGGGTTCCAGCCGTGGTAAGCAGGGCGTAACCTGAATCGTCACAGTCGAGTAACAATAGGATTCAAAACAACGCTGGCGTGGAAGAATCCGAAGCGATTTATACCATGGGAGAAAGATACGAGCTTCAGAGTCAAGGTCAAGGCGCGAAACCCAGAATGCCATTGGTCGACAGAACACCTACAGGTATACCGGGACTCGATGAAATTCTCAGCGGCGGATTCCCCCGGGGAAGAGTAATACTCCTGGTCGGAGGCCCCGGTACTGGCAAGACGATCCTCACTTCACAATTCTTGATGAACGGCATCAAGATGTACGGTGAGAACGGGTCCTTCGTAAGCCTGGATGAGTCGAAAGCTCACTATTTTAGAGAAATGGCCCTGTTCGGTTGGAAGTTCGAGGAGCTGGAGAAGGGGAAGAAGTTCGCCTTCATCAACGCCTCCCCTCTACGTCATATGCCGGGCGAAGTGAAGATCGGACGAACGGCTATCGGACGTAAAGACTTCTCCATACTCAGCCTCATTGAAGGGATCAAGACCCATACCGAGCTGATTAACGCGAAGAGAATCGTTGTCGACCCTGTCACTTCACTGATATTCCAGTACCCGGAAATGGTTGAGCGTAGAACAGCCGTTCTGGACCTTGTCGACGCCCTAGTAAAGACTGGTGCGACTTGCTTGATGACCACGGAGCTCAGAGCGATGGGTCCAACCGTTGAGCGAGCTATACAGCTTGAAGAGTATCTTGCTCACGGCGTTGTTATACTGTCCAATGCGAAGGTCGGCAAGACCTACAACCGGGTCTTACAAGTGGAGAAGATGCGGGAGACGCCTATTGACATGCAACCCCGACCCTACAAGATCTCCAGTAATGGCATCGAGGTCTTTCCGAAAGAAACCATCTTCGTCGACTAAGTCCGAACAGGACACTTCCCGGTTCGGGACAGTGTCCGAAATCTTTCTTTTTCTCCAAGACCATACTGCGCAAAACGAAGGTCGTGCATGCGTTGCGATTGTTTTTTCTAGCTTGAGCTGACAGCAGAGCTTTAGACCATAAGAAGCGAAGACGGAACGGTCTTCTCTGCTCGCCCTCTAAACTATGGAAGCGAGCGGTACTCCGTGAAGTTAGTAACGGACTTATCCCTAGATGCCTTTCAGTTGACCCGCGGGACTTGGCCCATTAGACCTAGGTGGGTGGTTAGTCGTCCTTGTCCTCGACTCAAGTAACATCATGCTCCGAACGCGAATTCACGATAACGTTGAGAACTTCTTCGCTTCCGAAAGATGGGCCGCAGAACCATTCTTCAGGTGAATAAACAAGCTCGGCGGCTTCGCTCTCGGAAGTGCTTGGGGGCAGTGGATGGGGCTCGACCTATTCTATTTTCGGGGCGGGAGGAGCTTTGCGGACTTTGATGGCGAGGAGAATCAGGAAGAGGGCCAATCCGAATATTGTCAGAAGTACTATCGAGGATACTGCTGTAGAGTTGCCTCCGCCAGCAGATCCTACAGGGACCGTTACTATGAGGGGTTGCGTCGCGGGGTTGGATGCGTCAGTCTGCCAGTTACCCACGTTCTGGTTCTGGTAGGTAACTTGTACACTGTAGGGTCCTATGGGAACATGTCCCAGTTGAACTATTCCACTACTGTCTGTTGTAAAGGTCTTGGTAGTAGAGTTATCGAGGACAACTATTACGGTTGCTCCCGATACTAGGTTATTCGCGTTGTCCACGATTTTGATGCTGGCCACATAGGCGTTCAGAGTGATTGCTGTTGTCAAAGACCCGCCTGTCAAGTCTATCGTTGGACAGGCCGTCGGGCAGCCACGCGCCATTCCCTTCACGCCTTCCCACTTGGCATCCGTAACGGTCCAGAGAAGAGCACTGGTCCACTGACTTGAATATGAGGTGAGATTGAGGACAGTGTTGCCGTTTTTGATCGTGAGCCAGTTGGGAGGTGCTACCGGCTGGGCTGGGCTCGCAGGATCTAGGAAGTTCAGGGTAAGCTGGAACTGTTTGTCGAACACCGCTGTCAGGGCCCCCTGTCCGTTAAGATAGGGCCCTGCGGGGTTAGTGTCATTGTTATACATTTTCGGTGTTGTCAGCGTAGTACTCCCTGTTATCGGAATATCCGAGCAAGCGCAACTCCATTGCTTCCAAACATACTTCGCCCCGGATGAGACTCCAGTGAATGTCAGGTTCAAGACCTGAATTGTGTGTACCGTCCCGTTGGGGAATGCGAAGGTTTGACTCAAAGATACTGGCGAGTTGCTGTCAACCCTGACCATTACGCTTCCGTCTGCTGTCGGAACATTCGTCAGAACATCAAGATAACACTTGGTCTTGCAACCAAGGGGCGGTGATACCGAAAACACTGCGACGAAGGGACAGTTTTGACCTGGAGGACCAGGCTGGCATTGGGCCACGGTGTAATTTGTGTAAATTGGACCGACAGCCATTGTTGGACTCGAGTCAAACTGAAACCATCCAGAGGGTCCGTATGTGTACCATCCACTGAACGTATATCTCATACCGCTCGCGGTCCCAATGAAGGACGTGTCCAGAACCGTAATTGTATGTGACGTATCGTTGGCGTAGCTGAAAGTCTGATTCAGATTATAGGTTCCCCCGCCGTCACTGGCTCCTACCTGGACCCTTACGATCTTGTCGGCTGAGGGAACATGGGTTATCGCATCGAGCTTGCAAGTAGGCGCGGGAGGACTTGGGCAACCCATGGCAAACACGTTTTGAACGAATCCGGAAGCAACAACAGCTGAGAAGCTGAGAATAAGAAGCAAAATGGGTACTATCTTTCTCACCAAGAGTCCCCCGAATTTCTTGGAGCAAGTCTAACCTGTCGGAGGTCAAGAAGCTCGTGAATCCTTACGCAGTCACGTTGGGTACTATACAGCTTTAGAATCCTGGCGGTGCGCTTGGACAATTCCTCGTTTCCTTACTGGATTCTAGTTTCTCGGGCGTCATCGAATCAGGGCCCAACCGACATGAAAAAGTTCCAAACGAGAAGAAGAAATGAGAGCATGTATGGCTGGGTTCTCCAACTCAGGCCACCTGCTTCTCCGGAGGCTTACATTAGAAATTGCTCCGTTGAATCATCATCGCAGCAGATGCTTCAAAAGGGAATGCTAGCCAAAGATCGTCTTGGCTAGAAACTAAGACCCGGAGCTGTGGCCGAACAAAAGTAGGCTTATCGTTTCGGACTGTTTCAGGCAGCGGGATGCTAACTAGACGAGGAAGATGAAGGTGATGAAGCAGATCAGCATCAGTAGTATCGCGTGCTTGAGCCCGTCTTTGATGTAGCCGCTTGCCATCTTCCCGCCTACGAGTCCTGCGAAGGCCGCCTCGATCATTGCCATGTAGAGGAATACGGCCGTGATCTTGGGTAGAGGGAGGCTCACGAAGTTGAAACCTATTCCGCCAACCGCGCCTGCTCCACCGAAGTTGGTGGTGGCGAGCTGCTTGAAGAAGCTGGATATCAGCAGATAGACGGTGACCAGGAAGACTGCGAAGCTGATGTACATGACTCCGATGAATGGTTTCAGGGTTGCCCGTCTCTTTCTCTCCATGTACTGTATCTCTTGGACGTGTTTGGCTACGGACTCCATGCTTTCCTGAATGTCTCCTCCAGACTTGTTCGCCTCGGCAACCAGCATTGAGGTGCGTCTTGAGAGCATAGTCCCGGTGCGGTCTGCGAAGTATTGCAGTGCTTTTTCGAGAGGAACACGGAAGCTGATCTTGGCCATTAGCTTCTTGAGCTCTTTGGTGAGAGGCCCGTAGTCTCGTTCAGAGGATATCTCAATGGCGCGAGTGAGGGTCATTCCGCTGCGGCCGGCATCTGCAATGTCCCGGATTAGGTGGGGAATGGCATTGTCGATTCGGTCTCTGCGTCTCCCATCGAAGAAGTAGACGATGGTTGGTGGGACAAGGGCGAGTATTCCTCCTAAGAGGAGGAATCGGTCGAAGCTGAACTTTCCGGTTAGGCCGGCGAAGGGTATGTTAGGATTAGGCCCATTGAGAGCGATCTCAATAACGCCCCAGAAAAACACACCGGCGAAGATTATTCCGGCAAAGACCCAGACTAGCTTTCGAGTAAACTTGCCTACTAGTAGTACCATTCCGCCTCCTATTTTCGACCTGGCGCCACTTTTTCCCTTAGGTTCCACTGAAGGTCCAAGGATGGGACCCTGTTGCTCCGGTGGAGGTGTGTCCGGATTTTGTTTGTTTGGACTTGACATTTTTCGTGTTCTCCTAACCTTTCGGCTGTATAGTATCCAGGATGAAGAGGAACATTACGCCGCAGATTGGTATCAGTACGAAGGCCATGAGATACATGAACGAGAACACGTCTACTCCCCCCAGGCTTCCTCCGATGGAGGCCATAATGCTCAACATCACGACCAACATTAGCGGGAAGGCAATGAGCATCAACACGTAGGTCTCGGCAATTATTCCAAGAGTGTCCAAGAAGGCTTGGATTTGGAGGGCGCGTTTCTGGAAAAGGTGGTCTGTCATTCCTTGGAAGAACTTCTTCATGTCACCGCCAGTACGAATTACCCCGGCGAAGCCTCGTAGAAGGTCCTGGTAATTTGTAGATGGCGAATGATCGACCTCGGCATTCATCGCGCTGATGACGTCATAGCCCAACAGGTCAATTCGTCCAATGATGTTTGCAACCTCATTCGATAGCATGAACTTCGGATCCTTCTCTGCAGTAGATCGCAACATTCGTTCAGGGGTAACTCCAGCCGACGCCAGAACTGTCATGTAGCTTGATGTGAACGGGAGGAACGTGTCCAAGTGTTGTCTCCGAGATCCCACCTTCATGGATGGAAGCATGAAGAACACTCCCAGAGTGATCAAGCCTGTTAGAATAGAGAACGCAATGGAGAAGACGATGATTCCTAGGATGGACGAGCTTGCGAAGCCAATGCCTATCACCGATCCAAAGCCAATGCCAAAGAGAAGGAACCAGACGACTAGAGAAACGCCTGTTGCCATTATGGATGCAAAAACCATGGTACTGACGTAGGCCTTGAAGCCCACCCTCATTCCGGCAAGAGCGAGAATCTGCTTTAGCGATTTGAATAGGGGTAGAAGCTTCGTGATCCTCTTTCCTAGCAATCCGTAAGTGAAGTAGGTGAAGCCCTCTTTTTCCGGAGGCAGTTCAACACCGCCCTTCTTGCTTCTCTCACCTTGTTCAAGGAAGCGGTGCAACCTCGCTCGATAATCTCCCATGTGAAGGACAGCCCTCTCGTAGACAATGTTGCTATAGACTGCACCCAAGGGCGCGACAATTACGATTTCTATGTAGATCCAGGCTGGACTGGGAGAGACTAGCGGTAAGAATAGGTTTGAGAAAATTGACAGGAGGACGGAGAGTGGGATGCTGAATAACCACTTGTACTTCTTTAACGGTGGGATGTTGAAGTTGTAGAGTATTGCGAAGAATGAACCTGAGATTAGTAGGTATGTGAGTGGCACGAGTTGTGTGGGATTAGTACTGGCGTCTAAGTACCAGTTGCAACCGCAGAGCGGGCCCATTCCTCGGAAGAGGATTGTGAGGAAGGAGAGAACGACTGTGGCTCCAACCCAGGCCTTGCTCGTCTCGAAGACTGTTGGTTTGACCTTGTAGAGAGCGAAACTTACTAGACCGAGTAGTCCGAGGCCTATTAGGATGATGTCGCTTGCGGCCAGGGCGGGCCCGAGAGGGCCTAGGTAGGGGACTATTGGGTCTAGGAGACTCATTGTCTGTTCGCTCCCTGTCCAGCTGGTTCTTGCATCTTCTCCCGTTTGACCCGGTCTAGGAGTTGCTGCGGATTTACGTAGTAGGTGCGGATGACTTCGACTACATCTTTGAAGTCTCGGATGTTGTTTCTGACCATCCACTCGATTACGAGGCGCCGGTTGTTGAGTTCCTCCATGACTTCTTCGTGCTTGTAGCCGTGGCGTTTCATGATGTTCTCCAGGACGTAGCTTCGCCCATAGAAGACGAAGGTGTCGCTCTTCGGATTCCACTTGAACACGTCGTTGGTGAGGACATCTTTGGTGGTTGGATCGAGTCCGACGACCTCGGCTACGTTTACCATCCGTCTAACGCTCTTCTCGCCAACTTGGACACGGGTCTGGACGGCGATCACGTCGATGGTGGGGATTAGTGGTCTGGGAATGTTCATGGGTTCACTTTCGAGTCGGTGGATAGCTGCTTCCGCAGAGTCTGCGTGGAGTGTTGCCAAGCCTCCGTGACCGGTGGCGATGGCCTGCATTAGCGTGTATGCTTCGGATCCTCTGACCTCTCCTACGATGATGTATTCAGGTCTCTGTCTCATGGCGTTCTTGAGCAGGTCGAAGAGTGTGATTTCAGAGATTTCTCCGGTAACACCGAAGCCTGCTCTTACGACTGATGAGAGCCAGTTTTCGTGGGGTAGCTGAATTTCAGAGGTGTCTTCGATGGAGACAATTTTGGCGTTGGGCTTGATGAACATGGCGAGTGTGTTGATGCTGGTAGTCTTTCCGGAGGCTGTGCCCCCGACGAGGATGACTGAGGCTTGTTTCTCGATAATGTACCAGAACCATGCCGCAATCTCGGCGGAGAAGGTGTTGTAGATGCACATGTCGCTGACCGTAAGAGGTCTCTCCCTGAACTTTCGTATGGTGAAGGTGGACCCGCGCCTGGTGACCTCTTTTTCGTAGGTCATCTGGATTCTGCTGCCGTCAGGCAGGGTCGCGTCGAGAACCGGTTGCGCGATGGATATGGCTCGCCCGGACATGTAGCTGAGTTTGAGGATGAACTTGTCAAGTTCTTCTGCGGTCTGGAAAATCACGTTGGTAGGTATGGACTCGTGTTTCCGGTGCCATATGTAGATGGGTATTCCAAACCCGTTGCATGAAATATCCTCTATCCAAGGGTCGCGCATCAACGGGTCGATCTTGTCAAAGTGGACAAAGTCCCGGACAATGTAGTACATCAACCGGTCCAATGCGTCAGGGGTTACCTTGATCTTGTAATTCTTGATAATCCTCTCAACAAGCTTTCGAATATACGCGCCTGCATTGTCGTTGGAGCCCAGTTTCTTGATGTCTACGTCGAGCTCTTCGACCAGTAGCTCCCCGATCTCTCTGAGCTTCTTCTTCTCATCGTCGCTGAGTTGTACCTCGGCAATCTGGTATTTTATCGATCCGTCTTCCTTTACAATTCGGGCTTTGGCGTAAGGTGCGTTCAGATCGTACTGGTCGAGGACGGGGGTGTCGGTGGCCTTCCGCATGAGGTCGATGGTCATGCGTTCGTATTCCATCAGCATGCCGACGATATTGTCTATCTTGTCGCTCTTCTCGACCTTAGTTTTTGACATGATTATCAGATCACTCTGCCGAACGTTTCGGCCATGATTCCTCTATCGGTGATGGAGAAGGGCAGTAGCAGCGGGCGTAGCTGTGTTCTTCGCATCTTGTAGAACCGTAACTTACCTTCTAAGTGTTCTGACTCAACTTCGAATTCAACAACTACATCGGAAAGGTGCGAGATCGTAGCAACGGTTTTCGAGTCGTGCATTTCTGAGAGTATGGGCATGAAGACTAGGCCGTTCTTGTTTCGAATCTGGTTTCCGAGTATTTCCAAGAGTTCTCGGACGGATGCAGTCTCATGAGTAACCAAGAGGTCCGAGAGCGAATCCAAGATCACTATGTCTCCCTCATCCAGTTGTGACAGTATGTCTCTCCTCAGCGTCACAAAGAGGTCCTGGCCTATCGCCCTTGAGCCCGCACTCATCATCCCAGGTCCGAGCAGGCCCATTGGCTGTTGCGTAGGACCTCCCTGTTGGAGAGCCTGCACTCTTGGACTGTAAGCGTCAATAAAGGTCCACTGTCTCCCTTGTTCCATTTCACTGGTATCCCACTCGTACACCATCATTTCCTCCCGGATGTAGCTGGGCTCTCTGACGATGGTGAAGTAGAGTATCCGATGCCCTTCGTTGGCCAGTAGGAATGCGATTTGTTGGCAGAACAGTCGGACCGGCCCCTCCTGGTTGCTGATCAACAAAACGGAACTTCCGGAGGGTATTCCCCCGCCAAGTTTTTCGTCGAGGCCACCCATTCCAGTCCTGATGCGTCGGAGTCGCTCCGACCTAGAACGACTAATCAACGTTCTTTGCCTTGAAGATGGCTCTTCTCAAACGCTTCGTAACTTCCGGCTCAGACTTTACCTCGATCCCCGTATCACCTATAGTGAAGGGATGGAGAAAGTGGGAGTGGGCGCTTCCTCGCATCTTGGGGACCTCAAGTTTTCTCGCGCGCATCTTCATAGCGAAAGAATCTTCCTCAAGCGAATTGCCCTGGAGGGCGTTCTGCTCCAGGGTTGTCTCACCACTAACGCTCTCCTCCAAGCTGTTGTGTAAACGAATCATTCCATCGACCACATACTCCTCCACTGCCTTCCTACCCTGGTTAGATGTCTCCGCTTGGCCGCTGACTAGGAGAGTTGTGCAGCCGAAGGACTTGAGAATCATCGTCAGTCTCTGTATCAGACTGCGCAAGTCCACTTGGGTCAGTTCAAGGCTCATGGCATCAAGTGAATCAATGACTACGCGGCGAGCTCCCACCGCCTGGATTGCAGTCTGAATCTCGTACAGAAGCGCTTCTAGGGTGAAGGGCCTTGGAACCACGTAGCGCTCTTGGCTACTGAGTCCCAATCTGCTAGATATGGCATCAAGGATGATTAGGTTGCCGGAGTTTTCGTAGTTGCTGATGTCCCACTGGAAACTGTTGAACAGGTTCTCCCTTAACTGCTGGGGAGTCTCCTCCAACACAACATAGACGCCGCTCTCGCTGAACTTGGTGAGACCATTGTAAATGAACTGCGACGAGAAGATTGTCTTGCCAGCTCCCGCAGGCCCAGCAAGAAGATAGACCCGATCGCGAATCAGCCCTCCGCCCACGATCTGATCAAAACCCGGAATTCCAGACTCCAATCTCTGGAGCTGCTGGAGGGGCTGGCCAGCTTGTTGAGGGGGAGATTGCCCCTGGTATCCGGAATTATCATAGCCTTGACCCTGATACCCTCCCTGCGACTCGTATCCTGAAGAGCCTTGCTGAGAGGTGTCGTATTGGGAAGGGTCCTGGTAATAGTATGGGTCGCTACCGGGCGGCTGGTTTTGGTCTTCGTAACTCAAGAGCCATCCCTCTCAGCACTCACGCAACACAATTCGGCGCGCTATTGCTAGTCTGGAAGTCCATGAAAGGAATCGTTTCGCCTTGGGCTTGTCCCCTATACAAGTAGTAGAATCCGATGAAAGTGATCCAGTTGTCTCTGGCAGTAAGTCCTGCTGAACCTCCTGCGTTTTGACTGGAACCCCCGAACTTTACTATCGCACTGCTGGCACTGGTGGGTCCGTTGGGACTTGCAGCAGATAGATCATACCAAGTGCCGGGTGCATAGACATACGGGAAGGTAACGGCGGGATTGATGGTCCTGTTATCCTCAATCCAGACTCGCACGAATTGTCCGAACCCGTTTGCGCTGTAAGGTTGCATCTCCATCATTGTGGGGGATAGAAGTCTGACATCGCTGTCAGTCGCGGTGTTAGAGATTTTTACCCATATGATGGTGTTTCCCGGCGGCATGCAGAATGCTGACTGGGAAGTTGATTGAGTGCCCTGTGTATAGTTGAAGGATTTGAAGTCGAAGTATATTGCTAAGGGTCCGATGTTTGTCACGAACAAGCCGGTTCCTCCAGTAGTAGGCGCGAGTGGCCACGGATAGAAGAATGTGAATTCTCTTCCACGAGTCGACGCGAGGATTACTTTGTAGCCGCTGTTATCGTTGATCGTGATTCCTTGGACGTGAATGTGATAGTTGATCACGCCTACAGGGATGTTTGCTCCGGTGAAGGACATGGTTGAAGGAGCTGGATTAAGAATGCATGGGGTGAGTTGGCATTGTGGACTGTTGGTGGGTGAAATGTTGAGGATGTAGATTCTGGAAATGCTGACAGATACTCCGCCGAGGTTGTTGACGACTATGTCGAAGGTATTGTTGACATTGTTGAAGTTCGCACCTCCCGGATTGACGGGCACTATGTTTTCGGATATTGCCTGCTGGTCCCTTTGGCTCATGCTTGTGATGACGTGGTTGTACGCGTCGTATTGTACGAATCCCCATACCATTACGTTGAATCCCATCAATAAGATGATGATGAAGAACAGTCCCCCGAAGATGCTGCTCATGCCTTTCTTTGAGTGTGCGAGCCGTTTGTAGGCGCTCATCTCTATCACGACACCCAGGTTGTGGTGACTACTGTTCCACGCTGAGTTGCGACCGTTACCGTTTGAGTATTACCGGATCTGAAGGATTGACCCTGGCATGACATGCACAGGACGCCACTTGGTCCTATTGGTGCGACTTGGGTAACGTTGATCTGTTGAGGAGTGAAGCCGCTGTAGAGTGTAGAGTTGATGTAGACTGAAGCGATCGTGAACGGTATAGTTCCAACGTTCCTAACGTAGACGATGGCGAAACTGCTGGAGCCTTGCGGGTAGAAGTAAGCGCCCTCAACAGAAACTCTCTCCTGATTGGCGATGCTTCGGCTTGAGAACCAGTATCCGGCTCCGCCCTGGTAGGCACCGAAACTGGAGACTGCCCATATGAAGAGCATGGAGCTAAGGACCACGACTATGACAAGCATGGTCAGGTTGGCCATTATGGTGCTAATGGCTTTCTGTGATCTCCGATTTCTCTCTATTCGATTCTTGAGTAATCTTGCTAGAGTCATTATTTTTTCTCTCTACTCTTCTACACCGCTCTTTCCTTTTCGTGGAAATTCGGATTCCCTATTACAGGACTCCGAATCATGATTCCTGACTGAACCCAAACTAATGTGTCAGTTGTTTCCTTCGATCGATTGCGTTGGTACCTGATTCGGGACCATGTTTCGCCAGCTGTCAACAATCGTAAGCTTGATAGAATGTGAAGTCTCACTGGGATGAACGGGATTGCTTTGACCGGAGAAATTGGTCAGGCAATGATCGTGAAATAGAGCCAAAGCAGGCACGATATTTCGTGGCTAGCGCTTCACAACCCAGCAACTTCTATGGACAGGATGGCCAGGTTGTGCAAGCTCTAACCGCAAAGAACGTGAGTGTCTGACCCACCACCTGTCCGCTGATCTTGAAGAAGAATACTAGGAAGAAGAGGTAGGGCGTGGCCTCGCTTACGTACTGTGCTGTAGTATCTCCGGGGGTAAATGAGCCGAACTTGATGACCGTAGATCCAGTTGGACCGTTGGGTCCAGCAGGGGGAAGAACTACGGGACGGTTAACCTCATCATACGCGACAATGTTTGACGGGTTTACTGTACGATTGTCAGAGACGAAAAAGGCTTGGACGTTCTCACAATCTGCGCCGGGTGGCTCGCATATCAAGTAGAGGTTCGTATACTTGGAGAGGGTTATTGGGGAGATTGCATTGTTGGTTATCTTTACCCAGAAAACAAGTTTTACCTTATAGGGAACATTCCATCCGGGTTGCGATACTGTCTGCGTACCTTGGGTGAAGTTGAAACTGTTAACGCTCAATTGGAAATCAAGTGGTCCATGATCTGTGTTAGTGACATTAGAGTTGGACGCGCCGGACGGGCCGATGATATTGACGGGCCAAGGATAGTAGAAGCTGAACTGTCTGCCTCTCGTGGATGACAATATTACCTTGTAGCCACTACCGTCGTTGATCGTAAGCCCCGTGACGCCGATGTTATGATCGTTCTCTCCGCTCTGAACGTTCGCATTCGTGAAAACGCAATTCCCGTTACCGGCACAATTTGTTGGAGGGCTAGGATCAACGATGCACATGCTGGCAGAGCATTGTGTGGAGCCTGTCGGTGAGAGATTGAAGATATAGATCCTTACCACTGTGACCATAACTCTGCCTGTGTTGTTGACAATGACGTTGAAACTGTTGCCTGCGAACCCGGTCGCGCCTGGAGCGGTTGCAACGAGATTCTCCGAGATAGCCTGTTGGTCCCGCTGGCTCATGGAGGTGACAACGCTGTTGTAGGAATCGTACTGGAGGAAGTTCCAGGTCATCAGGTCAAAACCCATGAGGATGAGGATGATGAAGAAGAGTCCTGCGAAGACAGTACTCATCCCCCTCTCAGCACGGATGAACTTTCGATACGCGCTCATTTTTTTTTCTTACTCACGAAACCTAGCCCTCTCCAGTCTCAAGGGCAGGACGGGTATGTTGTGCAAGTTCTAACTGCAAAGAACGTGAGTGTCTGACCCACTACCTGTCCGCTGGTCTTGTAGAAGAATACTAGGAAGAAGAGGTAGGGCGTGGCCTGTCCCAATTGGTTTGGTGCAGCGCTGGCTGGGTTAAATGAGCCGAACTTGATGATCGTAGATCCAGTTGGACCGTTGGGTCCAGCAGGGGGAAGAACTATGGGACGGTTAACCTCATCATACGCGACAATGTTTGACGGATTTATTGTGCGGTTGTCAGAGACGAAAAAGTCTACGACATTCTCGCAATCTTGTTCCCCCGTTAAACCGTACCTCTCGCAAATCAGGTAGAGGTCCGAATACTTAGAGAGGGTTATTGGGTAGATCGCATTGTTGGTTACCGCCACCCAGAAAACGAGGTTTACCTTATAGGGAACATTCCACGCGGGTTGCGGCACTGTCTGCGTACCCTGCGTGAAGTTGAAATTATTAACGGCGAATTTGACGTCGAGCGCTCCGTGAGCCGTGTTAGTGCTGTTAGAATTGGACGCGAAGATGTTGACCGGCCAAGGATAGTAGAAACTGAACTGTCTTCCCCTGGTGGTCGACAGAACGACTTTGTAGCCGCTTCCATCATTGATGACGATCCCAGTGACTGTAACCCGGTGGGTGTTCTCGCCGGCTTGAATGTTAGCATTTGTAAAGCCCGGGCTGCCGGAAGGGTCTACGGTGCATAGACTGGCACCGGAGCACTGAAGCGAATTTGTAGGAGAGAGATTGGTGATATAGATCCGCGATATTGTGACTGTAGCTCCGCCCACGTTACTCGCGGTAATGTTGAAACTATTACTGGTGAAGCCCGACGCGCCCGGAGCTACGACGGCGAGATTCTCTGAGGTGGTCTGCTGGTCGCGCTGGTTCATCGATGTTATGATGCCGTTGTAGGCGTCGTCTTGAAGAAAGTTCCAAGTCATGAGGTTGAATCCCATAAGTATGAGGATAACGAAGAAGAGCGCCCCGAAGATTGTACTCATGCCCCGCTCAGAGCGGGCTAACCGTCTGTAGACACTCATCTATCTCAAGATACCCAAGTTGTGCTTACCAGGGTTCCTCTGAAAGTGGCGATTCTTACCGTCTGTAGATCTCCGTGAACCCATGACTGGCCAGAGATGAGGATGGGTATTGGAGAGACTTGGTTAACTAGGACAGATGAGTTGGTATTATAGTGGGTACCGTTTAGGTATACTGAGGAAATTGTGAACGGAATTGTCCCAACGTTTCTTACATACACAGTCAAACCCGTACTGCTGAAGTAGACGTTCTCCACGGAGGGTCTTTCCTGGTTAGCTATGCTCCGCGTTGAGAACCAGTATCCTGCTCCTCCCGTGTAAGCTCCGAAGCTTGATGTCGCCCACACGAAGAGTAGCGAAGCTAGAGTTATGACTATTACAAGCATGGTCAGATTGGCCATGATGGTGCTGATGGCCTTTCGTGACCTACGATTCTTCAGTTTCCTATTCCGCGTAACCTTCAGTATTCTCATTCTAGTTGACGCTGCCAATGCTTCTTTTCTATCTCGTAGATTCGGTTTCAAAAACCGGGAAGTTCAAACAAGGCATTCTGACTTACCATTGTCGTGCTCACCTTACTACTGTAAAGGTGAACGGGTTGTTCTTTGAAGTCAGCACTTTCACCGTGTACGAATAGCCCGAGGTGAATGTGAACCCACTGCCGCTGCCCGTATATTGGCAGCCTTGGGTGCAGCTCGTCCCAATCGGTATGTTTGTCGCTTTGGCCGTGTTAGGTGGTATGGTTGGTCCAGAAGACCAGCTCAAGAGCTGCCAAGTATTGCTAGATGAATCGGTTACGTAGTAGGCTGCTAAGGTAACGTTGCCAGTACCTGAGTTCCTGATGTAAATGGTAACATTGTTGTTGCCTGTGAATGCGTAACTGTCCGAGAGGAGGGGTCCCTCCTTGTTGTTATTTGGATTCACCAGCAAGGTTCCTAGTAGTCCTGTTGACCAGGCGTAGACCATGACAGCTGCGACGACTACGATCACGACCATGAGCAGAGAGGCGAGAATGGTATTGATTCCTTTTCGGTTTTCAAGATATTTTCTTTGATTCATTGGTTGTTCACCAGGTTACTTCACGATCGTGAAAGTGAAGGGATTGTTCTTCGCAGTCACGACCTTGACCGTATACGAATAGCCCGAGGTGAATGATGGGAACCCGGCTGAGCTTCCTGTGTAGGTGCAACCTGAACCGGTGCCGATTAGGAGTACGGTGATGACTGCCTTGTTGGGTGCTATTGTAGGATTGCCTGTCGTCCATGAGAGTTTCGCCCATTGGTTGCTGTTGCTATCTGTGACATAGTAGGTGGCAAGTGTAACATTGCCTGTTCCACCATTTCTCAGGGTGAGAGAAACACTAGTCGAGTTCGAGAACGAGTAAGTGTCCGCACTAAGTGGCCCTTCTTTGTTATTGTTGGGATTCACGAGTAGGGTTCCGAGTAGTCCTGTCGACCAGGCGTAGACCATGACAGCTGCGACGACTACGATGACGACCATGAGTAGTGCTGCGAGTATGGTGTCGATGCCTTTCTTGTTCTTCATTATTTTTCTCAATTTTTTCACTCCTTTTTTGTTTCCGGTGGGCTTGTCTCATCCGCTCCCCCAGATTGGGTGCAAGCCGACGCTAATCGATAAGGGCGGGTTGATTTTCTCGCTGATACCATTGTTGCCGAGTGGAGGTTTCTAGTGGCATTGTTCATGCGTGGTTTCTCCCGGCAATACTCATCCTGGTGTCGTTGTGGTCTACCCAGAAGACCCAGGACTTTGTCGTCTTTTGTCCGCTGATGAGTCCCTCCACTACTAGCTCGAGAAGTAGCGCTTTGGTGCTTTCCCAGTTCTTCAGCCCCGACTTGATCCGTACGTTCTCGACGTCCATGGGTATGGGAGCGCCGGAAAGAACGTGCAGTATCTTGTCCCGTAGAGTGTCTTTGGATCGGTTTACGCGACTCAACTATTTTCTCGCTCTGGGGTCGTGGCGTGGACTTCGCCCACAAGCCACGACTATCCCCAAGGCCGCACGCAACATATGCATCATGTAACTTCCAAAATTCTCGAACAGTTACACGACTCGGGAAAGAGGTCAACCTAGAGGAATAGACTGATATCCCCAGGGTTCCCGTACGTCGACGCAATCCCAAAAAGACTCTGAACGCTGACGAACCGCTCATCGGTCATGGAATTGATCGCTTGCGGATCAGCCCCCTAGTCCTTCACGGAAACATCTCGGAATGGGTCTGGCGGTCCGCGCGACTGGTTACAATGCTCTCTCTACAATCGGCTAAGTTGTCAAGAAGCATCGGAGCACGCTTGCAGCTGAAATATGGGTAAGCCTCGACAAACTCGAAAGCCAAAGAAAGTGAAAGAAATGTAGTGTTTTGAAACAACTAGATCTTCGGTGGAGGGGGAAGCTTCCGCAGCTTGATAGCCAACAGGATTAGAAAGAACGCTAATCCGAAGATGGTCAGAAGGACAATGGCCGACACTGTAGTTGTAGCGGCGGAACTGCCAGTGTTCAACTGAACAGTGTTCGTGGGCGTATTGATCGCGGTTAACGACCATGTTCCCTGATCCTGGTTTTGATAGAAGATGTGAGCGGAGAAGGAACCTTGAGGTATGTGGCCGAGATTCACGGTGCCCTTGCTGTCGCTCGTCAGTGTAACGGCTGTCATGTTAGCGAAGGTCACTATGACACTCGCTCCTGAGACTGGGCTGTTGTTCTTGTCCACGATCTGAATGGACGCGGGATATGCCAGTAGTGCAATGGTCTTTGTCACAGCGCCACTCGTCAAGTCGATAGTCGGACTATTCGCAACCGGCCCTGCGAATCCTTCCCAAGTGACGCTTGTAACACTCCAAACCTTCGCGCTCACCCACTGGTTAGAGTAATTTGACAAAATGGCAGTAGAAGTTCCACTCTGAAGAGTAACATTAGCAGGAGGATTGATGGTCTGCGCTGATTGGTCAGTGAATGTCAGAGATAGTTGGAACTGCTTATCAAACTGGGCGGTGAACGAGGCTGGTCCCGTGTAATTATTGTAAATCGGCTGGGTCCGCATCATAGCGCTGGTGGTCCAGACCGTTCCAAATATGCTCCATTGCTTCCAGACATATCTTGCTCCAGAAGAGGCTCCGATGAAAGTTCCGTTCAAGACTCGTATCGTATGGATGGAATTGTTGAGGAAGGTGAAGGTCTGGGGTAGACGACAGATCGCGCTGGCACCACACCACGAACCGGTATTGTTATCCACTTCGACCCAAATATTTCCATCACTTACCGGCACATTCGTATTAGTCGTAAATTGGCAGCCGGGAGGATTGCAACCCATGGCGTGAACGTTTCCAATTAGGACTGGAGCAAGCAAGGCCGAAACGACTATGGTTAGGACCGCCAATGGCGCCCTTGCTCTCACCATAAACTTTCCTCGACCTATTCGACAAAATCGAGGGTCTGAGCTTAGAAGCTCGTGAACCGGAACCGTTGAACTCGAGGTATCAGAGAGCTTAAAATCAGCACTATTACAGTCCGTGTCCTCTCCATTTTGGGAGTGTAAGCGTTAGGTGAGAAGCAAGCGGCTTTTGAACTAGCCAGAATACTCGCCTTCATGGGCGGAGTGCTGGTCGTAGTCGCGGGAATATTTGATCTCATATCGCCCCGCAGACTCAGGTGCATTGCCTAGTCTGGAATCCATAGCCAACTCCATAACCATAGGGGTTTTTGGGAATCGTTCTCGGCCCCGCGGCTATCGTCGGGTCCCGGGAGGTCAACGTCTTCTCAGGGATGTAGTATTGATAGTGGTGAGAGTTCTCGCCTACGAGTAATTGGACAGCTCTCTATTTCACTTGGGCCCATTGCTAGTAGTACTTGCCGGGCTGGTCGGAATGGTTGTCAAGCTGTTCTTCTAACCACCGGAACGGGCAACCGATTGTCACTCTCCCCAAAGCTTTCTCTCTGATGGGTTAGAGAGAAATATTCTGAGGTCGAAGACCTGATATTTAGCGAGCCCTAGCTTTTATTGTCTCTTTTTGCGGTAGGGTAGTCCAGATCGCGTCGAATATTTTCTCGTGAGATTTGACAAGCAACGGGTCGTTTGTCCAAGTGGCCACGTCCTGACCCGCGTTTACGTTTGTGTCGTCTGGAATGTCCTCTGTGAAGATTATTTCCGCTGAGTCGGCAGCTGCAAAGTGCATTATCGGCACGGTTGCGTTTCTAACTTCGATTACTTCGCCGAGTTCTCTAGCGACACTGGCATTAGACTGGTTTATCGGAGCGGTAACTCTTACCTTTGCTCCTCTTACAGACGCCTTCTCTAGGACTTCGGAGTGGGCTTTGTAGATTCTGACCAGTCCATTGGCTGTTGTGGTGAAGAAGACGTTGACCTTAGCTTCGCCGATCAAATCTTGGACGCGTTTGTAGACCTTGTCCCTCCCTCTCACGCTCCAGAGATCGTATCGTTCGTAGGGTTTCTCTGTATACACGTACTTTGACGATTCGAAAGCCATGGCGAGATTCTCTACGACCTGTACGCATTCTGTTGTTTCCTTGTTCAGCTTGTCCACTAGAGGGACGAGAACGTCATTGGGTGATACGGCCATGTATCTTTCTGGTTTGCCAGGTACGATGCGCAGTAGTCCTTTGCTTTCTAGGCCTCGTATTGCTCCGTATGTCTTGGGCCTGGGTACTTTGCCTAGGAAGCTGATCTCGCTCGCGTTTCGCGGCCCCATTTTCGTCAGTACAACGTAGATTCTAGCCTCATACTCGGTGAGGCCTAGTTTCATCAGTGACTGTACGCTGAACTCGTCTGCTGCCAGGATTTTTACGCCTAGAGGTTTGTAGTCGCTGACGACCGTTTTTAAACTAGATTCTGTCATTGTCAATACCTTACCGCCCTAAAGAACAACCACATCATCATGTCACCAATCACCAGTGTCACTATGAGACTCAGAGTGATGAAGACAAGGTGTGGGAGACCCGGGGTCACCCAGACGCCGTCTGAGAACATTCCTTGCTGTTTGTAATTCTCGAGTCCCGAGACTAGCTTGTCCCGTTCCTCAGCGGCCGATGAGACTATGTGGAACTTTCTCACCGGCTTGGAATCTATGACTGATACTTGTTCAGCCGGGTACAAGTAGACCTTGGATTCTAGAGCATTGAAACTTGTCTTGTAGGATGTGAACATGATCAAGACCTTTCTCAGAATGGACTCACGCTCGAATCCGCGAAAGAGGCCTTTCCCAGAAGCTCGCAACAAGTTTCGTGCTAGAAGGAAAACTCCCGACCCAATCGACAGCAGAAACGAGTTCACCAAGATAGCGATTGGAAACGGATAGAACCCCCCAAAAGGAGTCTGCCAGAACGGGGTCAGAAAGCTGGGCATGACAGGCATCGCAAGGCAGAAGCACATGAGCGCCTTACTATCAGCTCCACCCATGACTCCAAATTGGAACAGAAGGAAAGCAACGACGATGGTCGCTCCCGCGGACACTAAGAGTATCGGCACAGAATCAGGAGAGAAAAATATTCTTAGTCCGAAAAGTAACCCAGCCACGGGTCCGTATAGGAGCCAGAATTTGTTGGAGATCTCTCGCGTCTTGAGATCGCTAAAGGATGCCGCTATGAACACGCCCAAACTCGCCAGCAATGCTGCCAAATCCAGCCAGGGAGGCGTCGGACTCATCGAATATCAGAGCCACGTTTCGTTGCGAAATCTGGGATATCGGTTCTTGTACCATCACTAGTAATGCTCGGTACTAGTCGGCATTAGTGCTGCACCGTTTATCTGAAAGCTTTTAATGCAAACGACTGGGAACCTTCAAAGTGAGGCTGTAAGAGATTGCCCATGGCGTTTGTTCTCATAAACGCAGAGATTGGATCCGAGGATGCGGTCGTTAAGGAGTTGAAGGCAGTAAGTAATGTGAAGGAGGCTTACATGGTATACGGTGTCTACGACATTGTTGCCAAGGTCGCCGCTGATAGCATGGATAAACTAAAGGAGATTATTACCTGGAAGGTACGCCGGCTAAACAAGGTCAAGTCCACACTTACAATGATCGTCATCGAGAACTAGTCGACTTCACCAACCACCGTCCTTTCCAATCCTTATCGGAAAAATCTGGCTCATGCTAACGGAGTTCCACATCGGAATCGACGACACCGATTCTAGAACGGGCGGTTGTACCACCCACACTGCCGCGCTTCTTTACCAAGAACTACTTGATCACGGGTATAGGGCAACCGACTTTCCGTGGCTCGTTAGACTCAACCCGAACATTCCTTGGAAGACCCGGGGAAATGGAGCTCTCGCAATTCATCTCGCCATTGAAGAGGCCGAAATTGATTCGGCCAGAGACAGTGCCGTCCGCATTGTTGAAGAGACATCGGACATCTCTAAACCGTCAACAGACCCTGCGCTGGTCTTCTTGGCAGGCCCTGTGCCAGATATCTTGCGGGAATACTCGACCCGGGCGCTTCATGACGTGATTTCCATCAGAGAAGCCAAAAATGTTGCCAAAACAGCCGGAGCGAGTGCACACTTGCTAAAGGGGGCCCGAGGACTCATTGGGTCACTCGCCGCAATCGGTGCTGGACTAGAAGGTAAGGACCACACTTTCGAGATCATTGCATACCGGACGAGGGAGAATCTAGGAACGCCTAGACGAGTAGACAAGGAATCGGTCAAGAGGATGAACTCCGAGTATGCCGATAGGACTTTCGGCAATTTAGACCCTGAAACTGAAAGAATACTCATCTGTCCGCATGGACCTGATCCAGTGCTCCTTGGAATCAGAGGAAGAGACCCTCGAAGCGTTCTGGAAGCCTTCAGAAAAGTGAAGATCAGCGAGACCGTGGAAAGGGTCATTGTCTTCAAGACGAACCAAGGTACTGATGCACATCTCACTAAGGCTAGAAGTATCACGGAGCTAGAAACTCACCAGTCGGCTGTCCTAACTGGTAGGGTTGAGACAGTCCCTCAAGTGTTGAGGGGGGGACACGTGGTGTTTCGTCTCCGAGATGAAACTGGTTTGATTGATTGCGCCGTCTACGAACCAACGGGCTCTCTGAATCTGAATGCTCGAGAATTGTTGCCTGGGGATAGAGTTCGGGTCTATGGAGGGATTCGCAGCAGAGTCCACGGATCACTAACATTGAACCTGGAAAGACTTGACGTCGTAGGCTTGACAGAGGCCTTTCGAGTGGAGAATCCCCGTTGCCCTGAATGCGATGGCCGCTGTGAGTCGATGGGAAGGGGTCAGGGTTTCCGTTGCAAAAAGTGCCGCCTGCGACTTCCAAGTGTTTTGAAGGACATGGTAACGGTGGAGAGGAACCTTACACCTGCCATTTTCATCCCACCTCCGAGAGCGCGTCGACATTTGACCAAGCCGCACTCAGGAATTGGCTCAGTTCCGCAGGCAGCGGGACTCATCGCAAGACTTGTCCAATCAGAGAAAACTGAATAGCGATCCATTGCAAATAGTGATTTGACGACCTCGAGCTCGGTTCTTTGCTGATAGCATTTGTTTGAAAGACTTTTAAAAGTGGTCCAGTCGGCTTCGACCGTGTAGCGGGGTGGGGTAGATTCTCCTTTGGGAGGAGCCTATCCAGGTTTAACCCGCAGGGCTCATAACCCTGAGATTGATCGAAAACGTTCGGTCCTCAAGCGGTGGTTCGAAGGGGCCCATGTGGGACCCGAAAATCCACCCCCCGCTACCAAACCTTGACAGAGAACGAATTGGTGATCCCGAAATCTGCTTACTGCGGTCCTCTGGACGATGCGGCTAACACCGGAGTCAGTCTGACCGTTCCATTTCCTTCACACACCAGGTGAGGCTGGAAATCCACCACAACGCTCGTGGTCATTCCGCTTCTGACCTCGACACTTCCAACTGGCTGAACCTCCAGTTTTCCACTTGAAAGAACCACGTCAATGGATTTGCCCCCAGTGGTCGATGCAGTAACTGAGGTAACGTTGAGTCTAACGAGAGTTATTGTACTCTCCGGAATGCTGGTCGACCCGAGAAATTGTGTTACATTCTTGAGTTGAAGTATATCGAAACTCTTTGGAGCATTCAGTACAGTGGGCCACTCCCCCGTCGGGTTTAGGCCTCCAGACCTATGCACCTGAACAGACCCGATGGTTACTACAAGGCTTGTGAGATTGATAGTCTGGTGTGGACAGTCCACCGTCAGGGGAGCATCTGTGACAAGCACCTGGAGTCTGCCGTTTGAAGGAAGGATATTAGCGGGTCTGAACTGGATCCCAGCCACCACAGCCGTAGCTATGACAAGCCCCACAAGGCCGTATTCGAGGATTTTCTTCGTCGCTGGATGTATCAGCGGTCTTCGCCATAGTTACTTGGGCTATCTTGCAGATAACCCTACGATTTTGAACAGTCTGTTCAAGCGTTGTACGTTCACGGTTGCTGTTTCCAAGCCTTCCAAGTCTCGAACCAGAAGATCGCCGCTCCTGCAATTCCGAAAGAGAGGCCGAAAAAGGTGAAGAAGTCCAGTATTCCAATGCTGAGAGCATAGTACGCGGAAAGAACTGTGAACAGAACCGCGTAAAGGGAGAACCTGGGCACAAAGACTCTTCCAACACGCATGAACTGTTTGAGAACGTCAACTTTGACCTCTTTTATCAGACGGTATCCCACGGTGTCCTTGGATACGAGGCCAAGGTCTCTAAGCTTGTCAAGATGGTAGAGAGCAAGGGTGGGGCTGGAGAATCCGAGAGCTCTCTGGACCTCGCGTACCCCTACAGTCTGCTTGTCTGCATTCATCACGTACCAATAGACTCGCAACGTGTTCCCCTTGAGCTCGCTAGCTATTCTCTCTGATTCTGCCTTTTGCGAGTCCAAGGAATGAGAAAGCTCCAGAATTTACTCTTGGGAGCTTTCGGGTCTAATAAGTGTAGGTCGCCCACTTACCCTCACGTGGACCTTAAACCAGAGCACGACCGCATGCCGGGATGACATGAAGTGAACGCCGTTATGTTTCATGAGTTTGGAGGTCCGGAAAAATTACGTTACGAGGAGGTCCCTGAGCCGAAGATTAGCGATACTGAGGCCCTAATTCGCGTGAAGGCGTGCGCTCTCAACCATTTGGACATCTGGGCTAGACGGGGAACCCGGAGCGAGAGAATACCCATGCCCCATATTTCCGGGAGCGACATTGCGGGCGAAGTGGCCGAGGTTGGAAGATTAGTCAAGAATCACAACCCGGGTGACCGAGTCTTGATCGAGCCGGGAATCAGCGACGGTACATGCGAATATTGTGCCTCGGGATGGGACAGCCTCTGTGAATCTTACAAGATCATTGGCTACGAGACTCAGGGAGGATACGCCGAAGATGTTTCTGTTCCAGCACGCAATATTCTGCCTATTCCTGGCAAGCTTACCTTTGAAGAAGCGGCTTCGGTGCCGCTTGTCTTTCTGACGGCGTGGCACATGTTGACAACTCGGGCACACCTGACTGCAGGGGAGACAGTGCTCGTTTGGGGAGCAGGCAGTGGAGTCGGAAGTGCTGCAATTCAAGTCTCCAAGGTCTTGGGTGCAAAGGTGATCGCCACGGCGGGAAATGATGAGAAGCTCGAGAAGGCTCGGAAACTGGGAGCAGACTGGGTCATAAACCATCGAACCCAAGACGTGCCTGCAGAGGTAAAGCGCTTCACCGAAGGTCGAAAGGCGAACGTAGTCTTCGACCATGTTGGCCAAGCTACGTGGGAAAAGAGTATGCGTTCCATGGCTTTAGGCGGACGACTAGTAAATTGCGGGGTGACGAGTGGAGGAAAGGCAGAGGTCGACATTCGCTTCATCTTCGTCCGACAATTTTCGCTGTTGGGCTCCTACATGGGAGGCAGGGGGGAACTCCTCAAAGTTTTGGCTTTCTTCGAAGACGGAAGACTCAAGCCTGTAGTCGACTCTATTTTCCCACTGAAAAACGCTGCCGCGGCTCAGACGAGAATGGAAAAGAGCGAGCATTTTGGCAAGATTGTCCTGAAAGTGTAGGCAATGTCCATGCGGAATGGTTGCCTCGGCTCTCGCCAATGCACCTGAGATCGCGATGAAGATTAGTTCCTCTTCCGGAGAATTGCTGAATTGGACGTTTTCGAAATGACCGCGGGTTCCTAGCTTTACTGGTGGCGATCCAATAAAATTGACAACGTTTGAGAATCGTTCACGTAAGTTTCTTGGAAAAAGTCGGTTAGTAGAGGGGTGAATCCTTGTTCGGCTCCAAGCGGGGTGGGGCCTTTCTCCGGCTGAGAAACATGACAACTATTAGGAGAACGATTAGGAAGAGGCTTCCCAGTAGCAGATAAAATGGGATACCAGCTATGTTTGAGTTCAGGTCTGGGATTCCGTTGACTGATACTGTTATCTGGCCTTGTCCGGAGGAGAACCCGGATTTCGACGCTTGAACGGTTATCATAATGGAAGAACTCTGAAGTGGAGCGTTGTAGAATGCCGTGTAATTGCCATTCCCTCCATCTGTCGGAGGTGAAAAACTGCCTCCCGATGATGACGAGAGCACGATTGTCGCGCCAGAGACCAGTTCGGTGCTGTTAGCTACCTGGATTGCTAGTAAGATATTTCCGCCGGGTGGAACCGTATTTGGCCTCGGAACAACATTCACGGTTAAGGTCCGGAGCGGGTTGAGTGTGACTGTTGTCTGTGCAGATCCGCTGAGATAACCAGATTTGCTAGGAACAACCTGTAATGTCGTATTCGTAGTGGAACTCACAGAAGGCGCCGTGAAATTGGATACGTATGTCCCTGGGCTCATCATCAAGGGTTGAGTGAAGCTTCCCCCCGCGGAGGAAGTGAAGGTTAAATTCGCGCCAGAAACTGGGGTTGTTCCATTAGCTACTGTTACTGTGAGAACTGATACCATGTCTGGCTTCAGAATTGTTGGACTGGGAATGATGGAAGTCTGGAGCCTTGGAAGAACTGCTCCAAGAGCGTAAACTTTGTGGTCTTGAGAACCGAAAAAGACCCGGCCGTCAGCGATTGCAGGAGACGACGATACGGCGGACCCGGTGAGATACGTCCAAAGCACAGCACCCGTCGTGGCATTCAGCGCGTAAAGGTTGTGATCATTGGAACCCACAAACAGAGTCTTGGACCCTAGAGCGAGACTGGGGGAAGAGGACACCCCCCCACCGACTGTTCGAGACCAGATCTGAGCCCCAGTAGTAGCATTCAGACCAAACACGCGGCCCCTTCCCGTTCCGAAATACACTTCGCCTCCGTTCAACGCTACGGAAGTTGAATTGAATCCTCCAGTAGGAAATGTCCAGATCGTTGCTCCGGTATTCTCGTTCAACGCAAACAAACCAGTGCTAACGGTTCCTACGAAGACCTTACCATAACCTACCGCAGGCGCGGTTTGGATCGTCGCTCCGCTAGGAACTACTCTCCAGATTTGGGCCCCAGAGGTTTCGTTCAGTGCCACTACGGCTCCATCAACTTGGCCTACGAAGACACGACCGTTATCGACTGAAGGCGACGACTCAACTGCATCGCTAAGATAAACGGTCCAATTCCCGTTTCCACTCGCTGCATAGCGCGCGTACACCTGCCCATTGCCTAAGGTAACGGTTCCATAGAAGACCTTGCCGTCAGCGACAAGAGGGGAGGAGGTAATAGGCGAGCCTTGCACTTTCTGCCAAACGACAGATCCTGTCTGCTCATCAAGAGCATAGACAGAGCCACTCGTGCAAGTGAAAGGTCCTGAACCAGCTGTTGGACAAGCCGTAGTGATGTAGACTAGCCCATTAGAAACGGCGGGTGAGGAAGGCACATACTGGTAAGTAGAGAAGACCCATTTTTGTAACCCTGAATATTCGTCTATGGCATACACGTTTCCATCCCACGACGGGATGAAGATTGTTCCATCGGCAACAACTGCAGAAGAATAAATTAGGGCAGTGGTTGAAAAAGACCACATCAGACTACCTCTGGCTGGACCGGAAGCTGGCGTTACACCGGTCCTCATCGCGTTATTACGAAACATCGTCCAAGGAAAATCTGTGGACCCTGAAGGGCCGGAAACATAACCGCGGGCGACTCCTCCATCTGAAGAAGTGTGGATAAGAGGAAGAACCAGAACGCCGAGAGAGAGAATTACAAATATGGCCGCCTTCACCGAAAAAGAATCCCCTAAACAGTTAGACCCATCATCACTGAAAGGAGTATAGAGGCGGACAACTAAAGAGGCGTGTTACCCGACCACCGCTAACTATGGGTAGGCTCTGCCTCATCGTCAAGTAACAAATCCCGATTATCTCGCACACTAAGGTAGCTCAAATGGCTCGCTTTCTGACATTTCGCTTAGAATTCCAGCCAAGTAACACTTCTTACGTAGACAGAGAAAGAAAACCACCATTGAATCGGAGCTTACGCTCAACACTCAATTGATTGTAGAATGATCAGAGGCACATCATCTTGAACTGTGATGAGAGAACCGGCTCATGCCCTTGCCAAGAGCAGGTAGATCGCGAGGAAAAAATCGTCTACTCGGGTACCGAATCAGCTACTAGTTTGCCATTGATGACCTTGATGAAGAGGAACCGATTGTCCCGTAAGATAATGGTAAGTTCATTCTCTCCTTCAGTAACCGTCAGAATATCTTGGCCAATAATCCCATCATATTTTGCCATC